>MDTG01125030.1_pt1 | contig 10743 bp, 10 predicted proteins | sample 811421 | NCBI WGS metagenome assembly MDTG01 (sample SAMN05326645, study PRJNA326480) | marine metagenome | isolation source: seawater | place: Pacific Ocean: South East | collected 2011
CAGCAATGGACTGATTTAACCATTGCCCCCCAGTGATACGCATATTTAACGTGGGATTAAAAGTGCACGCCTAAGTTTCTGGTTTTCGGCCTGCAACTCGCGGAATTTAGCGCGCAAAAAATCGTTCTCTTTACGAGCCTTCTCCAGCTCATCCAAAGCATCGAGTAAATCACTTTCCCCTCGCTTGCTCTGAACCTTAAGAAATTCGTAATTTTTCTGCAGAGCCTGATTGGCACTTACCTGCTTAGCCATCTCTCCGGGTTCCAGCGACTTAGGACGAGCAGCCAAGGCTGCCCGCAACCGGGCTTTATAGCTTGCTTCCATATTTAAACTCTTCTGCTGTTCATCCTGCAAACTTCGTTCAGCTTGCTCTTTTTCAAGTTGCATACGTGCCAGCTGTTCTGTTTGGGAAAGTGAAAGTGGCTTTGATGGTTTAGCTATCTTCGGCGATGACCCTGCAACCATGGAGGGATTACTTTTACCAAACCCGGCAGGAAGTTTTGTTTCCCCTTTTGCCTTCAGAGCTTGCAATGCAGCAATCTCTTCATCAAGGGACATCCCTTTTGCGGGCGAAGCCGGCACCGCAGAGGGTAGGGGTGGGGCAACCTTAGCCTGAAGCTTTCCAGGAGAACCAAGAATTGAATCTGGTGATATTCCTTCAGTTAAAAGCAGGGGTTTCAAGCGTGCGTCCAACTCTTCTAACTTTTTCTGAACCAAGCCGGACTCGGTCTGCCAAGTCGGGTATCGATTCAATATTTGAACAAATAACTTTCGAGCTTGAAGATACTTTGCTATCGCCTCGGCCTTGGATTTTCGATAGTCCAGTATGAGGCCATCCTTGGCCAATTGATTGCCTTCAAAATAAAGTTTCTCGGGCAACTCTACCCCGAAAGCATAACGCACGCACACTAATAGGCTAAGAAGCCCGATCCCCCATCTCCTCATGCAAAATTGATACCAAAAATACAGGTGACGATCAAGCTTTCGGTGGTCCGCTAATGAATTGTTAGCCTACTCCGATTGACAATCGTAATGGACCATTGCTAAATTCATTTAGTAAAAAGATTATGCATAGCGCCCTTGAACAACGTGTCTTGGTTCTGAACCGCTTATGGCAAGCGGTGAATGTATGTTCAGTACGTCGTGCGCTAAGCATGTTGTTCACTGGCAACGCGCAGGTAGTCTATAACGATTCCTCGGGGGATTTTCACACGTTTGACTTTGGGGAATGGACTGACTTCTCCGAGATTGAGCCCGAAGAAGAATTTATTTCCACCGTTTCGTTTCGAATGAGAGTACCGCGAGTAATTCTTCTACTGGGTTACGATCGGTTCCCTAAGCAGGAAGTTAAGTTCACAAGACAAAATATTTTCGAACGGGATAAGAGCACCTGTCAATACTGTGGCAAAACGTTTGATCGACGCGAATTGAATCTTGATCATGTTATTCCGCGGCAAAGGGGCGGCCCTACCAGCTGGGAGAATATCGTCTGTTCCTGCATCAGTTGTAATACACGGAAACGAAACCGAACACCTTCTGAGGCAGGTTTACGACTCTTGAAAGAACCAAAAAAACCGCAATGGCGGCCATTCATTCAGGTCAGCTTTGGCATGAAAACTCCTGAGAGCTGGAAACACTTCATAGATGTTGCGTATTGGAATGTCGAACTGGGACAGGATCAGAATTAGCTATCTTCCTGAGAGACGGTTGCCGCCTCATCAATCATCGCCCAAAATTCAGGATTTTCAGCTAACGCCTCATCTTCATCCTGAGTCATCTGGACATTTCGGAAGAAAAAGTCCTTAAGAGTGTTACGTGAAAAAATACGGTGAACCACAACTCCTAATTCGCAGCACTCAAAATATACACGGTAATTTCCCACACGATAACGATGCAATGTCTTTACCCCACTTTCCAGTCGCCCATAAAAGCCAGATGCTCTTACCTCATCGGGTAATCCTCTAAACTCACCCAAAATCTGAAGCTGCAAATCCTTCGGCATTGATGCCATCTCTGCTGTACTGGTTGGATTGAAAATGATCTGAAATAGCTGTGGCGCCATAGGGGTGATGTTCGAAAAATTTTACTACTCCTTGCTCTATGTTGGTAGCCCGTAGGGGAATTGAACCCCTCTCTCAGCCTTGAGAGGGCTGTGTCCTAGCCGATAGACGAACGGGCCATCGGTAACAGTATACTAATATGCCCTGCTAAGATGTCAATGTTTGTACCGTCACTGCGCTATTCTGAGTAAAGCTCCTCCTCTTTGTCATTAACCGTTTCAATGAAGTCCACTAACTCATCGGCGGGCTCGGCCACAAACTCCCATTCGCGACCGCGCCAAACAAACCGCACCGTGTGCGCGTGCAGCGCCTGGTTTTCAAGAATCAATCGTCGCCGATCCGCTTCAGTTAATTCACCTTTAGCGAGTTTCAGGTAAAATGACGCATCTAACCCGTACAGTTTATCACCCACGATCGGGTGCCCCAGATGCTGCAGATGAATGCGGATCTGATGCTTGCGACCGGTCTCCGGCGACACACGTAGCCAGCTGAATTTTCCCTCCGCCCGCTCAAACCGCCACTGCACCCAAAACCGTGTACGCGAGGAATGTCCATCAGGCCGCACGCAATTCTTCACCGCCACCTCACTCGTCTCATCCGCCCCCAGCGACGCGTCAATTACCCCCTCGCCCTCCGTTAGGTGCCCGTGAACAATCGCCCAGTATTGCTTCTCTACCGCGCGGCTTTCCCAGAGCTGCCTCAGTTCCCTCGCCGCCGTATCCGTCTTACCCACGCACACAACCCCACTCGTTTCGCGGTCCAGTCGATTAACCAAATGCACCGGCTCTTCCGCACCACGATATAAACGCAATCGGCCAGCAAGACTGGAACGCTCATCACCCTTGGTTGGATGACACACCAATCCTGCGGGCTTGTTGATCACCAACAGGCCGTCGTCTTCGTGCAGGATTTCAAATAAGTCGCCCGCCATTGCCTTGCGCTGCCTTTGGCTTATCATCTAGCGGCCACATGCAAAAGGAACTTCCTACATTACGCACCGCCACCCGAGCCGATAGTGCCGCTGTGCGGGCGATGGTCTTTGAGATTTTACGCGAATACAAACTGTTCCCCGAACCGGCCAATACCGACTCCGATCTCGATGATCTCGAGCACTTCTATCAAAAAGGCTGGTTCGCCGTGCTGGAATGGGAAGGTCAAATCGTCGGCTCCGTTGGACTCTTACCCGAGGATCTTAAGAAGCAAGGTGTGCTGGAGCTGCGCAAAATGTACCTGCGACAAGCCTACCGCGGCCGCGGCTGGGGGCGACTGTTACTGGAAAACGCCATTCACCAAGCCCGCGTTCTAGGTGCCACCAAAATAACTCTGGGGACCTCTAAAGTGCTTGTAGAAGCCGTAGCGCTGTACCAACAGTTCGGCTTCCAACGCGCCAGCACATCTCACGCCGCTCAAAGATGCGATCAGTCGTGGGAACTGGATTTGACCGCAAGCAAGCCGTAAACTCCCCGTATGAAACTCGGTCTTATTTCCGACACCCACGGTCAGGTACCCAATACAGTGCATGCGGCGCTGGCAGGAGTGGATTGCATCCTGCACGCGGGTGATGTCGGACCAATGGATGTGGTCACCGAACTTGAAGCTATCGCACCAGTACGCGCGGTATTGGGCAACACTGATTATGGAATTCAATTACCTGAGACTAGGCTCGAGAAATTTGAGGAAATTAAAATCATAATCCACCATATTGTGGATGTGGACTTTCCCTCCCAAAAGGTTCGAGCTATCTTCAATTCAGATCAACCAGACATTGTGGTGTTCGGACATACTCATGTACCATTTGATGACCATCGCAGCGGAATCTGGTATATCAATCCCGGATCAGCCAGTCAGCCAAGGAACAATTCATCAGCTTCAGTAGCGATTTTAGATTTTTCTCATGCGTCACCTACACTCCAATTCATTGAGCTAACAACATAAATTGACCAACGGTAAGTCGACGACGAACCATTAGCGACGTGACTTTCGGAGCCAATCAGGGCAGAGTGGGTTAGTTCTGATGGGAAAAAATAAATCCAATAAAGTCACCGCGCGCAGCGGAAGGTTTACAAGCGGGCCAGCAGCTGAAGCCAACACTTTCACCAACTCGGTGAAGTTCGACACACGCCTTGCCCATCATGATATAGCCGGATCCATAGCCCATGCCCGTATGTTACATCATGTGGACCTGCTCAAAAAACGCGAAATGGAAGCGATTGTGGACGGACTTGAAACCATCGGAGGCGAAATTGCTAAGGGCCGGTTTAAGTGGCGTTCAGAGCTCGAGGATGTGCACATGAACATCGAGACAGCATTAACCGAGCGTGTACCAGCCGGAGCAAAACTTCACACGGGGCGCTCACGCAATGATCAAGTAGCGCTTGATACAAGGATGTGGCTGCGGGAGGAAATATGTGAATTAGCTAATGAGATTCATGACTTGCAGCACGCCTTAATCGAGTTGGGGGCAGCCAACCGCAAGGTGCTAATCCCCGGCTACACGCATCTGCAACGGGCGCAGCCAGTTTATCTAGCCCATCACTTGCTAGCTTATGTGGAGATGCTTGAACGTGATTACGAACGACTACTGGACTGCCTGGTTCGTGTTAACGTCTGCCCGCTGGGCAGCGGCGCAATTGCCGGCAGCACGCTACCATTGGACCGGGAATTTGTGGCACGCGAACTTGGCTTTGTGGATGCACATGAAGAGCCCATGGTCACACAGAATTCCATGGACGGTGTCTCCGACCGCGATTTTGTAGTAGAATTCTGTAGCCTTTCGGCCTTACTGGCCGTGCACCAATCGCGCCTCTGTGAGGATTTGGTGCTCTGGAGCAGCGCAGAGTTCGGCTTCGTAACGATCGGCGATGCCTACACTACGGGATCATCCTTAATGCCCCAAAAAAAGAACCCGGATATATGCGAACTCACCCGTGGCAAAACTGGCCGAGTGGTAGGTAATCTCGTTTCTCTTCTCACCACCCTCAAAGGCCTCCCGCTCACATACAACAGTGACATGCAGGAAGATAAGGAACGACTGTTTGACACAGTGGATACTGTACGTGCTACGACTACTATCCTAGCCGCTATGCTGCGGGATACAAAGGTCAACATCAAAGCCTGCACGAAAGCTGTAAAGGACCCGAACCTACTTGCAACTGATTTAGTAGACTGGCTGGTGCTCAAAGGTATGCCGTTTCGTAAAGCGCATCACGTCGTTGGTAAAGTAATCGCTATGGCTGAATCGAAGAATAAGCGTATCGATAAGCTCACTCAACGCGAGTTAGCCAGCATTGATAATAAGCTAACCAAGGATGCCCTCTCGGTATTCAACCTTAAAACAGCTATGAAACGGCGGATTAGCACGGGAACACCAGGAGACGCAGAAGTGGACCGCCGCCTTGCTTACTGGTACGCGTTTCTGGATCAATAGCCGACAAATGTCGAACACTGAAGAACTCCTCGGGCCCATTCTCCGTGATGTATCGCGCTCGTTTTACCTGACTTTGCGGATCCTGCCCAAAGAAGTTCGCCAATCGATTGGGCTGCTGTATCTGCTAGCTCGAACCACCGACACTATTGCTGATACTAATATCATTCCCGCGGAAAAACGCATCTTAAAACTCCGCCAATTCAGAGACCGTGTTCGAAGCGAAGGAGCCCCAATGCCCGACTTTTCCAACCTTGTTAGAGAACAGAAGGATAACGGAGAGAAAACTTTACTTTTACACTGCCCGGAAATCATAACACTGCTCGAAACAACGCCTGCCTTTGACCGAGGACAAATTCAGCTTACACTCGAAACCATCACTCGGGGCCAGGAGCAGGATCTTATCCGTTTCGGGGACGGCAGAAAACTCAAAGCCCTGGAGACACCCACTGATCTAGATGATTATACGTACCATGTAGCCGGTTGTGTGGGTGAATTCTGGACTCACCTTACCCGACGTTACTGTTTTCCCAAGGCAGAGTTGAACGATTCTCAATTCCTCGCTCTGGCCATCCGCTTTGGTAAAGCCCTGCAACTGATCAATATACTGCGCGATCTTCCCGGAGATTTAAAACAAGGAAGATGCTATCTTCCCAAGACAGATCTCGATAAGGTGAAATTAAAGCCTCAAGACCTCAAAAACCCCGAAAACTGGGCGAAACTCCAGCCTATATATATTCCATGGAAACAAAAAGCTGAGGAACATCTCGCCGCAGCTTGGCAGTACACTCTGTTAATTCCGCACAAACAATATCGGCTAAGGCTCGCCTGTGCTTGGCCCATATTGATGGGCAAACGCACCATTAACCTGCTCGACTCGGCAAACCCCCTTGAGCAATCATCAAAACGTAAAATTAGTCGTAGCGATGTGCGTAGCATTATCTGGAGCACCCTCTGGCGCGCTCCCTTCAAAGGCCGTTGGCTGAGGCTTTTTGGGGATAATTAGAACCCTTTGGCCTTGTAATACCTCACCAAAATCCCTGATAAAGATTTACATAAGGAGGTGGGAATGAAGTTTCGGGACAGTTTAGCGCTATTTCTGTGTGGGTGGATGATTTTATCCCCCGTAAATCTCAAAGCAGATGAAAAACCCCCTGTTGATTCGCCTGAGATTAGAATCAAAGAAATCAACAATCGTCGACTGCAACGCCAACTGCAATACAAGAAACGTCAAGCAGCCTTACAACATGTTTCGAGGTTCATACAAAAGACGGCCCCATACCGTGGTTTTACTCTCAAAGAAATTAAAGAGCAATACGAAGCCAAAGGCGCCGCATTAGCCAAAGTCGTAAAATCTTCTAAACTCAGGAATCAGGCTATCACTTATGCTAGAGCTAGAGCTTTAGCAGAGGTTAAGGCCATGTCCGCTGCAATGCGCATCAGACTAGAGGCCGAACAGCGCGCAATTGCTTCTGCTCTTCGTCAGATGAAAGAAGAAAACCCAAACTATGGAGAAGAGGCTTTGCTTTTAGCTACGCAGAAAGCTGAGAAAAAATCTGGCGAAATGGTTACCCAAACGGAGGGTTTACCGATTTTATCCAAAACCATTGATATGGATTATCTTGACTCCTTGAAAAGAAATCCCGCTCTGATCTCTGGAAAGATAGAGCGGCTGCCCATCAACCCAGCCAATTTCAGTACGCCACAAGAACCATCGAAAAATCCCGCCGGGGTGCCTTCTTTTGCACTCCAGCCTTACAGTGAGGAAAATCTACAGGCCTTGGCCCAGCGGCAAGCAATGACCGAATACAAAAAACAACAAGCTCTTAACAAGGTAAAGGCAGCACGTCAGCGTTCAGAGATTACCCAAACGGCTGTTTCTACTTATGATAAACGCCGTAAACTTAAGGAACTCTTAGTGCTATACTCTGAAGACAAAATTTCCCCCAAAGAGTATTATGAACGCCGTGCCTTAATTATGGGCCCAGTTCCAGCTGAGCAATAAATCACTTTCGAAACTTCCACTCACATCATCCCTTTGGCTAATATCCGGACATGCATGATTTTCGCTATGTACGTGGCCGCCTGCAGTGCGAAGGAGTATCCATTGAGTCTCTGGTAAAAAAACACGGCAGCCCTCTGTACGTGTATTCTTCTAATACTCTCTCCAATAATTTCATCAAACTTAAGGACGCGCTATCCTCTTTGGATCACCTGATATGCTTCGCTATGAAATCAAATTCCAATCTTGGAGTAATGCGAACGCTTTCGGATTTGGGCAGCGGCTTTGATACTGTAAGCGGTGGCGAAATCAAACGTGTTATTGCCGCGGGCGGAAACCCACGAAAATGCGTCTTTGCTGGCGTAGGTAAGACCGAGGAGGAAATCGCTTTTGCCCTAAGCAAAGGCATCTACAGTTTCAACGTCGAAAGCGAGCCGGAGCTCTTACGGATCAACCGGATTGCGGGGAAGCTAAAACAAAAAGCACCTGTAGCCATCAGAGTAAACCCCAATGTAGACGCCAAAACACACAAAAAAATCACAACCGGAACCTACGAGAACAAATTCGGGATCGCATTTGAAAAGATTCCAGGTGTGTATGCCCGTGCAGCAAAGCTTAAGCATATTCGTTTACGCGGCCTACAAATGCACATTGGCTCTCAACTCACACAGGTAAAACCCTTCGCGGATGCCGTAAAAAAAGTGGCTCCGCTAGCCGCCAGGCTCAAAGCCAAGTACAACATTGAGTTTCTCAGCATTGGAGGAGGCATAGGTATTGTGTATGAGAATGCTTTAGCCAGCGGAAACCCCGATTGGTGGAACCGCAAAGAAGCAAGAAACATTCTAACCCCCGAGAAATATGCAGCAACACTCCTGCCTAATTTAGAACCCCTTGAACTAAAACTTCTCATTGAACCGGGCCGTTTCATATCAGGCAATGCAGGCATTCTTGTTTCCCGCGTCGAATACGTAAAACAAACAGGAAAAAAATATTTTGCCATCGTCGATGCCGCGATGAATGACCTCATCCGACCCGCCTTTTATGAGAGTTACCACGAGATAGTGCCTGTAAAACAATCAAAAAAGCGCGTAATCGCCACTGACATCGTGGGTGGTATTTGCGAAACTGGTGACACCTTCTGTAAGGATCGCCCAATACCGCGTGTTTCCGAAGGTGACTTAATTGCCATGCTCAGCGCCGGAGCCTACGGATTTGTCATGGCAGGCACCTATAACACCCGGCCCATGCCAGCAGAGATTCTAGTGAAAGGAAGAAAATCTACTGTTGTTCGCAAACGCCAAAAAATCAAAGACATCTGGGTTGGGGAATCCACTGCTCCCTGGCAGAAATAGCTATCGGCGAAGAAGGCAACTTTTACTTTGAAGCCGTCTTTGTGGGCTCCTTTTTGGGTGTAGCTGCAGACTTTAACTTCTGATACTCAGCTTCCAAGAGCTCCAGTTGCTTTCGGGTTCCAGCAACTGCACTCGCAAATTTGTCAGCTTCAGCCTTCTTGGCTGTTGCGTCAGCCGATTGACTTTCCAGATCTTTAGCCAAAGCAGACAATCGAGCTTTATGAACTTTCTCCGCATTATCGTAAGCGGCCTGTGCCACAGTCATTACACCATTTGCCCGCTTTAAAGCTCCTTCCATGGGTTTGACTCTCTCTTCAGTTATTCTTGCTACGTTTGCCCTCATTGCTGCCACCGCTTTCTTTCGATCGGTCGCAACCTTCTGAGCTGCAGCTACCAGCTCATTCATTTTGATCTCATTGGAGATCGACTCCTTTACTGCCTCATTTGCTTTCGCTGCGACCGCTTTAGCCGCTTCTACGGGCTTAATTGCAACTGCCATTTCAGCGACAACTTGTTTCATAACAGGTATACTAGCCGTTTTTGCAATATTTAACTCCTTCAAAGTTGCTTCTGCTGCAGCAACTGCTTCTAGCGCAGGTTTTTGTTTATTTGATATTGTCGTGGCCAAAAGATTTTTAGACTGTGTTGCCGCACTTTGCTTGGCGGCAGCTGTGGCGGCCGCCTTATCGTGGGCAGTTTTCGCTGGCACATATTTATCATTTGCAATTTTTTCAGCAACCTGTGCAGCTTCCCGTGCTTTGGTTGCCAATTTAAATGCATTCAAAGCTTGTGCCACAGCCGCCTTCGAGCTGGCTAATGCCGTATCCGCTGCAGCCTTGGCCTTTGAGGTGATAATGATAGATTGATTTGCCTCATCCACTTTAGCTAAAGCTGGTTTTTGTTTTTTAGCCATCAAATCATCTAATTTGTTTTTTGCTGAATCAGCAGCTTCTCTAAGTTTCTTTGCCTCCGCCTGTTTAGCCTCATCATTACCAGCAGTCATTTCAGCTGATTGAGCGGACATCTCAGCGGCTGTAAAAGCATTTAAGGCAACTTTAACCTCTGCATTCACCGTCTTTAAGACGCTATCTGCCTCAACCTTGACTACCGGTGCCTTCTTAAATGCTGCATCTGCCTTAACTGCCATGTCAGTCGCAATTTTCATTTTTTCAAGATGTTGTTGATGCCCGGCTTTAGCGTCCATTTCGGATTTAATTTTTGAGGCAACCTCTTTCTTGCTCTCGTTAAAAACAACAGCAAGTTGATCCAACAATGCCTTCGCCTTTATGGCGATTTCTGAAGCGGATTTTGCCTTGGCGGCAGCCGAATCAACCTCTTTTTTCAAAATGACGATTTCCTGCTCAATGGATTGAACCGCTTTGGCCGCATTAGCTTTAGCCACACTCGATTGGGTTTTGGCTTTGTCAAGCGCAGCTGCAATGGTCTGGAGCGGAACTAGTTTTGAAGCAGCCAATTGATCATACCTTTTCTGAGCTACTGTTACTTTCTCCGCCTCGGCTTTCATTGCTATTTCAGCTTTTTGTTTTGCCTGTTTAGCAAACTCCAAATTATCCGTTGCCTTCTTTATTTGCGTATCAGCTTCATCAACCATCTTCTGAGCTGCAACAACCTTTACATTTTCTGCTACAATCTCCGCTCGCACTCTCTCGAGGGCACTTTCAGCATCTGCGCTGACTTGTTGTGCTTTTTTAAGGGCCTCAAGTTTTCCAGCCTTAAGCACATTGATATCCGTTTCCTTAACCTTATCAAACTCTGCCTGCACCGCCTTCGCAGCAGCCTGAGCAGATTCCGCGGCCGCCACCATTTCTTCCAGTTTAGCCTCTTGGCCGCTTATTTCTTTGCGCACATTATAAAGAGCAGCAAACGTCTTATTAACACGTAAAA
>MDTG01140039.1_pt1 | contig 10743 bp, 8 predicted proteins | sample 811421 | NCBI WGS metagenome assembly MDTG01 (sample SAMN05326645, study PRJNA326480) | marine metagenome | isolation source: seawater | place: Pacific Ocean: South East | collected 2011
AATTGTATTCCGGCTTGTTGGGATCATCTCCCCGGCCAAAATTGGTCCCCGACCCATCATTCCATATGACGCCCCCGGCTTCCTGCAATTTTCCATCAGGGTAAACAAGCTTTGACCCAACGAGCCCTGCTTCGGGAATCTCGGTAAAGGTCTGGTACAGCTCATCCAGCCAGCCCGGCAATACCTGCACATCGTTGTTCAGAAAGTGAAGAAAATTCCCCCTGGCTTCCCTTGCGGCCGTGTTGCAGGCAAGAAGAAAGCCCTGATTCTCATTCTTGGTAATGACCTTGATGCCCTTGACAAGCTTCAGGGCCTCCGGCGTCTCGTCGGTCGAACCGTCATCGACGACAATTATCTCGAAACTTGTTTTTGGCTTGCTGGTGATGATTGACCGCAAACAAGCCAGCGTATAGTCCCACTTGTTATAGACCGCGACAATCACCGAGACATCGGGATGCTCATGGATCTGGAAATCAAGATCCATAGTCTTCAGTGAAACATCTTTGTCTATCCGGCCAATCGATGTGGGCCAATCAAGCCGATTTTCGGCCCCGCCTTCGAGCTCATCCCTTTCCCGCTTTCGGGTCAATCCATTTTTATGGGTATAGAGCCAGGTAGAAATCTTGTGCTTCAGGTGCCTCGAGACAGGCAGGCGTCTATAAATTGCGCGCATGCCTTTGAAAACGAGGTTACCCGCTTTGGCTAACATGACTCTCGGACTGTTCCCGGAGGCGGGGATTCTGACGGGTCCCGGCGGTTCGCAAAAAAGATTTTCATTTCCCGCATGGCAGCTTTGCGCACACGCGACAATACCCGTCGTGCAGCGTCCAGGCAAGCGTTCCGCCGGTAAAGCTGGTACGGTTCATGAGTGTCTCGTCACCTGGCTCTTGAGCGCCGACAGATAGGCAAGCCCGAATTTCTCGTCCGGCTCCAGGTAAGCGCCTTCTGCCCATTCGTTCCAGGCATTCAGCCAGATAAAGTCTTCAGGCAGGCCTCTTTGCGGCATGGATTCCAGTAACTTGCCGAACCAGTATTCGAAACGTTCAGGGCTGGCTCCGCGAAACAGTCTTGCCCTGTTGCCGTAACGGGCCGTGTTGTCCCAGTCGGCGAATGCCCCCGGGTAGGTCACCAGCTGTTCATCACTACGAACCTGCACAATGTAATTCCATACCGCTTCGTAATCGTGGACGCTCATTTTCTGTAACGCCCTTGCATATATGCCCCTCAGAAAATCCTGCAAGCGCTCCGGCATCGAATGCACGATCTTACCGAAAAGAGAATATTTATTCGGCCGGCCATCCATGAAAGGAGAGTGTATTGTCTCGAATGGCTGGAACTGGAACATCGCATCGAAACCGTCAAAACACTTCCTCGGGTATTGAAAACTTTTTTGTACGATGAAGTACAACCCGGGAAGTCCTGACTGATGGGCCAGTTCACGCCAGTAATCCAGCATGTCCGCTACTTCAGGAATATTCTGTGGTCGATAGATCACGAATACCGGCTTGCCGTCGACTTTAATGGCCCTGTCGTCAGTCCAGGCCTTGAGCAGATAGTCAAAGTGCAGTTTCCAGCGCTTCTTGTCTGCAGGGTGAGTCTGTTTGATCAACAGCTGGAAATTGAGCCCGTCCCAGCGCCTGGACCAGGTTTCATTGGCCCAGGACAGGCAGAAGGGGATATCGATCGACCTGTCTGCCAACATGAGTTCGGTTGGCGTTTCAAGCAGTTGCCTGCCATCGAACCAGTAGTGGTAGTGACAGAACCCGTAAATGCCGAAGTTCCTCGCAAGCTCGGCCTGACGACGAAGCACTTCGGGCTGAGATTGATCATAATAATCGCCGTCCAGCGGCACTCTGGGCTGATAATGGCCCTCGAACTGGGGGCGCGCCTTCCTGACGTTCACCCAATCGGTGAACCCCTCTCCCCACCACTCATCATTTTCCGGGATGACATGGAACTGCGGAAAATACATCGCAATGACTTTCGCCCGCAATTCATCTTGATCCCGTTTTTCATTTGCTGTGTCTGTCACTTAACGAACCTATGAACCACCGGAGCGGATCGGCCTCGCCGAAAAGCCGATTATTTTAATGCATGAAAAGAATGGACTGGCCTGACTGAAGCAAACATTCCCGAAGGTCTGCAGCCTCCCAAAGCGCTGGAGAAAGCCGTCGCGGGCAGAGCACAGGAAGGTGGCAGAGTGCGACGTTCAGGTTGCGGTCGACCCCGGTCAATAGCTGTTGCAGTATTCTTGCGTTGATCAGTATCGAGTTCGCACTGGCTGTCATGGCCGGCCATCATCAGGAACAGCAGCGATTATGCACGCAACCCGGCGCCACCGCTCCAGCCGCTCCACTGCCACGACCGCGACCCACAGGGGCAGGTGGTGAGCGACAGCGTCGCGGCGCCGATCCTGCTCGTGGGCCCCGGCGGCCCGGCCGGGCGCGAAATCATCGCCACGCTGCTCGAGGCGGGCGCGGCGATCATCGCCGTCTCGCCCAGCGTGCCCGAGTACAGCCGGCCCAACCTCACCTGGATGCAGCACGACCTTTCCCGCGAGCACGCCCGCGTGCAATCGCAGGTGATGGTCTGTGCCGACGCCGGCTCGCTGCCGCTGGCGGCTCGACAGGCCCGGGCCATGCCGACGCTCAGGCGCATCGTCGCGCTGAGTTCGGCCAGCCTCGTGTTCAAGCGACGCGCGGCCGATCCGGAGACGCAGGAAACCGTCGAGCGGCTGCTCGAAGCCGAGCAAGCGCTGGCGACGATGGCCGAAAAGCGCGGCATCGAACTCACCGTGCTGCGGCCCACGCTGGTCTACGGCGGCCGGGGCCCCTCGGCGCTGGACGGAGTCCGGAGCTGGCTGGAACGAAGATCATGGGTGCCGGTGGCCGGCGACGGGCTGCGCCAGCCCGTGCACTCGGCCGACCTCGCCGCGCTGGTCCGGCAACTGGTCGCCGGCAACGGGGCCGACACCGGACCGGCGGTCGAAACCTTCGCGCTGGGCGGCGGCGAGACGCTTGGCTACTCGGGTTTCCTGCGCCGTATTGCCTCGGGCGCCGGGGTCGACGCCCGACTGGTGCGCCTGCCGGCATGGCTGATTGCACCCGTACTCCGGATCGCCCATCGCCTTGGTCGCTTCCGGGGCGTGACACCGGCCATGGTCGCGCGCCAGCGCATGGACATGGTGGTCGACGATGCCGCCGCACGCGAACGGCTGGGCTGGAACCCGCGGCCTTTCAGGCCCTGAGGCGTTTCGCTCGGTCGCGCGATCGAAGGGGTATGAATCAGGCGGCTTTTTGGCGCTCGCCGACACTGCCAGGAACGCATTCTGCCAGAATGTACCTTTCCGGCTCGACGCCGGGCCCATGGATCCCAGGGGAACAACCAGCCATGAATGAATCATCGCAGGAATCGCAGCAGGAACCGGCAACGGACGACTCAGACGAATCGGAACTGCCTCTGAATCCGCCGCTTTCGGCCATGGAGGCCCGGGTACTCGGCTGCCTGATCGAAAAGGAGGCGACCACGCCGGAGACCTATCCGCTGACGCAGAACGCCACGGTGACGGCATGCAACCAGAAAAGCAGCCGCAACCCCGTCATGAAGCTCGATCCCGGCCGCGTCGGCCAGACCCTGCGGGCACTGGAGCAGCGCAGGCTTGTTCGCTCGGAATACGGTGCGCGCGCCTCCCGCTACTATCACCGGGCAGATTCCGAACTCAAGCTCACAGCCGCCCAGCGCGTTCTGATCGGCCTATTGCTGCTCAGAGGGCCGCAGACGCTGGCCGAGCTGTTCACTCGGTCCGAGCGCATGCACCGGTTCGACGATCTCGACGACGTCAAGTACACGCTCGACCGGCTGGCCGCGCACGAAAAGCCGCTGGTCGTGCGCCTGCCGCGCGGACCCGGCCAGCGCGAGGACCGTTACATGCACCTGCTCGCCGGCCCGGTCGACAGCGCCGCGCTGCAGCCCGACCACGCGCCGGCCGCAACCCCGGCCGATTCGGCCGAAACCGAATCGCTGCAGCAGCGGGTCGCGGAACTCGAGGAAAGGGTTGCCGAGCTGGAGCGGAAAATGACGGAATAGCGGTCGACGCTTTACGGTTGACGCTTTACGCGGTCGGGCGCTTCGCACCGGATTTAGGTTTTAGGTTTTAGGTTTTAGGTTTTAGGTTTTAGGTTTTAGGTGTTAGGTTTTAGGTGTTAGGTTTTAGGTGTTAGGTTTTAGGTGTTAGGTTTTAGGTGTTAGGCAAAGTCAGAGGCGTTGTTGGTTGTTGGTTCCGTGGGAGGCCCATCCTGGGCCGATCGGTCGCGGCTCGATCGGGGCTGGAGGCCCCTCGCACAAACTCCCCGAATCGCTTGCAAGGCAAGCTCCCGCACCTGTGAGCAGGTCGCAGAGCAGGTTTCGCCCCGACGCTCTCTACGGGTGTGGGAGCCGGCCTCGCCGGCGAGGTTTTCCCTTGAAAGCCTGACACCTAAAACCTGACACCCAACACCTGAAAACTGAAAACTTACCAACAACCAATAACCAACAACCAACAACCAACAACGCCTTCGCCGTCGTCCTTGCCTAACACCTAAAACCTAAATCCTAAAACCGGCGCGCTTGCTGCGCGCCCTACCCATCGATCCGCTTGTACTTGATCCGGTGCGGGCCGGCCTTGTCGCCCTTGCGACGCTTGAGGTCGGCTTCGTAGTCGCTGAAGTTGCCCTCGAACCATTCCACGTGCGAATCGCCCTCGAAGGCCAGCACGTGGGTGGCGATGCGGTCCAGGAACCAGCGGTCGTGCGAGGTCACCAGGACGCAGCCCGGAAACGCCAGCAGCGCCTCTTCCAGCGCGCGCAGCGTTTCGACGTCAAGATCGTTGGTCGGCTCGTCGAGCATCAGCACGTTGCCGCCCGAGCGGAGCACCTTTGCCAGGTGAACGCGGTTTCGCTCACCGCCGGAAAGCTGCCCGACCCGCTTTTGCTGGTCGCCGCCCTTGAAATTGAAGCGACTGGCGTACTGGCGCGCGGGCGTCGAGTAGTTGCCGACCTGGATCATCTCCGCGCCGTCGGCGATCTCTTCCCAGACCTGGCGGTCGCCGTCGAGGCTGTCGCGCTTCTGGTCGACGTAGCCCAGCTCGACGGTCGAGCCGATCGTGATTTTGCCCGAGTCGGGCTTTTCGCTGCCGGCAATCATGTTGAACAGCGTGGTCTTGCCGGCGCCGTTGCCGCCGATGATGCCGACGATGGCGCCCTGCGGCACCTTGAAGCTCAGGTCCTCGATCAGAAGATCGTGGCCGAAGGCCTTGTTGAGGTGCTCGACCTCGATGACCTGTTCGCCCAGGCGCGGGCCCGGCGGAATGTAGATCTGCTGGGTCTCGTTGCGTGCCTGGAAATCCTTCGAGTTGAGCTCCTCGAACTGCTTCAGGCGCGCCTTGCTCTTGGTCTGCCGGCCCTTGGCGTTGGAGCGCACCCATTCGAGTTCGTCCTTGAGCGTCTTCTGCCGGGAGGCCTCCTGCTTTTCCTCGACGGCCAGGCGAGCCTGCTTCTGCTCCAGCCAGGAAGAGTAATTGCCCTGGAACGGGATCCCGTGGCCGCGGTCCATTTCGAGAATCCAGCCGGCGACGTTGTCCAGGAAGTAACGGTCATGGGTCACCGCCATCACCGTGCCGGGGAAATCGTGCAGGAAGCGTTCCAGCCATGCGACCGATTCGGCGTCCAGGTGGTTGGTGGGCTCGTCGAGCAGCAGCATGTCGGGCTTGGACAGCAGCAGCCGGCAAAGCGCCACGCGCCGCCGCTCGCCGCCGGAAAGCACCTTGATCTCGCTTTCCCAGGCAGGCAGCCGCAGCGCGTCGGCCGCCACTTCCAGCATCCGATCCAGCTCCCAGCCGCCGGCCGACTCGATCTTGTCCTGAAGCTCGGCCTGTTCGGCCAGCAGGTCGTTCATTTCGTCGTCGTCCATCGGCTCGGCGAACTTCTCCGAGATCTCGTCGAAGCGCTTGAGCATGTCGCGCATCTCGCCGACGCCTTCCATCACCGCCTCGCGCACGGTCTCGTCCTCGGGCAGCTGCGGCTCCTGCGGCAGGTAGCCGATTCGAATCCCCGGCTGGGGACGCGCCTCGCCGTCGTATTCATTGTCTTCGCCGGCCATGATGCGCAGCACCGTCGACTTGCCGGCGCCGTTCAGGCCCAGCACGCCGATCTTGGCGCCGGGGAAGAACGAAAGCGAAACATCCTTGATCAGCGTGCGGTTCGGCGGGACCACCTTGCTGACCCGGTTCATGGTGTAGACGTACTGGCTCATTACTGGCAGATTCCTTGCTCGAGACGATGGAGGCGACAATCCCCGGATGTGGGGGCGCCGCCGCGCATTATCCATACTTTGCCGCGCCCGGATGAAATGAGTTACCCATTCGGTGCCGAAAATACGTAACAATTGGGGAGATTTGCGTTTTGCATCCATTGGCGGCGCACTTCGGACGCGTTTTTCTACAGAGAGTTGCGGTGCGCTATTTCGAAATAAGCGATACAGGACGGGTTCGACGCAACAACCAGGATCGGATCCTCGCCGACGAACAATTGGGCCTGTGGATCGTCGCCGACGGCATGGGCGGGCACGCCGGCGGGGCCGAAGCCAGCCGCCTGGCGTGCGAAGCCGTCAACGAAGGCGTCGTTCACGGAATGCCGCTGGCCGACGCCTTCGAGGTCGCGCATTCGCGGGTCCGCTCGGCCCAGGAGGACAATCCGTCGCTGCACGACATGGGCACCACGCTGGTGGCCGTTCGTGAACACGACGGCAGCTACGAACTCGCCTGGGTCGGCGACAGCCGCGTCTACAGGTATAGCTCGAAAGGCCGTGAGTTCGAGTGCCTGACCCGCGATCAGAACGTTGCCGGGCGACTGCTGGAAACCGGTCGAATCACCGAAGACCAGGCGCGCGACCATCCCCAGCGCCACATCCTCACCGACTGCATAGGCCAGCGCGAAGGCCTGCCGACCATCGAATCCACCCGCATCGACTGGCGCGACGGCGATCGGCTGCTGCTGTGCTCGGACGGCCTCAACAGCGAGCTGTCCGATGACGAGCTGAAACGGTGGCTGGGCGAAATCCCCTCCCCCCGCGCCGCGGCCGAAAAGCTCGCCCGGCTGGCGCTCGAAGCCGGCGGACGGGACAACATCTCGCTGATCATCCTCGACGCGCCGAAGCGCGCCTGAAGGGCGCGGTTTTAAGTTTTAAGTTTTAGGTTTTAGGCAAGCGGAAGAATGGGGTCGATTCTGGTTGTTGGTCGTTGGTTTTCGTGGGAGGCGGCTCTGGCGCCGATGGGTTGACCACCCATTCGCGGCCGGAGCCCGCTCCCACAAAAATTCTGGCCCTTGGCTTGCAGGCACGCCCCCACACCTGTGAGCCGGCTCCGGGGGCAGGCTTGGCCGGAAGCCCGCTACGGGTGTGGGAGCCGGCCTTGCCGGCGATGCTTTTACTTATAACCTTAAACCTTAAACCCGGCCCTGGCCGGGCCGGCCTACCCGTAAACCGGGTGGGCGCTGCACAGCTTCACCGCCGCATCCCGCACTCGCGCCTCGGTGTCTTCGTCGCCGAGGTTGTCGAGCACATCGCAGATCAGGCCGGCCAGTTCGCGACTGTCGTCGACGTCGAAGCCGCGCGTGGTGATGGCCGGGGTGCCGATGCGCAGCCCCGAGGTGACGAACGGCGAGCGCGGCTCGCCCGGCACGGTGTTCTTGTTGCAGGTGATGTGGGCGCGGCCCAGCGCCTCCTCGGCGTCCTTGCCGGTGATGTCCTTGTCGATCAGGTCGACCAGGAACAGGTGGTTGTCGGTACCGCCGGAGACCACCTTGTAGCCGCGCGCCATGGTCACCTCGGCCATTGCGCGGGCGTTTTCCACGACCTGCTGCTGGTAGGCCCTGAATTCGGGTTCCAGCGCTTCCTTGAACGCAACGGCCTTGGCCGCGATCACGTGCATCAGCGGACCGCCCTGGCAGCCGGGGAAGACCAGCGAATTGAATTTCTTGGTGATCGTCTCGTCGTCGCCCCGGGCCACGATGATGCCGCCCCTGGGTCCGCGCAGCGTCTTGTGGGTGGTCGAGGTGACCACGTGCGCGTGCGGCACCGGGTTGGGATACACGCCCGCGGCGATCAGGCCGGAGACGTGCGCCATGTCGACCATGAACCAGGCGCCGACCGAGTCGGCGATCTCGCGCATGCGGGCCCAGTCGACCACCCTGGAATAGGCGGAAAATCCGCCGATCAGCATCTTCGGCTGGTGCTCTTTCGCCAGCTCGGCCATGCGGTCGTAATCGATCTCCCCGGTGTCGTGGTTCAGGCCGTAGTGCACGGCATTGAAGACCTTGCCGGAGAAATTCACCTTGGCGCCGTGGGTCAGGTGGCCGCCCTCGGAAAGATCCATGCCCAGGATGGTGTCGCCGGGCTTGAGCAGCGCAAGGTACACGGCCTGGTTGGCCTGCGAACCCGAGTGCGGCTGAACGTTGGCGTACCCGGCGTCGTAGAGCTTGCGCGCGCGGTCGATCGCGAGTTCCTCGGCGATGTCGACGAATTCACAGCCGCCGTAATAGCGCCGACCGGGATAGCCCTCGGCGTACTTGTTGGTCAACTGCGAGCCCTGGGCTTCGAGCACGCGCGGAGAAGCGTAGTTCTCCGAGGCGATCAGTTCGATATGATCTTCCTGGCGCTGGTTCTCGCCGGCAATCGCGCCCGCCAGTTCATCGTCGTAGCCCTCGATGCGAAAAGATGCGTCAAACATTCGGGAATCTTCCTATTCGGATAACCGTATAATTTTAACATCCGCAACGTTGTCGCGCCCGCGCAGAGTCGTTCAGAGGTTCCCCAGCTCGAACGTACGAATCGAGGCCACCGGCCCCGGCACCGCGAGCCAGCCGCAGAGACCGCTCGCGGTTTCGTGCTCGTGCAGCGTCCACGTTGCGGCGGCCGGCCAGCCGTCCGGCAGCGACAGGATCCGGCCCGGGTTGCCCGGCTCTGGCGTGACGCTGGAAATATGCCCGGCGATGGTCGCCCCCATGGCCTTGATCATCGCCTCGCGCACCGTCCACAGGCGCAGGAACTCGCGACTTGCCGCACCCTGCTCCAGCGCGGCCAGCCACTCGGCCTCGGCACGACTGAACCAGCGCTCGGACAACTTTCGCCATCGCACGTCTCGCCCGGGTTGTTCGATGTCGACGCCAACCTGCAGGTTTCTGGCCACCGCTATTGCCAGCCTGTCCCCGGCGTGCGACAGGTTGAACGCCAACCCCGAGCGCGCCAGCGGCGGGGCCAGCGCCGGCTTGCCGTTGCTGCCGGTCACCGTCACGACGTCACGACCCGGGATTTCCAGGTAAGCCCCCAGCAGCAGCCGCAGCAGGAATTTCTGCCCCATACGCAACTGGCGCACCCGGTCGCCTACGTCGGCCGGCGGCGGCGTTTCCATCACCGGGAGGTTCTCCAGCCGCAAGTGCCAGAGATGCACCTGGCCCTCCGCCAGTTCGGGCGCCGAGCGCAGCGGCAGGCGAATGCTTTCGACGGACGAAAGTTCCATCATCGCCACCCGAAGGCGCTGATCCCGGCCACCCCGAACGCCCCGATGCTCCGGGCGCGGCCCCAATCGTCGGGGCGCATTCCGCCCAGCGCCATCACCGGCAGCGGCGAGCGGCTCACCACCCGCTCGAAGTCGTCCCAGCCCATTGGCGACGCGTCGGGGTGACTGACCGTCTGCAGCACCGGGGACAGCGTGACCAGATCGACGCCCAGGCCATCGGCGATACGGATTTCCTCCAGGTCGTGACAGGACGCGATCACCAGTCGATCTTCCGGCAGCGGCCGTTTGTCCAGCGTCATCAGCTGGCGGGTATCCAGGTGAATGCCGTCGGCCGGCCAGCCGAAACACTGTTCGAGCTCGCCCGAGGCGATCCAGCGCGCACCGAATTCGCGCGTCAGTGCGTCGACCCGCTCGATCAGCTCGGACGGCACGCGCTCGCCGTGTGCCGGGCGCAGCCGCAGGAGCCGGTAGCCGGCCTCAAGGCTGGCCCGCCAGGCGTCGACGAAGCGGTCGGCCGAATCGAACGCGCCGGGTGCAGGGGAAATCGCGTAGTGCCCGTCGAGGTCCAGCAACCGGATCAGCGGGCGGTCTGCGGCAGGCATTTCCAGGTCACCCAGATCGGCCGGCGCAACCCAGCGAACGTCCTGGCCTTCCGCACCGTGCGGCGTTCCGGAAAACGAGTGGACCTCGTAAAGGCAAAGCCGCACGATCTTCTCCGGATACTCGTGGCGCACCGCCACCAGCGGACGGCTCGGTCCCGTCTCGATGCCAAGTTCCTCTTCCAGTTCCCGCGCCAGCGCCGCCTCCGGGGCTTCGCCGGGTTCGATCTTTCCGCCCGGAAACTCCCACAGGCCGGCCAGGTGTCGACCGGCCAGCCGCCGACTGACCAGCACCCGCCCCTCGTCGTCGCGAAGCACCGCGGCGGCGACTTCGATGGTCTCGGCGGCGCGCGTCAACCGATCCCCCGGCTTCGGTCTGCTTCGAACTTCCGAACGAATTCGCCGAACGCGTCGGCCTCGATCGCCGCGCGAATCTCGCGCATCAGCTGCTGGTAGTAGTACAGGTTGTGAATGGTCGCCAGCCGTGCGCCCTGGATCTCGTTGCAGCGCTGCAGGTGCTTGATGTAGGCGCGCGAATAGTTGCGGCAGGTATAGCAGGCGCAATCGGCGTCAAGGGGGGCGGTATCCATTCGA
>MDTG01185597.1_pt1 | contig 10743 bp, 8 predicted proteins | sample 811421 | NCBI WGS metagenome assembly MDTG01 (sample SAMN05326645, study PRJNA326480) | marine metagenome | isolation source: seawater | place: Pacific Ocean: South East | collected 2011
CCCCATAAAACCAAATTTTGATTCATTACTATTTACATTTGTCCAAACTACAAAACTATTAATTCTTGGTCGAAAATTTTTTAGCTCTAAATTAGAAGCTTCGAACTGAATTTTCTCCCTTAATTTAGAATAATTCCTTTGAATTTGCTCATAAGGTCCTTCAATTTGTATTTGCTTATTATTTTTCCAAGCAAGCCACCTGTTTTCCTTTGCGTTATATGTTATACCTCGACCACCTTTAACCTCTATCATCACAACTCCAAAATCTTTATGAACAAGAAGAAAGTCTATTTCCCCATGTCTTTTAGGATTATTTTTAGATCCTCCATTTCTCCACTCCCATTCGACATTTCTGTATATATGCCACAAAGGATCTTCAAATTTGTCTACGATAGCAGCAAATTCGTCTTCAGATTGAACTTCTATTCGATACTCTTCATCATCGGCCATAGTCAATTTATTAACTTGATTTTGTAAGGTAGTTTGCTTTTCTACTAATATCTTTTTCTCCCTTAGCCAATAAATATTTAAGGAAATTAAAAGTGTCACAAAAACTAAAATTATTACGTAGCTATTTTCCATAACAGTAGTTTATAAAATTGGATTAAAATTTTAAATTAATTTAATAGAAAATAAAGTCTTTTCCTAAATTTAAGAATCTATTAGAAACTGTCACAGGTGGGGTATAGAATTAATGAATATTATGGTTGATTATAAATTAACGAATGATGATAAAAAAGTAATTGAGTTTGTTGAAAAAAATATTTTACCCATTGCAAATGAAGTTACAAATTTTTACAGTCACTGGACTAAGTCAGATGAAGAAGACCATCTTCAAAAAGCATTCTTATACGAGTCTAGGCAGCAAAATATTAGTCTTACCCGAGAAGTTGCTATAACTCAGTACTATAAAGACCTGGCTTTTACAGAGAAAGAGCTGGACTTTTTTATCTTTCCAAAACAAGAAAAAACCACTCTGCCAACAGGTATTTTTATAGAAACTAAAGCAGATTATTCAGACGACACTGGGCAGACAAAACTAGATGGAAGATACCAACTTTTTAGGTATTTGTACTCTTCTTCCCACAATCCAGATGAAAATCTTAAGAATGCAAATTATGGAATTTTTCTTATATGGGGACAAAACTACGATCATCGACAATTTCAGAATTTAGAAACTTTTTCAATTGTCGAAAACAAAGTTGAGGCGTATATAGAGCTTTGGAGATCAGTAGATGATTTAAAGACTAAGTTTACAAAAATTTACCAATCAAAATCTGTTGAGATACCTATAGAATCTCTCAGCAAAGATGAATTGATAAAGCTTTGCATTGATAATGAAATAGAACACAAAAGCTCAGAGACAAAGCCTGAATTGATTAAAAAACTAAAATCAAACAACCTTTATAGTTTATAGGTTTTATGGATTTTCAAAAAGAATTAGACCTACCTTTTCCTCTACGTGACTATCAAAAAACTGGGGTTGAATTTCTGACCAGTAATTCTTCTGCGCTCCTAGGAGATGACATGGGGCTTGGTAAAACTATTCAGGTAATTGTTTCGCTTAAAAAAATATATTCAGAAATTGGAATATTTAGATGTTTAATAGTTGTCCCTAATTCACTGAGATCTAACTGGCTAAATGAATTCAAAACATGGTTTCCTCAAGCTGTTGTAACCGATTTAAAAGGAGACTTGGAAAACAGAAGCTACACTCTAGAAACTTATAACGGTTTTGTAATTTGTACGTACGAACAACTGAGAAGTTCTTTTGATGCAAACCATAGAATCCCACCTTTCGACCTTGTTGTTTATGATGAAGTTCAAAGATTAAAAAATTCTTCATCGCAAGTATACATGTCTGCTTATGCAGTTGTTACTGATAAAGTTTGGGCAATGAGCGGTACTCCACTCGAAAATAGCGTTAGTGACATAGTAAGTATTTTTAATTTAATTAAAAGTGGATTAATTCAAAAAGGTTTGAATGCCAATGAAATTTCATCATCCATCTCTCCATATTTGCTTAGAAGACTAAAGTCAGATGTTTTAGATGAACTCCCTGATTTAATTGAAGAAAATGTATATATAGATCTTGGAACAGAACAGGCAAAAGAATACAGCGACCTATATAACACAAGATTGTCTATAGACGGTAAAGATAGTGCTGGACTACTCGCTTTAATAACAGAGCTTAAAAAATTAGCAAACTTTAGTGAGAAAACAAGGAAAAGTGCAAAATTAGATTACCTAAAAGACTTACTAAAAGAATTAATGGATAAAGGAGAAAAAGTGTTAATTTTCTCACAGTATGTTAAAACATTAGAGTTTATTGAGGAAGAGCTTGATTACCCTACTTTGATGTACCACGGAGGAATGAGCCAAGATGAAAAAGATACTACAATTAAAAATTTTAAAACAGAAGATACAAATATTCTTTTAATGTCACTTATGGCAGGTGGAGTTGGATTAAATATTCAGGAAGCTTCAACTGTAATTATTTTTGACAGATGGTGGAATCCCGCAATAGAAAGCCAGGCAATAGCTAGAGCCCACAGAATGGGCAGGAAAGACCCAGTACATGCAATAAAATTTGTAACTTCTGGAACGATAGAAGAGAGAATTCTTCAAATTCTCCATGATAAAGAAGATTTATTTGAATTTGTGATTGAAGGAGCTGTTAAGAAAGGCAATGAAAAACGTCTCACTCAGTTGCTAGATTTAGAAGAAGATGAATAGAGCAGTAGATTTTTTTGAATTTAAAGAAATAGAAATAAGTAAAATTGCAATTTCTCATTTAGCTACCTCTAAAACAAAAAAGAGCAAAGATGACTTATATTATGAGCTTGAAGCAAGTATTAAAGAACATGGTTTACTTCAACCAATTGGAGTTGGAAAATCGAAAATAACAGAATCCTCCTCTGATTTTCAATGGCAACTTCTATGGGGTGAAAAAAGAGTTAGTGTATTTAAACGCTTAGAAAGAAAAAAGATACCGGCGATGGTAATAGATAGAGTACTTTCTGAGCAAGAGATTGAAAAATATAGACAACTCGGGCATATAAAAAAATTTTCTTTTGAAGAAGATGATATTTGGAATGTTATCAAAGAACCGTATCTGATTCATGGTAATGAAAAAATAGTTGCAGACATGACGGGGATACCTTTTAAGTTAGTAAGAGATACTATTTTCTCAAAAAGTGTTGAAAGAACAGAGGGAGGACAAGATCTTATGAGTTACTGTAGAGATATAGGAACTCCAAATAATATATCCAAAAAAATTTTTAATATAGTTTACAATCATGAAAATCAATCAGTCAATTTGTTAAAAGGAAAGGAATTAGCAAATCTTTTATCATCTACTGACCAGAATTTAATAAATAAAATAATTAGTGCTGCTAATGCATACCCATTAGGAAGCATAAAAGAATGGGTTGCAGATGCTAAAGAATTGAAAAAAAATAAAGAATCAGAAGTAGGTTTAGATATAGAATTAATTGAAGAAGAAGATTACGGTTTATTAAAAATGGCTGCAGCCAATGGTTTAACCGTTAATGAAATGATTAGAAAGGTACTTAAAGAAAAGTTAGTAACAGAAGGATTCTTGGAAGAAGAATAATTTTTGAAAAGAATATTTTAAATAGTTAGAATAAAAATTAGTTGGGAGAGAAAACTATGACAAAAGAATTTAAATTTGAAAATGTTCCTGTTGACAAAATTACAACAGGTTTTTTTCAAGTTGCAATTAAAAACGCTGGGGCAAAAATAGATGAACTAGAAGCAGGTATTAAAGCTCAGGGGTTACTTCAGCCAATCGGAGTTGCAAGGTCAAAAATAACCGAAGATTCTCCTGATTTTGACTGGGAAGTTCTATGGGGACAGAGAAGAGTTGCTGTTTTCAAACGATTAAAGAGAAAAGAAATTCCTGCAATGGTCCTTGATGAAGTTCTAACCAAAGAAGAAGGAATGACATACGCTCTAATGGAAAATGTTGCCAGAAGAGAAATGAATAGAACTGATATTTTTAATGCAATAAAATTAATCTGGGTTCAGTTTGGTGACGAAAAGAAATGTGCAGATGTAACTGGCATACCTCTTCCTTTAGTTAAAGATGCATTAAAAGCGCAGAGAATTGATCGACTTAAAGGTGGAAGAGAGGTATACGATCACACCACTGAAACATGTAGTCTTCCAACCAGCATTGCTCATAAAGTACTAGATGCTGTCATGAAACCAGATAATGTATCAGTTGATAAAAAGAAGGGTAAAAAACTTGCTGATGTATTAGCAGTACAAGATGTGCAAATGCGCAATAAAGTTCTAAAAGCAGCACTTAACACTCCTGAAGGAGATGTCGACGGATGGGTTGCAGATGCTAAAAACATGAGAAGTTATATCAAGAAAACAATTGAACTTGTTGATATGGAAAACGAAGCTTTAAGTGAGTATGCAAATTCTCTTGGAATGGATGATGTTGACGTTATAAAAGAATTAGTAATCACAAAGCTACAAGAAGACGGATTTATTTAAAAACGTTTTAAGCTTTTATGCAAATTCCTGGATTGACACAAGAAGAAATCTTTACTCTTAGTAGGAATATTGGCAATCAAGATAAAGGATTTAAAGCCAAAAGCACTCCATTTGAAATAAATAAACTTTTAAAAAAAGCAATTGATAATGGGACAACTGAAGAAAATCTAGCAAAAATTCTTGGACTCGAGGCGACAACGATGTTTTATAGACATAGTTATATTTTCGAACACCTTATTTCAAAATTACATAAAAAAGTAATTTACGGGTCTTCTGAAATGAAAAAAGACAGAGAAAAAGAAGGTTATATAACCTTTCAGGTTGCAAATGAACTATCAAGGATAAAAGAAAATTTTCAATTGGAAGTTTATGAGTTTATAACCAAAAATCATATTCATGGATGGCAAGATATAAAATCTATAAAGGAACTGTTGGTAATTAATGACTATAAAAATTCCAAAAAAATATATGAAGAAATACTTCAGCGTAAAGGATTAGATAAACACTTTAGAGTCGGAGACAAACTCGACTTAAATTCATTGAATAAAAAATTGTTTAAAGAATCACAACAAGATAGAGATAAAGTCTTCTTTAAATTAGTTTCCAAAATTTTTGATAGTCAAATAGAGTCTGCTTCACTCGGATATAGGTTTTATGAAATTGTTTTTAAAGAGGAACAGATTAAAATTAGTCAAAAAATATTAGATGAAAATAAAAAAAGAATTTTAGAAGAGATAGAACAGTATAAATGAACTTTCCAAATGAAATAAAAATAAATAAAGATTGGTCTTATGGATCGATTTATCTTGGTAATAAGGTTGTGTGTGACGGAAGGCCAACACAAGATTCTACTGTTAACGTCTTTAGTCATGCACATGAAGATCATGTCAAAAATGATTTAATTACCGAAGCATATCAAAAAGATAAACGTGTAATCATGTCTGAAATAACACGACAGCTATGCTCAACATTTATGCTAGTTAACTTAGAGTACGACTTTAATTTAAAAGTCGTTGATGATAACGAAGAACAGTTTGATGGTTTTACCATCAAATTAGTTGAGTCAAAGCATATTCTTGGATCATCGCAAGTAGAAGTTAATGATGAAATTCATGGAAAAATTGGTTACTCAGGTGATTTTGGAGAAAAAGTTAACGAATATATAGATGTAGATTTACTTGTTTTAGACAGTACGTATTCTGGTGATTTTAATAACAGAAAGTGGACAATGGATGATGCAATGGAGGCGTTGGTTGATGATATCAAGAAAAACATAGGAAGAAAAGATATCAATTTAATTGCTGATGCTGGACTTTTGCAAAATATTTTAAGCGAATTAGATATATGGGAAGATATTCCAGAAGTTATAGGGACTAAGAAAGAACAAGGCTGGTGTGAGGTATATAGAAATGCACTATTTAGCCAACCAAAGAATGTATTTTTAAAAGGCTCAGAAGAAGAGAGGCAACTTAAGTTTGAACAAAATCCTATTTTTACAGTTGGCCATTCTAGGTCAATACTGGGCGACATTCCCAAAGGTTTAACATACATAGTAAAAAACATAGGTATTGAAAACGAAGAACCTATTAATGAAATAAATGAAAATTTTAAAAGAGTAGGGATTTCTTCTCACTCAACAGGTAGAGATGTAATTAAATATGTAGAAAAAGTGAATCCAAGCTATGTTTTGACTGATTCTTCGAGATCACAAAACAATGCCAAAAAATTAGCAAAAAAAATTGGTGAAGAACTCGGGATTCCTGCAATTTCTTCAGATGAGTTCGAAAAGCTCAACACTTGACATGTAGACATGATAAATGAAGATAAACTCTTATCAGATTTAAGAAATTTATTAGGTAAAGAATTCTCACTTCCAGAATTTGCTGATTCGTACAATTATGATTTCAATGAATTAGCTGATTATTTTTTTGAACTTGATAGGTTAGCAAAAATAAATTTTTCTTTGACAAAAAGAGGAGCCATAAGGCTTGTTCATGTATTAGGGGAAAATCCAACAAAAGAAGCAATTGAACAAGACAAACACACCTTTCCAAAAGACTTGAAACTCTATAAGCTAGTTGTCTTTTCATTAACCCTAGATGTGGAATACAGAATGGAATTCGATAAATGTATGGCGAATGATTCAACAGTAGAAAAACTTAAAGGAATGGATGAAGAACAAATTTTAAAATTTCTCAAGACCCGGGTAGATTTTTATAAAAAAGAAAACCAAGCAGAATTAGATAAAGCTGAAGCAGATAAAGAAAACCTTCGATTAAGAAAAGAAGAAAAAAATAAAGCTCGTCCACTTACTGAGGAAGATAGGAAAAAAATTACTGATGCTCAAGTCAAATTTAAAACTGGAAAGAAAGCACGTGTAATTAAAACGAAGAAAAATCCTTTGACGGATTTAAGAAGAATACACGAATTAGAAAAAAAGAGAAACATGCTACGTTACGGAATAGCGGAAACTAACAATGCAAGGATTGCAAGGCTAAAAAGAGAAGAAGAGAGAGAAGCCCAAAAAGAAGCCTTTAAAGAGAGAATAGAGTCAAGAAAAGAAAATGTAATCAACTATGAAGTGGGACAGGTCTTAGAAGGAATAGTTGTAAAGGCAATTAGGTTCGGTGTTTATGTTGACCTAGGAGAATCTGATGGATTTATAAAAACAGAAGATTTATCTATAAAAAATATTGATCTAAGCACAGGCTCAAAGATTGAATGCAAAATTATCAACATTGATTTAAAACGACGCAATATAGACTTGATACCTGTTGTAAGAAAACCCAAAGAAAAAAACAGTTCAAAAATAAAGAGTAAGCCTATGGCAAAACCTAAACCGTCTTCTGACAAACTAGATAAATCAGATAAAGAATTGCTGATATTAAAAAAAGAAAAGAAGAGAGTAGACGAAGTATTACAAAACATTATTGATGCTGGAGGTAAAGATTCTCTAACATTCTTTACTCGATTAATAAAAAAGAATATTAAAGAAAATGGTCTTGAATGGTCCATCACCATTCCAAAAAACAAGAAAAATAGAGTGAGGCTCAATAATTATGGGCTAGAAGGATCTTACATCGACGACAAAGGAATTATGATTGTCTTGCTCAATTCTGATGCGAAATCTTCGGCTGAAATAAAATACTTAATTGATAAATATGTTCCTGCAAAAGACAGACAAGGAAAATACAGAAAAGTCCCCAAAGCAGTCCCTCTATTCTTAAATCACAAAGAGTTGGTTGGAAAAAAGCAATTTTTGTACAAAGGGTACTGCCAGTTTTTTATAGAAGCTAAGCTAACAGGAAAGAATTCCTGGAAAAAGGCACATTCAGATTATGCAATAAAACGACTCTCGAAGCTTCTATCAACTGAGTTAAAACAGCCTGAGTATTTAAAATAATTTAAATTTTTTTAAATTGATCCTTTTTTGTCATTCGATCATAATAAATTGTATATTACAAATATGAATAATAGAAAAATAATTAAATGGTCAGGGAGCAAAACGTATCTTAAACCTTATGTTGATGATTTCATTGAAGATGCTCTAAAAAAGGGTGATTTAAAAGAACCTTTTAACTATTTCGAGCCTTTTTTTGGCTCTGGAGCAGTATATTTTCATCTCAAAGAAAAATATAAAATTGAGACGGCTTATTTAAACGATAACCTACAAGAACTAATTTACTTTTACAGATATTTAAGAGATAACAATATAAGTTATTTTTACAAATATTTAAAAAACAGGGCAGATATTTATAATTCGAAAAGAAATTACAATACTAAAAACAATACTTACATTGAATGGCGTGAACAATATAACGACTTAATTACAAATGAAAATTTTAGTACTTTAAAAAAATCAGAACTCAAAGAAATGTCAACATTATTTATCCTCTTAAATCAAACATGTTTTAACGGAGTATATAGAAAAAACCCAAAAGGACGGTTTAATGTTCCTCACGGTAGAAGTTATAAGAGAGGCATAGATAAATATAATCACATCAATTTACCCAGTATTGAATCGTTCAAATTTATTTCTAAGTCACTTGAAAATTCAGAATTAATTGCCGGTGATTACAAATCATCACTCAAAAAAGCGAAGAAAGGAGATCTTGTTTACCTAGATCCACCTTATTTTGATACTGTAAACTACTACGGCTCAGAAACGTTTAGTAAAGAACACCACATAGAGTTGAGAGATACATTGGACTCTCTGTTGGAAAAGGGTGTAAACATAATCCTTTCTAACAGCAACTCAAGAGCAACAAGAAAATTGTATGATGGACAAATGCTTAGCATCAAATCAATACCAGTTACAAGAACAATACAAAGAAAAAAAAGCAGAAATCAAATATATAAAAGTGACAAAAAAGAATTATTTATAACTTCTACTAAACCTCTCAAAGTAGTTGAGCTTTTTGCAGGAGTAGGAGGGTTTAGACTTGGACTTGAAAAAAAATCTAATACTGACTACAAAATTGTTTGGAGTAACCAATGGGAGCCATTAACAAAAATTCAACATGCATCTATGGTTTATAGAGAAAGATTTAAAACAAAACCAAATGAACATAGTGATAAAGATATTTTCACTGTAGAAACTATAGACATACCAGACCATGATATGTTAGTTGGAGGATTTCCATGCCAAGACTATTCGGTTGCGACTACTTTAAAAAACTCGAAAGGTCTTATAGGTAAAAAAGGTGTTTTGTGGTGGGCAATTCATAGAATTTTAAATGAAAAAGGAGATAAAAAACCCAAATATTTATTTTTAGAAAATGTAGATCGCTTATTGAAATCACCCTCATCACAACGTGGTAGAGATTTTGCTGTAATGCTAAAAAGTCTTAATGAACTGGGTTATGCAGTTGAGTGGAGAGTAATTAATGCAGCAGATTACGGAATGCCACAAAAAAGACATAGAGTTTATTTTCTTGGGTATCACAAATCAACAAACATCTATAAAGATTTAAAAAGGTCGAATAAGTCAGATTGGTTATTAAGACTAGGTGTTCTAGCAAAAGCATTTAAAGTAAAATTAGTAGAACCTGAAAAAACTTTTGAGTTAACCGATTCATTGGATGAAATCTCAAAAAGATTTAATAAAAATGGTAAATTATCGCCTTTCTTAAACTCCGGTCTAATGATAGATGGTTCCGTTACAACTCTTAAGACGAAAGCAGTCTACAAAGGCAAGCATGTGCTTCTGAAAAACATTCTTCAAACAAAGGGGATAGATAGCTCATTTTATTTATCTAGTAACGAGTTAAAAGACTGGAAATACCTAAAAGGCGCTAAGAAGATTGAACGGACAGACTCAAAAGGCTTTGTCTACACATACTCAGAAGGTGCAATGAGTTTTCCTGATAGTTTAGATAAACCCTCCAGAACAATTATTACTGGAGAGGGAGGGCCAGCACCATCAAGGTTTAAGCATGTTATAAAGCAAGGTAACAAATATAGACGATTGACGCCAATGGAATTAGAAAGGTTAAATATGTTTCCTGACAACCATACAAAACTTGATGGAATAACTGATTCTAAGCGAGCATTTTTTATGGGTAATGCATTAGTAGTTGGGGTAATAAAAAAAATTGGAGTTGAACTATTTAATCAAATTAAATAGATTTATCTTAATATGGAATTTATTAAGAATAGCTACTTCACAGATGAATACAATCCAAGTGATATCAATTCTATATTTGATTACTCCAAGAGACTTATTGGTCAGTCTCTAAGCACTATTTGCAATGACGACATCAAAAACTTTGATCCTAATTACTCAAACAAATCTGACATTAAAAAAAGAAGTGGTAGAGGGTTTGGATATTATCTAGAAAAATTCTATTTTGGATACGATGCAAATACATCAACATTACCTGACTTTCCCGATGCACCATTGGAGTTGAAGTCTGCTGGACTTAAGCTAAGAAATACAGATTATTATTCATATTATGTAAAAAAAGAACCTCGATTAACTTTGAGCACTATTCATAACAATGAAATTATTGATGAGGAGTTTGAAACTTCCTCATTTTTTAAAAAAAACAAAAATTTATTAATAGTGTTTTGGCTACATGATGAGCTAAACATACATCAACACCCCATTGATAAAGAAATTTTAGTTACATTTAACTATCAACTTGAGGGTAAAGATTACGAAATAATTAAAAAAGACTGGGAGCATATTAGAAATAGAATAAGAGACTGTGAAGC
>MDTG01247286.1_pt1 | contig 10743 bp, 8 predicted proteins | sample 811421 | NCBI WGS metagenome assembly MDTG01 (sample SAMN05326645, study PRJNA326480) | marine metagenome | isolation source: seawater | place: Pacific Ocean: South East | collected 2011
TCCACAATCCCATCCTAAACATTCAGAAGTTTTATCAATTCCACTTTTCGGTGGAATAATAGTGAGATTTGCAATTCCACCAAGATTAAGAATTCCTCTCCATCCATATAATCTTCCAACTAAAGATTCGTCTACTAAGGCAACGAGTGGAGCCCCATGTCCTCCTGAAGCTATATCATTTGATCTAAAATCATAAATCACACTTTGATCAAGGATATGTGCAAGTAATGGTCCTAAAAGGATTTGCAAACTTCCCCCTCTTTTATGATTCTTTAGACTTCTATGAAATACTGTTTGACCATGACACCCAACAACCTGTGCCATTGAATCGGGATCACAAGTTCTTGCAGCAATTGCATTCAATTCAGTAATTTCCTCAGCCAACTCAAGCCACTCTTTGCAATCAATTCTTAATCCTTGACTAATTTTTATAATTTTGTCTCTAGTTGAGGATGGATATACCTGAGAAACTGTATTTAAAATTTTCCATTTTGGCTTTGTATGGTGACCTTTAAATTCAACTAAAACTGCATCTATTCCATCTGCACTTGTTCCACTCATCAAAGCCATTACCCGCATTTTTTAAGTTTGGGGTAACTTTTGAAGATCTTCCATTGAACCCATTACTACAAGAACATGATCTTTTTCTAAAATATATTTAGCCGGAGGATTGACCGTGAGTAATTGCGCAGGTCCAGCGGCTAAAACATTTACAAAATAATTCTTTCTAAGATTTAAATCTCTTAAAGAACGACCGACAAAAACCTCTGGCACTTTGATCTCATCAATACCAGTTTTATCATCAAGTTCTAATCTTTCAATCAGATTAGGTCTTACCAATTCCAAACCCAATCTTTCTCCTTGCATTCGTGAAGGGAAAACCACTCGATCAGCACCAACCCTTTTCAACATTTTTTCGTGCAAATCACTTGTGGCTCTAGCAATAACTTGTTTCACTAGACTTCCATCTGTGTCTTTTGCAATAAGTGTTGTAGTAATACTCGCCTCAATTGGCTCACTTATACCCACCACTACAGTCCCCATTTCAAGAACACCAGCTTCTTTCATAGATTCTTCATCAGTTGAGTCAACCACCCTCGCCTCGATTGTTGGTTCTAACTGACGAAGTTCCTCTATTGCCTTCTCTGATGAATCAACAGCCAAAACATCGGCACCATTTCTTAATAACTCTCTACACACTGCACTTCCAAAACGACCGATGCCAACAACAGCAAAACCAAGTTTCTGGTTTTCTTTTTTTGGAGACCATTGCCACCAATCACTCATGATTTTTCTCCTTAAACATAGAGATCTTCCCTTGGGTAGCCAACCCGATTGCGATGTTGAAGTTTGCTTTTATAGAGAGCTTGCCATATTGCGCTCAAAAATAAAAGGATGCCTAACCTGCCAACAAACATCCCAATAACAAGAATCAATTGACCAAAATGTCCGAGTTCAGAGGTCACACCTAGGTCAAAACCTACAGTTGCAAAGGCAGAAATACAAGTAAAAAGCATTTCTAAAAATGAAAAACTCTCTCCATTATTCAATCCGTTACTTAAGCTTAATAACAGGGCCATAATTAATACAAACAATAATGATCCAACTGTTATTCCTACAGCTTTTAAAACTACTTTGTCCGATATCTGACGATTTCTAATAATAATTTCATTTTGACCTCTCAAGGTTGCCCTTGTAGCCGCCATTAATGCAGCTATTGTTGTTGTCTTAATCCCGCCCCCTGTTCCACCTGGACTTGCCCCAATAAACATGAGAAACATAATCAATAGAAGACCAGAGTCAGACACTCTCTCAACTGATATTGGAAAAGTAGTAAACCCTGCGGTTCTTGCACTAACGGAAGTAAAGAGAGCTGTTAATACACGATCATCAAAATTAATTAACGTAAAGAAACTCCCCCTTGCTAATGATTCAGTAAAAATCAATCCCAATAATCCAAGAGAAATTAATATGAAAGATGATCGAATGACTAAGCGAGTATGAAGACTCAGATTTCTTAATTTTAAAGATCTACGATTTATCCATATATCATTTGTCACTCTCCATCCAAATCCACCAAGTAGAATTAGAGTAATCAAAACAAAATTAACAACCCAATTACTTCTATAGTCTTGGAGGCTATTAGTCCATAAACTAAAACCAGCATTGTTATAAGCAGAAATACTATGAAAAACTGATGCCCAAATTCTCTCGCTTGAGTTGGTTATATTATTAAAACCAAAGAAATATAAAGTTATTGAGCCAAAGCAAATAAGAATAGCTGCAGTTATTGCAATGCCTTGAAAAGTTTTACCAACTCCTCCTACTCCAAATTCATCAAGTGTTTTTCCTCGATCTAGACGCGTTTTTAATTCTGTTCCACTTACAACAAAACCCTGTAAAAATGTTGTAATTGCCATTAAACCCAGTCCGCCAATTAATAACATAATTGCCAATATTACTTGCCCAAAAAATGTCAAATCTAATCCAATATCAATAATTGACAACCCCGTCACTGTCACAGCAGAAGTTGCCGTAAATAATGCCTCCCATAAGCCTACATTTGAATTAGAACATAAAGGTGTTGCTAATAATAATGTTCCAAAAGTAATTACAAGTAATCCAGTTACTACTGTAAACTGAGGGACTGAAAGCCTTCTATAATTGTCTTGCCTAATACTCACTTTCTTTGTGAATGTAAGAGTATAAATCCATAAGAGGTTAAATAATGAAGATCAAATGAATACTCAAAAATCTCCAATAAATTAATAATCATATCTCAGATATTAAGAAATACTATACTTCAATAAAATTAACCCAGGAACAAGAAAAGTCATCAAAATTGTCAAACCAGCGCCGTATCTAGTGACATCTAAAAACTGATATCGTCCAGGGCCAAATACCATTAAGTTTGTCTGATACCCCATAGGGGTAAGAAAAGACTGACTTGCCCCGAACAGAACTGTTATTAATAAAGCCAATGGAGGCAAACCCATACTTGGCGCCAGTTGAACAGCTATTGGAGCTAGAAGAGCTACTGAGGCAGCATTACTGACAAATTGGGTGAATATTGTAGTCGAAAGAAAAATTACTAATAAAGCTGTGTAAGTCGGTAAGTCTTGCAATATAAAAATTAAAATTTTGGCAAAAGCATCTGCAAGGCCAGTGCTTTGCATCGCGACACTAAAACTAGAAAGAGATCCAAGCAAAAGAATAACATCAAGTCGAATTGATTTTTGAACCTCAGCTGGCCTTAGACATCCACCCCAAACCATTGCAATTACTGCCATCAAGACAGAAGCTACCAGAGGTAATTCGGTAATTGAAGGGATTATCAACATAGCGACAGCAATTCCAATTGCTATCGGTTTTCGGGTAACGGTTGGTAAATCATTCTCAAATTGATCTAAAACGAGAAGGTCATTACTATCTTGCAATCCTCTAATAGAGTCTCTTGGAGCCTGAAGTAGCAATACATCTCCCTCTCTCAAAATAGCTTGTCCCAATCTTTCTTGAACCGTTTGCTGGCCTCGTCTTAGAGCTAAAACAGTCGCATTATGTCTTTGCCTGAATCGCAATTCACGCAAACTTGCACCTGCCAAAGTCGAACCTGCTGGCAAAAGAACCTCTACCGTTTGTTGACCTTCATCAATATTTGATAGAAAGAAATTTCTTTCAATATTTAAGTTTTTGTTTAACTGAACCGTATGTTCTTGTTTTAAACGTAAAAGATCTGAACGTGTAATTCTGATCAACAAACGATCACCAGACTGAATTATACGATCAGCTAAAGGTGGCAAAAGCCTTTCACTCTCACGTTGTATTTCTAAAACATCAACGTCAAATCTTCTTTGTAAGCGACTATTCCTCAATGAATGTCCAACAAGCTCTGAATCAAAGGGAATTGTAACTTCGGTAAAATATCCAGTTTGATCAGAACTGCCTCCATACTCTGAACTAATTCTCCCTCTGTCAGGTAACAGAGATTGAGGAGCTAGCAACATATACAGTGTCCCAAACAACCATATGGGTACTCCTATCGCTGTAAAAGTAAACAAATCAAAAGGACCGTATCCAAGTTGATCACTAATATCACTTACCAACAAATTTACTGAACTCCCCAAAAGAGTTAGGGTGCCACCTAAAACCGTCGCGAAAGATAGTGGCAGCAATACACGTGATGGAGATAATTTTCGCTTAATGCACCAAGCCTCTACTACCGGTAAAAGTGATGCCACGACTGGGGTATTCGGAACCACACCCGAGATTGGTGCAACAACCAAGCCAAGCAAAGCTATCAATCGTCGCGGACTTCGAATGCTTTCAGAGGCAATTAACTCTCTTAAACGATCAAGAGCACCACTTTTGAAAAGAGCTGCAGAAACAGCAAATAAACCCATCAATGTAATCAAAGCAGGGCTTCCAAAACCGGCCAATGCTTTTTGAGGAGATAAAACTCCGGTAGCCATCAATAAAGCAACGCTTAAAAGTCCAGTAAGTTCAGGAGCTAACGCACTACTTACGAATAAAAAAACTGCAATAATTAGCACTGCCAAAGTTATGACAGCTTTTGGATTCTCTAGAACAGTTAATATTTCATTCATATTCTTTAATTAATAACCTGTTCAACTGACTCTGTCCAAGTATTAGTTTTAAGACTACTGTGAAAAGGAACTAGGAATATTGAGAAACTAAACGATTAATTATTTTTTTACTAAATAACCATGAAGCCATTGATTTAAAAGATAGAGAGCGACTAGGAATTCTCATTAAGTATGCCAAACGTCTAATTTCAAATGCCAACGGTCCTGCCAAAGTAATTCCATAGCCTGTAATAGAAGCATTACCAATACCAAGGCTTAACATCTCTCCAAGGTCGTCGAATTCAAATGGTTTGAGTTTATTGTTTTGTCTGAGAGAAATAATATTGGTAGCAGTTAAGAGTCCTTGCTGCATTGCCACTTGAGCGGAGGAAGGAAAAGGGTCGCTCTCAGAAAAAGTAATATCTCCAACAAAAAATATGTTTTCATATTCATTAATTTGCAAAAATTTATTTACTTTAATCTTCTTATTTTCATCTAATAGTTGATTAAGAAAACTCATGGGTGCAGGCTTTGAACCTGCCGTCCAAACTATGCCAGAGTAATTAATATTTAGAGATTCATCGAGTTGATTTTCAATGCTTGAAAGTTCTAAAGAAGTTTCATTTAATGATTTAATATAATGTTTTAAGTAAACTTTAATATTTCTCTTAGATATAGCTTCGATTGCTTTCTCACGATTAAATGATTTAGAATTTGATAAAATTTTATCTCTTTTATCAATTAACAATATTTCTACTCTATTGGTAAGTAAATCAGAGATTTTGCATGCAAGCTCAACGCCCGTTGGACCAGCTCCAGATATTACCAAAGGGGTTGTTGATTCAGAAGAATCATTTATTTTTTTGATTAACTTTTTAATTCTTAAAAGATCATTCAAGTTAGAAAAACCATGAGCATATTTTGGCAAGTCCTCGTTGAAGGAATAATCATTTGTCAATCCTGTGCTAACAACAAGTTGAGAGTAAGTCAATTCAGTTTTGGAGGAAGTAATTAACTTTTTTTCAACTGAATCAATGTCAATTACAGAGTCTAGTAAAAAAATAAATCCTAATTCCGAGGCTAAAGATGAATACTCAGGGGCTACCTCCCATGATTCAAGTTCACCACTTAATAATTCATAAAGTAATGGTTTAAAAAGAAATCTAGGGCTTTTATCGATCAAAACAATTGGTGGACCACCTGAGTTAGCCAATAAAGCTTGGACAGTAGCAAGTCCTCCGAAGCCTCCACCTACAACAACTATTGGATCAGATTTCAAATTGTTCAAGTCCATAGGGACAAGATTTAAGATGATTTCAATGACCCTAAACAAACTTTTACCAATTCGACACTCAATACTTAAATATGAAGAAAGAATCCCAAAACAACTACAACACAACTCTGAGAGATACCAAAAACGTTCCTCGGCCTTCTTTGCTTTCATCAATTGATGAAACAAGCAATTATCTGGCAAAACTTTCCGCAAAAGATCAACTTCAATGGGGATTTGACCAATTTGATACGACATTCGCTTTGACGACCAGTTTTGGAATCCAATCAGCCGTCTTACTTCATATGACTATGGCATTTCAATTTACAAACAAGCCAAAAGTAATATGGATTGATACTGGCTATCTACCAAAAGAGACTTATCAGTATGCTGAACAATTGACAACGCTTTTGGAATTGGATTTAGTTGTAGCACAAAGCACAATTTCACCGGCAAGAATGGAATCTTTGTACGGTCGTCTTTGGGAAACAGGAGTAAAAAAAGATCTTGAAAAATATCACCAAATACGTAAAGTTGAACCCCTAGAGCAAACTTTAACCAACCTAAACATTCATTGTTGGGCCAGCGGAGTAAGAAAAGGTCAAACCCAAAATAGACAATCCATGTCTCCACTTGATTGTATAAGAGATCGATTCACTCTTCGACCACTTTTAAACTGGTCAACTAAAGATATTTTCTATTACATGGAAAAAAATAATTTACCGCAACATCCATTATTTGAAAAAGGTTATTCTACAGTCGGCGATTGGCATTCTAGTACACCTGAAAATAGTAAGTCCAGAGGAAGATCAACAAGATTCGGAGGACTAAGTGAAGAATGTGGTATCCATCTAGATACAAAATAATAGGGTTAAGAACGTGTACTCAGAAGAAAATTACTTAATGATTGGAAACACAAGATGGCATTGGGCAAGCAAGATCAAAGCTAACTGGAAATATTTTCATACTGCACCCAACCCAATCGAATTTAGAAATAAAGATTACACTCAATTGTCTTGGGCATCAGTTGGTCCAATTCCTAAAAGCATCAGATTAAGTCCTTCGAAAAAAATAAAATTAGACGATGTTCCACTCTTTAATCTTCCAACAAATCTAGGAATTGATAGAGCTCTTGCTTCCTGGAGTGCTTTTCAAAAACAATCATCTTTAAAAAACAAAAATCAGGATTTAATTATTATTGATGCTGGGACGATCTTAAGTATTACTAAAATAACAAATAAAGGGGAATTTTCTGGAGGTCAATTAATTTCAGGATTAAGACTGCAAGTCTCTTCAATGGCAAATGGGGCATTAAATTTAAAGGCTCCTATTATTCGAACAATCCCAAGAGAAACATTCCAACATAAAACCAGTGATGCAATGATAAGAGGTTCAATAAATTGTTTAATAGGACTAATCTTACAAACATATGAGGAAACAAAATTACCAATATGGCTTTGCGGAGGTGATGCACCAATACTATTAAATGAACTTAGCAATAAAAATATTGATATTAATCATCATCCCAATCTAGTTCTTGAAGGAATGATTGATATAAACCAAAGACTCAATTCAATTTAAGATCAGTAAGAATCTGGCTAGCCATATTTTCTGACTTTACTTTTAGATATATTAATTCAATTTTACCTTCTTGATCTATAACAAAGGTATGTCGCATCATTCCATAATATTCTCTACCCATAAACTTCTTCAGTCCATAACTTTCATATAGAGTTGCTACTGGACAAGGCTCATTATCAGTTAAAAGCGTAAAAGGTAATTTATGTTTATCAATAAATTTTATGTGTGATTTTGAAGCATCCTTACTAATACCTAAAATTTGAATATTGTTTGATTTAAACTGATACCAACTATCTCTAAAACTACAAGCTTCCTTAGTACACCCAGGTGTGTCATCTTTTGGATAAAAATAAATTACGACTTTAGATCCCTTGAATGATGAGAGACTGGTATCAATGCCATCTTGATTAGGGAGTGTGAAATCTGGTGCGGAATCACCTATGCAAAGGGGCATGATGTCATCTCAAATAAATAATAAAAGCGTACTAGGTCTTTGGTTTTTTTGTATGCCATCAAAACTTTTACCAATAAGTAGTGAAGAAGAACTATGGGTTAAAAAGTTAAATCCCACAAGAGGATGGGTTTATCATTTTTCAAGGGGCTGCTTGAGACACGTCATATCCACCATGACAGGCTTAGATCCTCTTGCTATCCCTCTAAAAGCTAATCCGGGCAAACCCCCCACACTTGCTGAAGGGTGGGGACATGTAAGCATGAGTCACTGTTCTGACGCTTTACTAATAGGTTGGTCCTCAGGAAAAATAGGGGTAGATATAGAGAGAAAAGAAAGACAATTTAAAGCGCAAAAACTATCAAGACGTTTCTTCGCGCATTGTGAAAATTTTGAGATGGAAGATTTAACTCCAAATCAAGCTCGTAAGCAAATACTTGAAAGATGGGTAATTAAAGAAGCAGCTATCAAATGGCAGAATGGAAAGATATCTAACAATCTAAATCAATGGATTTGGAAAAATAATTCATCATTTGTATATCATGAAAAACTTGGATACCAAGTAAAAGTTTATAAACAAGTCTATGATAAATGGACTTACGCAATTGCATTAGATGAAGACTTAATTAGATATGAACCAATAATTTGCATTAATTAATTATTTATCGAGATGTCAATTTTGTATGCAAAAGTTTCTGTTTTATCGTCTTTCCAGCCAACCTCTCAAATAATTTATATAAATGATTCAATGATTCATCATTATAGTTTTTTAGAATAGTTTCTCGATAATTACTTCCTTGATCAAGCCACCTTTTTATAATAGAATTATCAAGCTTAAGATATACAAACTCAGTCCATTCCTGAACAGAAATTTTCCAACCTAATTTTTCTAATTGATGAATAAATTCATTTTTATGATCATTATTATTTAACCACTTCTCTTCTTTTATAATTAAGTTATTTAATAATGAAAAATCAATATTTTTATTACTTTCATAAGTTCCTAGGCTTTCTTTCAAAGAAAGGGCAGGGCCAAAGCTTGGATTACTAATAATCAAACTTAATGCTGCATTATCTGTACATTTTTCAGTAAGGATCGGCCACAATTCGGAAAAATTTCTTTCTGAAAAAGCTTTCCAAGGGATCCTCCCTCCAATTACCTCAAATTTAAGATCATCTTCTAATTGTTTAATGGATTCAATAGTTGAATCAATTAAAACAGGTCTTTGCATCGGAGCCAAAACCTCCAACTCATCTAATAGCCTAGGATAATTTTCCTCTGGAACAGCCAAAAAGACTCCACCCTCAGATGTCTCTCTTAACGGCTTTAAAGACCAAAGCAACGAGCTAGATGATAAAACTAAAACTCTGGAATTTTTCTTCCAGGAAATTCCAGACCATAATTTAATCATTAAGTTTTTTAATCGTTCTCCATCTTGTTCAACTTGGCGTAACAACCATTTCTCCAAATCCTTTTCAATTTTTCCAGATGTAATAGTTAAAGGATTTTGTTGATCAACTTCAATGATTAAAGCTAACTGTTCAGATCTTCTCTCAGACAAAAGTGAGCGTCTTTCACCCTCCCATCCATGTTCAGTTGGCTCCCAAAAAATCTCATTTCGCAAGCTATTTGGCAAGTATTGCTGCGGTACCCAATTGCTTGAGAAAGAATGGGGGTACCGGTAGCCGATACCATCTCCAAAAGCTTCTTTATCTCTATTAGCGTCTTTAAGGTGAGTCGGAACATTTTGGTTTTGAATATCTTTAACTTTCTCAACTGCCCTAAAAATAGCCTTTACACTATTACTTTTCTCTGTTGTAGCCAAGTACAAAGTAGCTTGAGCTAGAGGATAAATCCCCTCAGGCAAACCTATTCGATCAAAAGCTGAAGCGCATGACTCAACTATGACAATTGCATTGGGATCAGCGAGACCAACATCTTCTCCCGCAGCGATCAGCATACGTCTAAAAATAAATCGTGGATTTTCACCAGCTTCCAACATTCGAGCAAGCCAAAACAACGCTGCATCAGGATCTGAGCCTCGCAATGACTTAATAAAAGCGCTGACAGTATCAAAATGAACATCACCTTGTTTGTCGTACAAAACCGCTCGTGTTTGAATTGAGTCCTCAGCAATCTTGAGATCAATATTGATTGAACCATCTTGATTTGCAATTGTGCTTTCTACAGCAAGTTCAATGGCATTAAGCAGAACCCGTGCATCGCCATTGCATACATCAACTAAATGATCTTTAGCTTCACAAGCTAAATTAATTAATTTCGACCCATAACCTTTTTCTTTATCCCTCAAAGCCCTTTGCAATAATTGATGCAACGCATTTGAACTCAAACTATTTAATCGAAATAGTCTAGATCTACTAACCAAAGCTTTATTGACTTCGAAATATGGATTTTCAGTAGTTGCTCCAATCAGAGTCAGAGTTCCATTTTCGACCCAAGGTAATAACGCATCTTGTTGAGCAGTATTGAATCTATGAACCTCATCAATAAATAAAATCGTGCGTTTATTGTGTTTATTTAATCTATCTCTTGCTGAATCGATTTCAGATCTCAACTCTTTGATGCCAGCCAAGGCAGCATTTACGACACTAAAGTGAGAAAGAGTATTGGATGCAATAATCCTAGCCAAAGTAGTTTTACCTACCCCTGGTGGCCCATAAAGCAATAAATTACCTACTTTGTCGGCTATGATTGAACGTCTCAATAAACGTCCCTCAGCAAGAATATGATCTTGACCGACAAATTCATCAAGTGTTTGAGGCCGCAAGCGATCAGCTAAAGGAGCATTATTCTGTATTAGCTGTTCACCATTAAAAGCAAACAGATCTTTGGCCAA
>MDTG01302170.1_pt1 | contig 10743 bp, 3 predicted proteins | sample 811421 | NCBI WGS metagenome assembly MDTG01 (sample SAMN05326645, study PRJNA326480) | marine metagenome | isolation source: seawater | place: Pacific Ocean: South East | collected 2011
GTTTTACAAGTTCCAGGTGAAGGTTATACTTTAAATAATGGAAGTATACTATCATTCCCATCAGCTCCAAGAGGAAGACAAAGTGATGGATCATATGATGGAGATACTTGTAAGATTCTCTTTTATAAGGGAAGTGGTGATATTGATGTTAAATTTAGAGATATATTGGAAACTGTTAAAAAAGGTGATACCTTAGAAATTCGTGGAGATGCTGATCTCTGTTCAGACTCAATATCTCAAGATAAAAGATTAGTTGAAGAAGTTGTTTCAACTGATATTGTTAACACTAATGTTTACGATGGTGTTGGTATTAATGGAGATCCATTATGTAAGAGAACTGTTACTTGGTGTAAACAAGGAGTTGATAAGATTATTAATGGTCAGATCGTAAGTAAGAGTCGTGAAGAATTAGAACCTTTAATTAATCCAACCACTTTTATTATACAGTCTGTTGGAGTAGGATCTACAGTTGTCTTTACTCAAAGTGTCAAAACATTCTTTGATCCAAATAATGAGGATCAAACAAGTGCTAAAACACAAGAGATTTCAATAGTTTCTCAAGATACCATAACGGGTGCAGCTGCAACGGCAATCGTTTCTGTTGCTGGAACCATAACATCAGTTACCATATCTGATGGTGGTGTTGGATATACAACTGCACCAGAGGTTATAATAGGAACTCCTGTTGGATTAGGAACAACAACAAGGGCAGTGGCAACTGCTTCCTTAACTGGTGATACAGTTTCTTCAATTACAGTTACATCTCCTGGCACTGGATATACAAATACCAATCCACCACAAGTCCTCATCTCTGTTCCATCAGCAATAAAAGAAACAAATAAATCTTCATTGTATGAAGGTGACTTTGGACAGATTGTTGGAATATCCACTACTTCAGTTGGTGTTGCAACCACTGCTGTTGTATTTGATCTCTTTATTCCGACTAATTCATTCTTAAGAGATTTTAATATTGTTGGAACTGCAGTCACAATAAGTGGTATTCAAACTGGATATTACTTTACTGTATCCAATAGTAATATTGGTAATGGATTAACGTCTATATATCAAGATGGGTCTGTTCTAGGAATAGGAACCACATTCGTAGATGGTGTTTATGAAGTTGCTGCTGTGTCTGTGGCAGAAACATCTACACCTGGAATTGCTAACACTTATGTTGCTAGAGTAACAGCAAGTGTTTCTAGTTTTAATTCTTTATCTGGTGTTGGTTCAAGTGAGATATTTGGTGAATTCTCTTGGGGTAGAATAACTTTAGGAGATAGGGCTAGCACAACTGTTAAGTCCTTTAACGCATATACTCAAAACGGATTTACAGGACTTTCAACATCTGCTGTTGTTAGTAGGGTAACTCCATTGAAGTTTAAAGATTATTCTGCATAATAACTTAATAAATAAATAAAAACTCTGTCAAATGGCCGCAATAATAACGGATCAACTTCGTATTCTGAATACTAAAGATTTTGTAGCGAGCGTAGCATCAACTACCAATTCATACTACACTTGGATTGGTTTGCCAAATCCTACTTCTGTTGATTCCAATTGGAATACCACTCCACCTGATCCTAGAGATAGTTTTAATCAAGAAAATGATTATTGGGATACAATGATCGCCTTGAAAAAAATTGACTCAACTGATGTAAAACAGGTTGTGAGTAAAAACACTTGGTCTTCAGGTGTTACTTATGATATGTATAGAAATGACATTAAGGCAGAGAGTCCATCTAAACCATCAAATGCAATAAGTTTGTATGATGCAAACTATTTTGTGATGAATTCTGATTTCAAAGTTTATATTTGTCTTCAGAATGGAACTGATCCCGATAATCCAGAGGGAAAAGCATCATTAGATGAACCAACGTTTACTGATTTAGAACCAAGAGCAGCTGGTAGTAGTGGTGATGGGTATATTTGGAAATACCTCTATACAATTAAACCAGGTGATATTGTAAAATTTGACTCTACCAATTTTATGCCAGTTCCAAAGGACTGGTCAACTAACACTGATGATGCTGCAGTTAGAGATAATGCAGCAACTAGTGGACAACTTAAAATTGTTACTGTTACTAATAGAGGTGTTGGACTAGGAACTGCTAATCAAACTTATACAAAAGTTCCAATTAAAGGAGATGGTGCAGGAGCAGAGGCAACTGTTGTTATTAACAGTAGTTCTAAAGTTGAATCTGTTACTGTTTCAAAAGGTGGATCTGGATATACTTTTGGAACTTTAGATTTAGCTGGTGGTGGAGTTCCAACTGGTAGTACAAGTGCTGCTTTTAATGTTATTATTCCTCCTCAAGGTGGACATGGTGCAGATATTTACAGAGAATTAGGTGCTAAGAGCACATTACTTTACTCTAGAATTGAAAATGATAGTGAAAATCCAGATTTTATAACTGGTAACGAATTTTCAAGAATAGGTGTTGTTCAAAATCCTCAAGCATTTAATTCTAGTGTTAATTTGGAATTAGATAAAGCAAGTGCAGTTTATGCTATAAGACTTACTGGTGCTGGAGCTAGCAATGCTACATTTACTGCAGATGGTTTTATCACTCAAAACATAGGAGTAGGATCTACTGCTGTGGGTAGGGTAATTTCATATGATCAAACAACACAAGTTTTAAAATATTGGCAAGATAGAACCACTGCTGGATTTAACACAAACGGCACTGCTAATACGAGTCCTGAGTATGGATTTGAGTTAAATAGATTTACATCAAACATAAAAACAGGTGGTTCATTTAGTATTGTTGGTGGGTCTGCTACTTTAGCGATTAATACATCATTTACAGGTGTATCAACAGTAATAAATAGTAGGACGTATTACCTTGGACAGTCATTCTTTGCTGGATTGGCTAACCCAGAAGTTAAAAAATATTCTGGAAATATTATTTACGTTGATAATAGACCAGCAATTACTAGGTCTACAAACCAAAAAGAAGATATCAAAGTCATTTTGCAATTCTAAAGAATTATGTCTCAGGAAACCAATCTTAACGTAGCTCCCTACTTTGATGATTTTAATGCAAGTGATGACTATTATAAAGTGTTGTTTAAACCTGCCGTTCCAGTTCAGGCAAGGGAGTTAAATAATTTACAATCTATATTACAATATCAGATTGAAAAATTTGGTCAGCACTTTTTTAGAGAGGGTTCAAAGGTAATTCCTGGTAATACTTCTTATAATGATCAATATCCTGCATTAGAACTTCAACAATCATATCTTGGAGTAGAGTTATCTAATTATATCGGACAGTTAGTTGGAGTAAAAATAACTGGATTAACCTCAGGTGTTACTGCGATAGTAGATAAAGTTTTATTTGCTAAAGATTCTGATAGAGGAAATCCAACTCTTTACATTAATTATTTGCAATCAGATTCAACAAATAATGCATCTGAATTATTTTTTAATGATGAGTTAATATCTGCGGATATTGATATTTTAGCAGCAAATACTGTAATTTCAGCTGGCGAACCTTTTGCCAACACTTTAGTTCAAAATACAACATCTTTAGGATCTGCATTTTCAATTAGAAATGGAGTATATTTTGCAAAGGGTCAATTTTTAGAAGTTCAGGATGAAACTATTTTATTAGATCAATACTCTAACACTCCAAATTATAGAATAGGACTTTTCATCAGTGAGAAAATAATTAACGCAGATATGAATCCTGCGTTAAATGATAATTCAAGTGGTTTTAATAATTTTTCAGCACCTGGTGCAGATAGACTGCAAATAACCACGTCTTTATTTAAAAAACAATTAGATGATTACGATGATGATAATTTTATAGAATTAGCAACAGTAACTGAAGGAAATATTGTAGCCAAAAAAACTGGGTCAGATTATAATATCATAACAGATGAACTAGCAAGAAGAACTTTTGCAGAATCTGGAGATTATTATGTTAAACCCTTTAATGTTTCAGTTAAAGAGTCTTTAGATAACTATCAAGGTAATAATGGTGTTTTTACTCCTGGTCAATTGACACCATCTGGGAACGTTCCCTCTGGTGACATTGGTTTGTATAAATTATCTCCAGGCAGAGCGTTTGTTAAAGGATATGATATTCAACTAAATGGATCTACCTTTTTAGATTTTAATAAACCAAGAACAACAAAAACATTAAAAGATCAAGCGATAGATTATAATACTGGTGCTACATTAAAAATTAATAATACATTTGGAAATCCTCAAATAGGACTTGGTAATACTTATGTTTTAAGTTTGAGAGATTCTAGAGTTGGTTCTGCAGCTACTCTTCCCTCAGGAAAGGAAATTGGATTAGCGAGAGTATATGATTTTGATTTAAATTCTGGATCTTACAATACTAATAATCCTAATATTAATGAATGGGATTTAACATTATTTGATCTTCAAACAGTATCTGAAATAACATTAAATGAATCTATTACTTTATCTGTTCCCACGCATATAAAGGGTAAATTTAGTGGAGCAACTGCTTTCTTGAAATCATCAGTTTCTGCAGGGACTGCTCTAACTGTTTATGAAGTAAATGGAGATTTTATAAAAAATGAAAACTTTATTATTGATGGCGTAGAAAATACTAGAGTTGCAGTGGCAGTTACTAACTTTGGAATATCTGATGTTAGATCTGTTTTTGGTAATGTTAACGGCCCAGATATGAATACTGTTGGTGCTGCACAAACATTTTCTGCTGATATTATTCAAACACCTATAACAAATGTTGGAGTTGCAACTATCACAACTGTTAATGCTGTCGGTGTTAGCACAATTAGAAGTAGTAATCCTAGATTTCCTGGTCAAATAAAAACAGGTAACTTAGTTCAATTTAGTAATATTACCTCTAGTGATCCTGTTTTCGCTTCAGTAACTAGCATAGGATCTAGTCATGTCAATATAACTGGAGTAACAACTGTTACGGGAGTATGTGATGGCAAATTACCCTCGTCATTACTTCAAGTTTCTGATCTTACAGTTATAGGATCTGATCTTGAAAAAGCAGATGATTTATCTTTCTTTACAAAATTATCAAAATCTAATATATCTAACGTAGATTTAACCGATGCCTCTTTAGTAATTAAGAAAACTCAAAGTGTTAATATTAACGCTAATCAATTATCAACGGCTGTTGAGGCAGGAACTAATGAAACTTTCTTACCTTTCACTCCATCAAGATACTCTTTAATTAGAAGTGATGGAACAACTGAAGTTTTAACTAGTGATAAAGTTCAAATTAATACTGCATCAAACAGATTAGAAATTTTTGGATTAGGTGGTAATGATGATGCAACATTAATAACAACTTTAAAGAAACAAAAACCAAAAGCAAAGGTAAAACTTCAAAATAGAGTTAATACTTTATTGGTTGATAAATCAACCAATTCTGCATCTGGTTTAACAACAACAACTTTAAATGATGGTTTAACTTTTGGTAATTTTCCTTTTGGAACTAGAGTCCAAGATGAGCAAATTTCTTTAAATGTTCCTGATGTTTTTACAGTTTATAAAATTTATGAATCAACAAATACATCAGATCCTTCTGCTCCAACCTTAGTATTAAGATCATTAACTGGTGTTACAGGTAAAACATCTGATTTAGTAATAGGTGAAAAAATAAAAGGTAAAACAACTCAAGCATGTGCAGTTTTAGCAGAAAATGTAACTGATTTTAAAATATCTTTCATCGATGAGAATCAAATTAATTTTAAAGAGGGTGAAACTGTAGTATTTGAAGAATCCAATATTGAAGCCGTTATTGTGACTATCGACACTCCTAGTATTGATATTACATCATCTTTTAAATATGAAAATGGACAAAAAGAGGATTCTTATAATCATTCATCAATTGTTAGAGAACCAAAAACTAACGCACCAACCAAAAAGTTAAAAATATATTTTGCTAATGGAACTTATCAATCAACAGATGATGGTGATATAACAACTGTTGATTCTTATTCAAATTTCAATTACACAACAGAAATATCAACAGTCAACAATATCAGAAATACTGATATTCTTGATATAAGACCAAGAGTTTCAGAATATGTTGTATCAGTTGATACTAGATCCCCTCTAGAATTTTTTGGCAGAACATTTAATGCATCAGGTAATTCTGCTGCTAATATTTTAGCATCTGATGAAACTATTTTAACAGATTTTTCTTACTATCTTGGTAGAATTGATACTATCTACTTAACAAAAAATGGAACTCTTCAAGTTAAATTTGGAGAACCATCAGATAGACCTGAAGAACCAATTACTGTTGATGATGCTTTAAAAGTTGCGACTGCATTTTTACCACCATACGTTTATGATACTTCAAATATCTCTTTAGATCTTTTGGAATATAAGAGATATAGAATGCAAGATATTAGAGGACTGGAAAATAGAATTAAATCTTTAGAATATTACACCACACTCTCTTTACTAGAATTAAACACATCTAGTTTGTTTTTACCAGATTCATCAGGTATAAACAGATTTAAATCTGGATTTTTTGTTGATAATTTTACATCTTTCTTATCTCAATCCAATTTAACCTCATATAAGAATAGTATTGATATTTTATTCAATGAATTAAGACCAAAACATTATACTACCTCTGTTGATTTACAACTAGGTCCAGTTGAAAATATTACTGCGGGACGAGATTTAAATTTTGCAATACCACAAGGATCTAATATCAAAAAAACTGGTGATATTATTACATTAAATTACGATGAAGTTGAATTTTTAAAACAACCAAATGCTACAAGAACAGAAAGTGTAACTCCCTTTATATTAAGTTTTTGGCAAGGTAATATTGATTTAACTCCTGCATCCGATGGTTGGGTTGATATTGAAAGACTTGAGGCTAATGTTATAAATGTTGAAGGCAATTTCAATCAACAAGTTCAAGATTTAGCAGATCAATTTGGAGTTGATCCACAAGATGGTTTTGGATCTATTTTATGGAATTCTTGGGAAACTTTTTGGAGTGGAGAAACTAGAAATGATACAAGGTGGGATATTTTATCTAGTAACACAACTGAAAGTGGAAACTTTAGAACAGAACAAGGAGTAAGAGAATTAGTAACAACGACAGTTGAAGATAGACGAGAGAGAAGAACTGGAACTCGAGCTGTGGTTACGGAACAATTTGATATGACCTCTCAAGGGGATCGTCTTATCAGTAGGGATCTTGTATCATTTGTAAGATCTAGAAATGTTCAATTTGTTGGTAATAGAGTTAAACCATCCACTAGGTTATATGCTTTCTTAGATGGTATTGATGTTACTAGATATTGTATTCCAAAATTGATTGAAATATCAATGGTTTCTGGAACTTTCCAAGTTGGAGAAAGGGTGACTGGAACAACTAGACCGTTAGGAATTTTACCAATAAGTAATGATGATGCTAATCCATCAATAAGATTTAGAGTTGCTCAATCAAATCATTTAGAAGGTCCATATAATAGTGCAACTAAAACATATGGTCAAAGTCCATATGTTTCTGAGGTTGTTCCTGCGTCTTACTCTTCTACATCAACAACTATAAACGTAGATACTTTCTCCCTTGCTAATCAACCAGAAGGAACATATTTTGGATGGATTGAGAAGGATATGATATTAACGGGTGAGACTAGTGGTGCTTTAGCAGTTATATCTGAAGTTAGATTAGTTTCTGATATTAGTTCCAACATACTTGGAAGTTTGTTTATCCCCAATCCAAATATATCAAATTTCCCTAAATTTGAAACTGGTGATAAAGTATTTACATTAACAAATAGCATTAATAATGATCAAAATGATGCAACAACGGTAGCGACCAAAGATTACTCTGCAGTTGGTATTTTAGAAACAATTCAAGAAGATATAGTTTCTGTTAGAAATGCCCAGATAGCTTTACAAGAAGTATCTGAAGAGAGAAGAGTTCAAGGAGCAATTGTAGGATCAGTCACTGGAGAAGCTCAAACATTCTCCAGAACATGGAGATTTAGAGATCCATTGTCTCAATCATTCCAAGTTGAAGAAACAACTGGTGTGTTCGTAACAAGTTGTGATGTTTTCTTTGCAACGAAGGATGATAATGATCTTCCTGTTACTATGCAGATAAGAACAATGCAGGGTGGAGTTCCTACAAGAAAAGTTCTTCCTTTCTCTGAGGTTAGTTTATCACCATCTGAAGTAAATGTTTCTAATGACTCATCATTATCAACAACATTTACGTTTAAATCTCCAATATATTTGGAAGGTACTATAGAGTATGCGATAGTTCTTTTATCAGATTCTACAAAATACGGTGCTTACATTTCTAGAGTTGGAGAGGTTGATCTTCAAACTCAATCATTTGTATCAAGTCAACCTTATCTTGGATCATTATTTAAATCTCAAAATGGATCAACTTGGGAACCAAGTCAATGGGAAGATTTAAAATTTACTTTATACAGAGCTGATTTTATTACTCAAGGAAATTTTGAGTTATATAATCCAGAGTTATCTCAAGGTAATCATCAAATTGCAAAATTATTACCTGATCCAATAAATGTAACCTCTAGAAAAATTAAGGTTGGAATTGGATCAACTTTACAAGATACTGATTTAGCCTTTGGAAATACAGTTTTACAACATGGTAGTAATGCCACTGGTATATATGTTGCTAATGCTGGAATTGCAACAGGAACTTTAAATATTATCAATGCTGGTATTGGGTTTACTCCATCAGCTGGTGGAGTTACATTCCCAGAAGTTCCTCTAATTAATATCACCTCTGCTGGTAATAATGCAACTGCTGATATTACAATTCAAAATGGAGTGGCTGTTGGTGCTACAATCGTAACTGGTGGATCTGGATATGTTCCAGGTGATGTTTTAGGAATAGGAACAATTGGTCTTAATAATTTAGGATTAAATGCTAGATTATCATTAGTTTCAATCGCAAATACCAATCAATTAATTATTGATAATGTACAAGGTGATTTTGTAACTGGTGCTGGTAACACCGTTAAATTTATTAATAGTTCAGGTTTAACCACAGATTTAAATAGTTCTGTTGGTGGAAATGTAACCATCTCTGATATAGAAATTAATACTAATGGTTTAGAATTAATCGTGAATCATAAAAATCATGGAATGTATTTTGAAGATAATATGGTAACTCTATCTCATGTTAAAACTGATATTATTCCTACAAAACTTTCTAATGATTTAGATGTTTCTACAACTGGAAATATAACAGTTGATAGTGCAACTAACTTTGACAAATTTGAAAATGTGGGAGTGGGAACTACAAATCATGGATTCTTATTAATTGGTGATGAAATTATTTCTTATGAAAGTGCGGATGGAACAACTATTGGCATAACCACTAGATCTATAGATTCTACAGTTGCTAAAAATTACTTGGCAGGAACTCCAGTTACAAAATATGAATTTAGTGGTATTTCTTTAAGAAGGATCAATAAGACTCATAATTTAGCAGGAATAACTTCCAATCCAATTACTTTTGATTCTTATAATATCAAATTAGATATGGGTGCTAATGGTATAGGTAGATCAACTGGTGAGAGTTTCCCAATTTTGTATGCAGGGGAAACTAAGTCAGCTGGTGGTAATAATGCATTAGCAACTCAAAATATTCCTTTTGAGATAATTAAACCAACAATTCAAAATACCACAGTTCCTGGTACAAATATCATAACTGAGGTAAATACTGTTAGCGGAGTAAGTTTGGATGGAAATGAAATTCCATATATTGAACAAGGATTTGAACCTGTTACCATCAATCAAAATAATTATCTAAGCACACCACGTATTGTTGCATCTAAAGTTAATGAAGATAATAAATTAAGTGCTTTACCTGGAAATAAATCATTAAATATGAAGGTAAATCTTCAAACAGTTAATTCTAGAATTTCTCCAGTTATTGACACTCAAAGAATGAGTGCAGTTTTAATATCAAATAGAGTTGATAGTCCTGTAGGAGTTGGTAGTTTTGCCTCTGATAACAGAGTTAAAAGTGCTTTTGATGATCCAAATGCCTTCCAATATCTTTCTAAAGAATTCCAATTAGAAAATTCTGCAACATCTATAAAAATTATAGCGGATGTTTATCTATCTCCAGATGCAAATATTAGAGCATTCTATTCAATTAGTAACTCTACTTTAAGTGATCCTATATTTGTTCCTTTTCCAGGCTTTGATAATATTAACGAAAGAGGAGAGGTTATTGATCCAGCAAATAATGATGGAAAATCTGATGTTTCTATTACAAAAGAAACAAATCAAGAGGTAGTATCTACGAACTTAAACTTCAAAGAATATACCTTCACAATAGATAATTTACCATCATTTAAATTCTATAGAATTAAATTAATTGGAACATCAACAAATCAAGTTTATGTTCCAAGAGTTAAAAATCTAAGAGTTCTTGCACTCGCTTAACATGACATATTTAAAAGTTGAAAATCATAGTGGTTTGTATAGGGACACCAATACAAATTCTATAGTTAATAAAGATAAAACTCAATATCATGAGTATATGTCAGGAAAAGATAAGAGAATGAAAGAAAGCGAAAAGGTAAATACCATTGAGGATGATTTATCCAGAATGAAAAATGAAATTCAAGAAATTAAATCTTTACTCAAGGAGTTAGTAAATGGCTAATCAAAATATAACATTTGACCTAGAATCAGGAACTCCTTTTGAATCTAATATTGCCATTAATGGTGGAGCAAATTTTAGTAATACATTCACAGTAAAA
>MDTG01013641.1_pt1 | contig 10742 bp, 8 predicted proteins | sample 811421 | NCBI WGS metagenome assembly MDTG01 (sample SAMN05326645, study PRJNA326480) | marine metagenome | isolation source: seawater | place: Pacific Ocean: South East | collected 2011
AAGAAGAAAATTTTGCTTGTCAAATATTACTTAATAAAAGTATTATTATGAGACAAAAAAGTATTTTACAAAATCCAGATTTTTCACTTTTTAAATGTGGAAACATTGCTTTGTGCCATCAAGAAATAAAACAATTAGGTATGAAAAATATTACTAAAAAAGAAAGAGAAAATGCTATAAAAAAAATAGAGTCTAAATATTTGGACCAAGCCTATATTATGGTTCAACATTATTTTAAATTACTTAAAATGGGGTCTTTTGATAAGGCAAAGGAGTTTTTAAGAGGAGGACGTTATACTTTTTATCAACAAACGCTAAAGGATTTCTTTAAAAAAGATAAAAATTTACTAGGACATCTAGAAATATTTATTTCTCTATATAAAATGATTTCACATTTACAAAAATTATACTAAATAAATTATTAGAATTAGTCTAAGTTTTTACTTTTTTACTTTTTTACTTTTTTACTTTTTTTTACTTTGACTATTATTGCTATTACTAGAATTATTAGAATTTTTACTGTTTTTACCTTTTTTATCAGATTTAACTTTATATTTAGGTAATTTAAGTACCTTTAATATAGTTGAAAATGATGATGCAACTATCATGATAAACATTAGGGCTTGAAGATTAGTTAAGAAATATAAGAAATCAGATACTTCTTGAGTTGAACCATCTTTTAGGCAACCCCGACATTCAGCATCACTTCTTACTTTTCTAATATAAGTGTATAAATAAAAGAAATTGAAGACCGAAGCAATACTAATAATAAATAATAATACTTCATTTTGGGATACCACAGGAATAAACATAGATATTAGAACAAAGCAGATTTTAAAAACACTATAATTATAAATAAAATTACGCCTAAAAGTATATTCTTCACCTAATCCTTTAGTACAACTTTGTTGACAACCTGATGTCTCTTCCAATTTAGTAATAAAATAGATAGTTACAGCATTAATAGCAATTATAAATGTATCTACTAACATCATCATGGTAGATTCTTCATTTGAAGATACTGATTTACTAGATTTAGAATCGATCATATTTAGTTTCACTTTTAAATATACTATAGAATTTAATTACTATCTATTATTTAAAATTATTAATAATTATTAAGATTGCTAAAATTAATAATTATTAAGATTAATAACATTAATGTGTTAATTTTACATTTTTTATATCTATTTTTTAATTATATTAATTAAAAAAATAAAAACAAATATGTCATTGACTAATCATTATATTGATAAAATTGTTGATATTCAGAATCAATTATTACCTGTTTTACAAATTTTAGATGATAATAATGAAAAACAGTTTAAAAAATTTATTTTAAATAAAGAAATGAATTCACTCTCAAATATTATGCATAATATAGATAATATTATGCTAGAAATTATTAAATTAAAGTTCGCATGTCAATCATTTTGTGATACTAATAATAGGGATGATCTTTTATTAAAAATGAATTTAGATGAAAATATGTTAAAAAATAAAGAAATTAAAGATAAATTAGAAAATGATAAAGAAAATCAAGAATTAATTAATAAATTTATACCTATTATGATGTATTATTCAATGATGAAGAATTCAAATAGTAGTACTGGTGATAATGATAACATCTCGGATTTTGGTCCAGAATTAAAAGTAAATAAAACAAATGAATCAGAAGAGTATGATTAAAAAAATATAATTAAAATATTTAAATTTAAAATATTATAATATAATTTTATGATTTTATTTATGATTTTATTTATAATTTTATTTATGATTTTATGATTTTATGATTTTATTTATGATTTATTAGTTATTTTATCATAATTAACAATATTGCACTTTTTTTCATAAAAGAGTCTTTTCTTTTTAGTAATTTTACGAAGATTATTACTACCAGTTTTAAATCTCTTTATATCTTCTTCTGTTGTTTTACCTTTAATCATTTGATAATTATCCTTTAAAACTTTATTCATAAAACGATAAGTATCTTCAACTTGCTGAATACTTTTAGCACCAGTAATAATAATACTACCACTTTGAAAAACAGAAATAGTTATTTGTGTGCACACAGATTTCTTACCCAAACTAAAACATGCCGGCTCACACATACATCTTCCTTCATGAGATTTACTTTTATTATTTTTATTCCAACAATATTTACTTTTTACCCCTGGATAATCATTAGGTTCATAGGTAGAAAATATTTTATATTTATTAGTTAAAATATGATGTAAATTTGTATTATTTATTACAAAATAAGTATTAAAATCACTATTAATTAGTTCTATTTTTAAATAAGATAATTTTAGAAAATAATTTGAGTTAATTTCATTACCAAGATTAATAATAGAATCAGAAGAATTTTTTATAAATTCAATATCTTCTAATTTATCTTTATTATTTTTTATAATATCATTTATAATATCTTTATCAATCTTTAAAATTTTTTCCATTCTTTTTAAAACAGATTGAATTTCATTAATTTTAATATTTATAGATTTTATATCATTAATTTTATTTTGATTATCTATTTGCTCCATATTATTATTCATATTTTGAATAATTTCAGAATTTTTAACATTAGATAATGTAATTAATTGTGCTAATTTCTGAGAAATTTTATTACTTATTGCAATTATTTCATTATCTGATACCCAATTATTTATTTTATTTGAAATATATTCTTTTTTATTGTTTTTATTGTTTTTATTATTTTTATTATCTAATTCATTTTGTTGAGATTCAGTATCGTGAGAAATTCCTAATAATTCGGAGATTTCCTTATAATCCAATATAGAATCAATTCCCATTTTAAAAATATAATTTTTCCTATAATAACAATATTTTGTAGTTTTTGGATTATAATACATGGCATATTCTTGATTTTTTAAATTTTTAATCTGATTCAAATTAGTATAAAGATAAATATTTGTTTCTTTTAATTTTTGAATAAGGTATTGTGTAATTTATTTTGCTTCTTCAGAAGATTGAATTCCAGTCATCTGCAGTTTGCCGTTATTAAAAATTTTGATATTGACACTTCTAAAACCCCAATATTCATAAATAATAGTTGCCTGATTATAAAACGGATTTTTCTTTTTCTTTTTATTAGTATAACCTCTATTTAGATTACTTGGGTAATCTATTTCAATAATTCCGCCATCTTTTTCTTGAAGTTGAGGATCATTTGGAGGATAAACATTAACAAATCTAGTGAATCTATCTAAATCTATTTCAAAATTTTCTGAAAATGATTCTTCATTTTTTTTACTTGAATCATCATGACAACAATTATCATTACATTGATCTTCACAATGACTGATACAATGATCAGCACTTTGACCACTAATTGAATTTTCCACTATTTTATTTTTATTTAATGCTGATATTTTTGTAATAACAGTCATTGTAGAAATATCAATATCAGTCGGTTCTGGATAAGTTTCCTCCATGTTAATTAATTATCCTTAATAGACTAATTAATCTATTAACCAAATTACCTTATCTTTTATTAAAATGATTACTTTAAGTAATCCTATTTTAACACTTCAATTTTTTTAAATTTAAATATTATTAAAATATTAGTTTAATAATTTATTTACTTAATCCCTTTAAATTATTCAATTTAAATATCTTATTTTTATACATTTAAAGTTGTTAAAAATGAGTGGGTATAATATTTGAGGTGTTGTTTTTTTACATTTTTATTTATTACTCTATTCATTTTTATATGTCAAATTATATTTTGTATATAAGATAATATTTTGTATATAAGATAATATTTTGTATATAAGATAATATTTTGTATATAAGATAATATTTTCTATATAAAATAATATTTTTAGATAAGATAAAAGAAATAAGATAAAAAATTTATTAATTTAAATTTAAATCATTAAAAATGCCAACATATAATATTGATCAAAATTTAAATAATCATATAGAATTAAATAATCATATAGAATTAAATAATCATATAGAAGAAAATCATGCTTCACAAAAAGCAAAATATGTTAAAAATATAATATATGGTGGTTTAGATGGTATTATTACAACATTTTCAATTATAGCAGCTGCTGTTGGTGCTAATTTAGAAATGAAAACTATTATTGCTATGGGTGTTGCTAATTTAATAGCGGATGGATTATCTATGGGTTTAGGTGATTATTTAAGTTCCTATTTTGAAAACAAATATATTAATTCCGAAAAAGAAAAAGAAGAATATGAATATATTCATAATAAAGATTATGAAGTATCAGAATTAATAGAATTATATGTAGAAGAAGGATTAAATGAAGAAGATGCTAAGCAAATAGTGAATATTTTGAGCAAGGATAACTACAAAGATATTTTTATTAAACACATGGTGAATCTTGAACTGGGTTTAGAAATTCCAGATAATAATCCAATAAAAGATGGACTCGTCACATTTGGTTCTTTCTTAATTTTTGGATTTATACCTGTATTTTTTTATATCATATTTTATACATCTGGTATAAATTATTATGATACTTTTATAACTATTTGTTTTATTAGTGCTACAACAATGTTTTTATTAGGTTGTTTTCAGGCTTATTTAACAAAACAAAACATATTTACATCAGGATTAATTATTATGGGAAATGGTATTATAGCATCATCTTGCGCTTTTGGGATAGGATATGGAATAGAAAATAGTATTCATTAAATTTTTTAATTTTCAATTTAAAAAAAAACTATTTATTTAATTTAAAGAAAAACTATCAAAATTCAAATAATAATCAATATATATTTTTAATATATTATTAATATATTATTAATATATTTTTAATATACTTTTAACTCTCTAGTATTTATTGAATAATTTAAATTTAACTAGAAATGTATAATCATTTTTCCTCAAACATATTTTTAATATCTTTATTTGGATATTTAATACCAAATGTTAATAGTAATTGTATTTCTATTAATAGTCCTGAATTTACACAAATACTAAATGTTTCCTATCATGAAAAATGTTATAAACATACTATAGAACAAGAAAATTGTTGTAAATATTTTTTATTAAATGAAAATTGTCAAGATATTTATTTACAATGTGTGCATTATGAAGATTATGTCTTAAATAATACTATGTCTCAATGTCATTCTTACAATAAAACATTAAATGAAATAAATTATTCTAATAAATGTCATCATTTTACTTTACACTTACAGCCCTATTGCTGTGATGACCTTACTAATGGTGATTGTTTTGATTGGTACACTCAATGTATTTCTCATGATAAAAATGATACTCAAGAATGTGATATTCCAACTAAATATACAAATAAATTTTGTGCAGATTACACCAAGCATATTGATGAAAATTGTTGTCATGATTTTACAGATATTTGTTCTCAAATATATCAATGGTGTTATAGTAATCATCCTAATGAAACAAGTATTTTAGATCTATTTATTGGTCCAAAAGAAGGATATACTATAGGTTCTAATTTAAAAATATTTCATAATATTAATAATCCTGAAGACTGTGCCCAGTTATGTCTTAATACAAGATTATGTCGTTCTTTTGATTATGTAAAAATTAGAAAAGACTGTTATATTAGCAAACATGTTATTGGAGATGTTATTAATTCTGATATTACGGTAAATTTAATAATTAGACCAGATTTAGAAGCTTATTATTATGAATTAATATTTAATATGCCTTATGAAAATACATTATGTAATGTAAAAAGACCTTCTTGGATTGGTGATGGTATATGTGAAAGAAGAGGTGGATATAATACAGAACAATGTGGATGGGATGGTGGAGATTGTTGTAAAGCTACTTGTGATTTAATATTTTGTGGTATATTTGGATTTGATTGTAAAGATCCAACAATTCTTTATCCTCCTACCAATACCCCAACACTATCTCCAACTACTGGTGCTCCTACAATTCACCCTACAAGTCACCCAACTTACAGCCCAACTCCTACTCCAACAAATCATCCTTCTGAAGAACCAACATCTTCTCCAACTGATACACCGACATATCCTCCTACAGGAGTTCCTACATTACAACCAACTAATAAACCAAGTGAAGCACCAACTGATACACCAACTAATAAACCAAGTGAAGCACCAACTGATACACCAACTAATACACCAACTAATACACCAACCAATACACCAACCAATACACCAAGTAAATACCCAACTGGTTCTCCATCTTTATCTCCCACAACTGGTCTTCCAACTACATCACCAAGCAGATTACCTACAAAAAATCCAACAACTAAGCCAACTATTCAAATTATAATTGAAAAATCTAGTAGTGATGATTCTGATTTGAGACAACAAATTACATCAATGATAATTTCAATATCATTAATATCATTTTTACTAGTAATTATTGTTTTTTTGTTCTGTAAATATAAACATGATAACGGTGATAGTTTTTATCCACCATCAAATACCAGTGGTGTCAATTCGCAAAGTTTTAGCAACCCATTATATGACTCTACTATTAAAAATACTAAGCAATCTTCTAATAGCACCTCTGATTTAAATAGTAATGATGATAATACTGTAAGTTCAAGGACTAGATCTAAAACTAGAAGAGCTTATAAAAGTCAATCTTCTATTTCTAATGAAGAAGATGCTACTCAATTATATGATGATGTAGTTTATCAAGAAGATTCTGGTCATGGTTATGTTGATGAAGATGAAAGCGAATTTATGACATCCACTAATGCTGATGGTACAATTAATGTTTATGAAGATGATGTTGATGATACTTATGTTGATAGTGATTTAATTGTTGCTTCTATTAAAAATAAATCTCGTAAATCTAGAAGTGGTAGCAGTCTAGAATTCTCTGAAGCTTAAAAATCTAAAAATAAAATTATAAAAAATAAAACTAGAAAAAATAAAATTAGAAAAAATAAAACTAGAAAAAATAAAATTAGAAAAATAAAACTTAAAAATAATAAGCTTTTTTATAACCAATAACAGCACAGACTAACCTAGCACCCGCATTACCAGTTCTCAAACTCTCCTCGTCTCCTCCTTTACCTAAATCATCTTCTTTATCATGAATAATAACACTTCTTCCTATAATATTCCTTTTAGTATCACGTAATGATATTTGGTGATCACTAAAAGTTGTTTTTACTTTTCCATTTTTATCTGCTAATATATTTCCTAAATCTCCAACGTGTCTTTCTTTACTTTTGGGTCCTCCATGATTTTTATTAAATGGATTAAAGTGTGCCTTACATTCTTTACATTTATCTAATAAATTTCCTGTTTCGTGAATATGAAATCCGTGTTTTCCTGGTTTTAATCCAGTAATATCAAGGTCAATCATTACATTATCACTTTTACTAGATTCACGAAAAACAATGGTCCCTTTAATTGTAGGATGCACTAATACAGCAATAGCTTCCAATTTGTTAGACATTTTTTTAATTTACTTAGTTATTAATATTAAATTATTATTAAATTATTTTTAATATATTTTTTATATATTAAAAATTTAAAATTGATGTCTTAATTTTAATTTAATAATTTTAAATATAAACTAGTTAAATATAGAATTTTAAATATAAATTAAATATAGAATTATTTAAGATGAGTAGCAGTTTTACTACTAATGAAACTAATAATGGAACTAATAATGAATTAACGCAACGTGTTCGTATAGATTACAATATGGAAGAACAAATGATTATGAAATTAAAAAAAATTAATGTATTAAATGAGATAGAAATAAATAAATTAGAAAAAAAATCTATTATTTATGATAATCAAGAAGAATGTTCGTTAGCAATTGTATCTAATTTACATAACAGAAAAATCATTAATATTATGATTGTAGCATTAACACAATCTGGTAAAACAGGGACTATGAGCGGATTAATTAAAAATTACCTAAATGATACTACACATTTAATACCAATTGAAAATATATATATTATTACTGGTTTAAGTAGTTGTGAATGGGTAAAACAAACTATAAAACGTATGCCCAAATCAATTCAAGAAAGGGTATATCATCGTGATAATTTACGAGACTCTTTTGTTAATGATATTAAAAATAAACAAAATGTTTTGATTATTATTGATGAAATTCAAATCGCTGCTAAAGAAAATCAAACAATATTTAAATCATTTCATGAAGCAGGATTTTACAATAAACAAAATTTATTAAATAAAGATATAAAAATTATTGAATTTACAGCAACTCCTGATGGAACAATTTATGATTTAATGAATTGGGGTGAAAACGCTTTAAAAATAAAAATGGAACCTGGACAAGGATATATAAGTTGTTTTGATTTATTCAACCAAGGTCGTGTAAAACAATATCGAGATTTATATTGTTATGATAAAAAAACAAAAAAAATAAATCAAGAATCAGTTTCATCTAATATTTCAGAGATTAAAGAACCTATTGATATTTATGAAGAACCATTATATCATATTATAAGAACACCTAAAGGAGATATGGCTAATGAAGTAATCAAAAATTTTAAGAAATATATAGGTGAAGATATAGATTACGTTACATATGATAAAGATAGTGAAATTGAGGACATTAATAATATTTTAGAAAAAAAACCAAAAAAACATAAATTCATATTTATTAAAGAAAAATTAAGATGTGCTAAAACATTAAGCAAAAAATATTTAGGCATAGTATATGAGCGTTTTACTAAATCACCAGATGATGCCGTTATAGTACAGGGTCTTGTAGGTCGAGGAACTGGTTATGATGATAATGGAAAAAGTATTTATTATACACACATAGATAGTATTAAAAAATATGAAAAACTATGGGATTCTAACTTTGAAGATAAATCAGTAAAATGGAAATCAAAAACAACAAAAAAGATAAATAATTTACTGCATTCAAAAGGAACGTATAATAATCCGTCATTAATTGATGGTATGAGTGTGTCAAGTGAAGATAGTGATGGAGAGCCAGAACCAGTTATTAAGAAATTTAAAACCCAAGAAGAAGTTAAAAATTATTATAATGATGAATTAAAATCAAAGTTTGGTGGTCGTGGACCTACAAAACGAAAACCGAATGAAGAAGAATATTATACAGCAACAATAAAAAAGGTTAATAAAGTTTGGACATGCGAAGAACTATCAAATCCATCTGTTTATAAAGGTGCAGCAAATAATAAATATTGGCTTTACCCTTGTTATGAAGATATAAATGATCAATCTACATTACAATTTTGGATAATTCATTATTAAGTAATTTTAAATTAAATATTTTATAATTTTAATTATTATATATTTTTTATTTATTAAAATTTATATTTGTGAATTGAGTTCACCAATAAATTTAAAATTGATTTCCTAATTTTAGATATCACATTATAAGTACAATAATAAAAATAATGAGCCAACAAAGTGAAATAATGAGCCAACAAAGTGAAATGATGAGCCAACAAAATGATGTTGAATCTGAGTCTAAAAAATTAGAAAAAAAGATTAAAAAGGAATTTGAAAAATTAACAGTGTTACAATCCATTCAAGATATATCACAACAATTTAATAAATGTCAAATAGATGTATTAAAATATGTTTTTAAAACATATATTGAAGGGAAAAAAGAGATAACTTTTCAAAAATTTAAAGATAGTATTATTGCTAAAAGACGACCACAATTAAAACAAGATAAACATCCTGATGATGCTAAATTATATAATGGCACCGCAACAAATGAAGAAATTGCTAAATATAAAAATAGATGTCGTTTTATTATTCTGCATAAAAATAAACTAGTGCAGTGCCGACACCTAATCCATTCAGTTGAAAATAATTATACTTTTTCTGATGTGGAATCTAATCAGCATTCGGATAATGTTTCGGATAGTGATTTAGAAGAGGAATCTACAAGTAATGAACTAAATAATAATTATATTAATAATACTTGTTTATGTACTAGACATAAAGGTCAAAATAATGTATTAGCCTCAGAATTTATATATCCTATATTTGATTAATTAAAAATATAAAAAATATAATAAAATATAAAATAATAAAATATAAAAATTGTAAATTTATATTATTATTTATGTTATTATTTATGTTATTATTTATTTTTTTACTTTTTAATTCTGTACTTCTGGAACCCAGAAGGTGCCTCTTTTATCTGCAGTTTGAATATGTTCTACCTTTAATCCTTCTGGAGTTTTTTTTTGTCCATACACTTGAAAAGTAAAATGATATTGTCCTTCTTTATCATCAATATCCATATAATCTCTTAAGCTAGCTCCTCCTTGATTATAACTTGCCACAATTTTTAATCGACACGCTTGATATAATAACTTTAATCTTTCTTTGCTCAAATCTTCAACTTTTAATAATGGACTAATTTTAGCATGATATAAGGATTCTGACTTTAAATAATTACCAATACCACTAATTACTTTTTGATTCATTAAGGCAACGGTAATATTTTTTTTATCTTGTTTTCGCATTCTTTTTTCAAAAACTTCAAAACTCATGTCTTTGTCATTTAACATATCTGGTCCAATTGTTTTTAATTTTTTATTTAACTCGGCTTCTCCTTGAATAAATTTTACAGTTCCAAAATGTCTTTGATCCGCAAAATATAATATTTTTTGCTGTGATTCTTTATCATTTTTTTTACCATAATGTATTTGTAGAGAAATGTGCTTTTTTTTTTCACTAGACCAAATTCCACTCATCCCAAGTGTATTTAACATATAATATCCATTTTCTAATGC
>MDTG01181374.1_pt1 | contig 10742 bp, 12 predicted proteins | sample 811421 | NCBI WGS metagenome assembly MDTG01 (sample SAMN05326645, study PRJNA326480) | marine metagenome | isolation source: seawater | place: Pacific Ocean: South East | collected 2011
AAGGCGCCCGCGAAGGCACCCTTTTCATGGCCGAACAATCGCGACTCAAGGTTGCTGGCAGAAACCCCGGCGATATTGATCATGCGAAATGCGGTTTTCGCACGCGGACTGGCGGAATGCATGGCCCGCACCAGCATTTCCTTGCCTGTGCCGCTTTCGCCCTCGATCAGCACATTACCGTGACCGCGCGCGGCCTTGGCGGCCTTGGCCAGTGCATCGCGAAAAGCGGGTGCCGTACCCACCATGGTATCGAAATCGAGCTGCGAGGACATCTTCTCGGACAGCGGAATCAGTTCATCGCCGGGCGCTTCTCGTGTGGTGGAATTGCGCAGCGCCTGCATCAGCCGGTCCGGAGAAACCGGCTTGACGAGGTAGTCAGTCACGCCTGCGCGCATGGCTTCTACGGCAAGCTGCGGGCTGGTGCTGGATGTCAGCATGAGGATCGGCAGGGCCGGACGGCGTTGTTTTAACTCGGAAATCAGTTCGCACGCCCTGTCGCCCGGAACGGCCTGGTCCAGGATGATGGCGGACAGCTGCATGCCTTGCCGCGTGCCCAGAGTAGCAATCGCCTTTTCGCTTTCATCCACAGACAGCACGCGCCAGCCTTCACGTCCCGCAAGCGCGCCGATGACGCGGCATTGCGCAGCATCGTTGTCGATAAGCATCAGCAGTCGCTGATCAGGCTCTACCATGCGTAAACTACCCTTGGCCCCGGCACTCGCCGGCTGTCGAACCACTGGCCTAGCAGGGCGGGGTAAAGAGGCGATTAAGGCCATTGATGCACGCTCGCACTCTTGAGCATGTGGCGAAGCGGCGATAGGACGGTCTGCAACAGTTCAAACCCCACAGGGAAGGCGTAGAATGAGCAACCCGCATGATTTGAAAGCGGCCAAGGGCACTTACGAAAGCTTTATCGGTACCTTGAAGTGGTCGGTGCCGCTGATTTGCGTGATCGCACTCTTTGTCATCATCCTGATCGCCTGAGGTGCAGCGCGGGGGGATGAAAATTGCAGTTCTGAAAGAGCGCGCTGCGGGTGAAACCCGCGTCGCTGCCACGCCCGAAACGGTCAAGAAGCTGGCTGCCCTTGGTGCCACGCTTGCAGTGGAAGAGGGCGCTGGCGAGGCTGCTGCAATTTCCGATGATGCCTATGCAGAGGCCGGTGCCGAAGTTGGCCCGGCGGCGAAGGTGGTTGCCGATGCCGACATTGTCATGGGCGTGCAGGCACCCGAAGTCGCGGCGCTGTCCGCTGCGAAAACTGGTGCATGGGTCGTAGCCACGTTCGACCCTTTCGGTCAGCCAGAGCGGATAGATGCCTATGCCAAGGCTGGTCTTGAGGGGCTTGCACTGGAGTTCATGCCGCGCATCACGCGCGCCCAGAGCATGGACGTGCTCTCCAGCCAGTCCAACCTCGCAGGCTACAAGGCCGTGATTGCCGCGGCGGACCAGTATGGCCGCGCATTTCCCATGATGATGACAGCAGCCGGTACGGTCTCGGCGGCCAAGGTCTTTGTGATGGGTGTCGGCGTTGCCGGATTGCAGGCTATCGCCACGGCCAAACGCCTTGGTGCGCAAGTTTCCGCAACCGACGTTCGCCCTGAAACGGCCGAGCAGATCAAGAGTCTGGGCGGCAAGCCGGTGTTTGCCGAAGGCCTCGAGGCTTCGGGAGAGGGCGGCTATGCCGCCGAACTGACAGACGAACAGAAGGCGGCGCAGGCCGAGATGGTGAGCGCGCACATCGCCAAGCAGGATATCGTTATCACTACCGCGCTCATTCCGGGCCGTACCGCTCCGCGTCTCGTCAGCGATGCCCAGATCGCCACCATGAAGCAGGGCAGCGTGATCTTCGATCTTGCCGTGGCGCAAGGCGGCAACGTGGAAGGCTCTATGCCCGATCAACTGGTGGAAAAGCATGGTGTCACCATCATGGGCTTCTCCAACACACCCGCCCACCTGGCTGCCGGTTCCAGCGCGCTGTTCAGTCGCAACCTTTTCAATTTCCTCAACGCTTTCTGGGACAAGAAAGCCGGCAAACCGGTTCTTGACGAGGAAATCGGCGATGCGATCCGGCTCACCAGGGGCGGCGAAGTCGTCAACGCACGGCTGAAGGGGTAAGCGCCATGGACTTCATTTCAATACTCTCGATTTTCGTGCTGGCATGTTTTGTCGGTTACTACGTCGTCTGGTCGGTTACTCCTGCGTTGCACACGCCGTTGATGGCGGTGACCAACGCAATCTCCTCGGTGATTATTGTCGGCGGCCTGATCGCCGCGGCGGAGGCAGGAAGCGACATTGCCAAGTGGCTGGGTCTGGCGGCGGTGGTGCTGGCCAGCGTGAATATTTTCGGCGGCTTTGCCGTTACCGAGCGGATGCTCGCCATGTACAAGAAGAAGGATAAGTGACGATGGCCCTGTCCTCCGCAAATTCTTCATATCCTAACCTTCTAAATTGGGTGCAAGCCTGCCCGGACATTATGAATGACGGCGGATATTGTGATCCGAGCAATCCGGATTCACATTATGCCATGGCGCTTCGGTATGCGGCCACTGATAGCGCTGCCCTCCATGGCACCGGCACGCCCGCCTGGGCGATGCTCGCCTACTTGATTGCGGGCGTGTTCTTCATTCTCGCCCTTCGCGGGCTTTCCAGCCCAGCGACCAGCCGCGCGGGCAACCGCAACGGCATCATCGGCATGGCTATTGCCGTCATCACGACGCTGGTGACGCATGACATCGCCAATATCGTGGAAATCGGCATCGCCATTTTCCTGGGTGGCATCATCGGCGTTACCATCGCGCGCAAGATCGCGATGACGGCGATGCCCGAATTGGTGGCAGGCTTTCACTCGCTCGTCGGCCTCGCGGCCGTACTGGTGGGCTGGGCGGCCTACCTCAATCCCGGTGCCTTCGGGCTGCTGACTGCCGATGGCGGCATCGGTGCGGTCAGCAAGATCGAGATGGGTCTGGGTATTGCCATCGGTGCCATCACCTTCTCCGGCTCGGTCATCGCTTTCCTGAAGCTGTCGGGCAAGATGAGCGGATCGCCGATCATGCTGCCCGGTCGTCACATCATCAACCTTGGCGTGCTTGGAGCGATCATCGTCCTGACTGCGCTGTTCGCTCTCGCCGGGCCAGGCGACACCATGCCGCTGATCGTGGCAGTGACCGTGCTCGCTTTCTTGATCGGCTTCCTGCTGATCATCCCCATCGGCGGGGCGGACATGCCGGTCGTCGTCTCGATGCTGAACTCCTATTCCGGTTGGGCAGCGGCGGCGATGGGCTTTACGCTGGGCAACACGGCGATGATTATCACCGGCGCGCTGGTCGGGTCTTCCGGTGCGATCCTCAGCTACATCATGTGTCGGGCAATGAACCGCAGCTTCATCAGCGTAATTGCTGGCGGTTTCGGCGCAGATGACAGCGGCGGCGGCAGTGGCGCACCGCGTGAGCAGCGACCCTACAAGCAGGGCAGCGCCGCGGACGCAGCCTATATGCTGGAGCAGGCCGAAAAGGTCATCATCATTCCCGGCTACGGTATGGCCGTGGCGCAGGCGCAGCACGCCTTGCGCGAAATGGCGGACCTGCTCGAGGAGAAGGGCGTGGAAGTGAAATACGCCATTCACCCCGTTGCCGGACGTATGCCGGGGCACATGAATGTGCTGCTGGCCGAAGCATCGGTGGAGTACGACAAGGTGTTCGAACTGGAGGATATCAACTCCGAGTTCGCGCAGGCTGACGTCGCTTTCATCATCGGTGCCAACGACGTGGTGAACCCTGCGGCCAAGACTGACAAGTCCAGCCCGATCTACGGCATGCCCGTGTTTGATGTGGACAAGGCCAAGCAGGTCTTTTTCATCAAGCGTTCAATGGGCGGCGTTGGTTATGCCGGCGTGGACAATGATGTGTTCTACATGGATCAGACCATGATGCTGCTCTCGGATGCCAAGAAGATGGTCGAGGAAATCGTCAAGTCGCTGGACTAGGTTGCTGCGGAAGGAAATCTGACCGCTGTCGCTATATCGGAATATACCGCTCCGGATGGCGTGGGGAACAAGTGGCCGCGTGACCTCGTTTCCCTACGATGTAGTGCGCCGGACTGGCGTGAGTGATCAAAAAACAGGGGGCAGCACGCTTTGCGCAAACTTGGCCTGATCGGCGGCATGAGCTGGGTTTCGACCCGCACCTATTACGAACGTATCAATCGCACCGTGCAACGACAGGTCGGTGCAACCTCGTCTGCCCCCATGTTGATCGAGAGCCTGGATTTCTCCCGCGTGTACCGGGCGCAGACCAAGGAAGACTGGGAGCATGCGACCGAAGTTATAGCCGAAAGCGCGCAGAGGTTGACGGATGCCGGGGCGGAAATGATCGTGATCGGCGCCAATTCGATGCACAAGGTCTATCGCGAAGTGGAAGCCCGGGTGGCAACGCCGATCCTCCACATAGCCGAGTGCGTGGGCGCAAAGATGAAGGAAGACGGGATAGAGCGCGCGGCGTTGGTGGGCACACGCAACGTGATGACGGAAAGCTTCTATCGCCGCCGTCTCGTTTCTCACGGTGTGGACTTGCTCCCGCCCGACATGGCCTATGTGGAGCAGCTTGATCGGATCATCTATGAAGAGCTGATGGTGGGCAAGGCGACGCAGGATGCTCGCCGCTCCTTGCGATCGATGTTCACCAATCTGGAGAAGGAAGGCGCGCAGGCAGTTATCCTCGCCTGTACGGAACTGGAGCTGGTGGTGGACGTGGATGCGAACATTCTGCCGGTGTATGATTGTACGGCTATCCATGCCGATGCCGCAGCCCAGTGGATCATAAACGGATAAACGGCGGATAATCGGCGATGAACCGCTGCTATTTCGCGGCGTTCGCGCGCTGTTCCCGTTGCCTGTACGGCTGCTCTCACCTAGCCAGCAGGCATGTCCCGCGCGCCGTATGCAGCCGATCCCGCGAACACGCGCGGGCGTGAGTTCGATCAACCCGGCCATGGCGCACGCGGTCCGCGCAGCGCATTTCAACGTGACAGAGACCGCATTATTCATTCGATCGCCTTTCGGCGCTTGGCAGGCAAGACGCAGGTCTTCGTTGCCCCGGATGGCGACCACTACCGCGTTCGCCTGACGCACAGCCTTGAGGTGGCGCAGATCGGCCGCGTGATTGCGCGCGCTCTGGGTCTGGACGAAGACCTGACCGAAGCCTTGTGCCTCAGTCACGATCTTGGCCACCCGCCCTTTGGCCATCCGGGCGAGAATGCGCTGGACGAGGCCATGGCAAAGCACGGCGGCTTCGACCATAACGAACACGCTCTGCGCACGGTGATGCGGGTCGATACCCCCTATTGCGACTGTCCGGGGCTGAACCTGACGTGGGAAACGCTGGAAGGGCTCGCCAAGCACAACGGGCCGATCACGCAGCCGGGCTGGGCTTTGACACAGCTTGACGCCGCTTTCCCCCTCAAGCTTACCTGCTGGCCATCGCTGGAAGCACAGGTGGCTGCGCTGGCTGACGATATCGCCTACGACAACCACGATATCGATGATGGCCTTCGCGCCGGATTTCTGCAGCTGGAGCAGTTGCTGGAGCTGGATTTCATCGCTGATCTGTGGCGCGATATCGAAAAGCGCTTTCCTCGCGCCACGCGCGATGAGCAACTGCGCGAAATGGTGCGCACGCAGATTGGAGTGATGGTGAACGATCTGCTGGAAACCACACGCGCAAACCTCAAAGGCATAGAAAGCGTAGAGCAAGTGCGCGGTGCGGGATGCGCTTTGGCAACATTCTCGCCCGAGATGGCCTGGCAGGAGCGCGCGCTCAAGGCATTCATGTATGCCAACCTCTATCATCACGAGGCGCAGATGCGCGCGGCGCAAGCGGCGCGCGGCGTTATTGCCCGCCTCTACGCGGCATACGATCAGGATCCGGCGCTGATGAATTCCGGATGGGGTGAAAGCGTGCCAGATGGACAGCCGGAAAGGGCCCGCCACATCGCCGACTTCATCGCGGGCATGACAGACCGCTTTGCAATCAACCAGTATGCGCGCATCTACGGTGCCAGGCCGGAGGGGTTGTCGAATGTCTGAAGCACGGCGGGTCTTGCTGGTGGGGGCGACAGGCCTGATTGGACGCACCATAATTGCGCGCTCGCCAGACCTGCAAGACGTCATTCTGCAAGGGCTTGCACGCCGCGAAATTCCTTTCCCCCCCGGTGTGCGGATGGAGCTGGTTCTGGCACCAAGTGGTGAATGGCCCGATATCATCACGCAGCTTGAGCCTGATGCTGTGATCAGCGCGCTGGGCACAACGCACAAGAAAGCAGGCAGCGACGCGGCGTTTCGCGAGGCCGATCATGACCTGGTTCTTGAAGTCGGCAAAGCGGCGAAAGCGGCTGCAGTGAAGAACTTCGTGCAGATATCTTCGGTCGGCGCCGATCCCTTCTCGCGCAATACATATCTGAAAGTGAAAGGCGAGACGGAAAAGGATCTGAAAGCGCTGAAGCTGCGGCGGCTCGATATTCTGCGGCCCAGCCTGCTGCGCGGACAGCGTCAGAATGACATGAGACCCCTGGAAAAACTCGGCCAGATCGCCGCACCCATGGGTGATCTGTTCCTCCATGGATCAAGAGAGAAATACCGCTCTATCAAGGCCGTCGACGTGGCCGATGCCGCTATCGCTTGCGCTTTGCAGAAAGCTGGCGGGCAATTCGTGCACGAACACGAATCATTGATGCGCCTGATCCGCGATTACCGCCGCGCGCAGGCCGAAAGGGCCGAGGCGCAGAGCGAATAGTCGCACGAACGGGGGACGGGAATGCAAAGGATCATCGAGCGCGCGACGGCGCTGTTTGCGATCTGGACCGTGCTGGGTGTGGGCTGGGCGTGGACCGTTCCTGCACATTTCACATGGGTAACTACCGGACAGTTGTTGGGTCAGTCGCTGATCAGCGTGCTGCTCGGCGTAATTATGCTCGGTATGGGGCTAACTCTGAAGGTGGAGGATTTTGCCCGCGTTCTGACCATGCCGAAAGGGGTTTTGGCGGGCGTTGTGCTGCAATTCACGGTGATGCCTCTGGCCGGGGTTACACTGGCGCTGGCAAGCGGGCTGGAAACAGGACTTGCTGTGGGTCTGATCCTCGTCTCCTGTTGCCCCGGCGGCACTGCAAGCAATGTGGTGGCCTACCTGGCGCGGGCGAATCTCGCCTTGTCAGTGACGATGACGATGGCCTCCACTCTGGTGGCTATTATTCTCACGCCATTGCTTACGGGATGGCTTGGCGGCGTGTTCATCCAGATCGACCGCTGGGCACTGTTTCAACAGATGGTCGCGATTGTTCTGCTGCCCGTGGTGGCAGGCGTGGCTATGCGTCAGTTGCTGCCGGGGATCACGCGCCAGATCGCCATTGTATCGCCGCTCATTTCCGTCATTGTGATTGTCCTGATTGTAGGGGGAATTGTCGGCGCGTCGAAATCACTGATCGAGGCGCATTTTGGCGTTCTCCTGCTTGCCATCTTCGCGCTTCATGCAGTTGGGTTCGGGCTGGGATACCTGCTTCCCAAGCTGATGGGTTTTGCATCGCCCGAATGCCGCACCTTGAGCATCGAGGTTGGGATGCAGAACTCCGGCCTTGGCGCCAGCCTTGCTTCTGCGCCCAGCTTTGCCGGCCAGTTCGCCAATCCGATGCAGGCGGCGCTTGCCCCTGTCCCTTCGGCCATTTCATCGGTTTACCACGTGGTGATAGGATCGATTCTCGCCGGCATCTGGGCGCGGCAAGGAAGGAGTGACAGCGATGTGGGATAGTCTGTTCGGACTGGCCAACCTGTGGGCGCTGGTCTGCTGGGTGGCGCTGATCATGCTGCCGCGCGGTGCTTTCCTGCAAAGCGCGGTTTTGTATGCCGGGATTGGATTGTTGTGCCTTGCCTATCTGGTGCTTCTGGCACTGGTGATAAGCGGCAGCGTGAACGTCGGGGTTGTGGATGGTGGCAGCCCGGCAGACTTCACAACAATAGCAGGCGTCCGCGGCATGTTCATGTCCGATGGCGGAGTAACCATCGGCTGGATCCATTATCTCGCACTCGATCTCTTTGCGGGCCTCTGGATTGCCAGGGATGCGGACCAGAAAGGCTTTTCTCGCTGGGTTCAGGCGCCGGTCTTGTTGCTCTCCTTTTTCGCCGGTCCGGCGGGCTTGCTGGTGTGGCTGGTGATCCGTGAAAAGCGTGCACGCAAAGGGGCGAGGCAGGCGGCATGAGCATGAAACACGCACCGGCTACCGAGCGCAACCGAGAACCGATCCGTCAGATTCTCGAGAGCGAATTGTCCGCTGAGGGCGGCCTCCTGCTGGAAATTGCAGCGGGTACGGGAGAGCACGCGGTCTTTCTTTCGCAGGCGTTCCCGAAATGGCGCTGGCAACCCACCGATCCCGACCCCGAAGCACTCGCCTCGATCTCTGCATGGCGTGAGGAACGAGGCGGGCCGAACCTGCTTGATCCGCGCCAGCTGGATGCATCATCCGCGGATTGGCCATTCGAAGGCGTCGATGCCATGCTGTGCGTGAATATGACGCATATCAGTCCCCCTGCTGCTTCAGTCGGGCTGTTTGCCGCTGCCGGACGGCTACTGCAAAACGGCGCTCCGTTGCTGATCTACGGGCCGTTCCTAGAAGCCGATGTCAAAACGACGCAGTCCAACCTCGATTTCGATGCCAGTCTCAAGTCGCGCAATCCGGAATGGGGGCTGCGCGATCTTGCGTGGATTGACGGCTTGGCAGAAAAGAATGGGTTAAAGCGCACGGCGCGACACCAGATGCCCGCCAACAATCTCACGCTGGTCTATCGCAAGACCTAAAACGCCCGCCGACGGCAGTCGACGGGCGTCTTGCGACCCTGGAAAGGACTTTGTTGAATCAGGTGGCTTCGTCGACAGTGTCAGCGGCGGATTCGAGGTCTTCACCGGCGCCGCGTACGGTGTTGCAAGCGGCGGTGGAAAGGACAAAAACGGCGGCACATACGGCAGTTAGCGTCTTGCGCATGGGGGCTTCTCCTATTGCAGACCATTTCTAACAGGTCTTGCGCCTATCAACCGCTCACACTCTGTCAGGTTCCGGTGGCCTGACGCTGATCAACGAACGCGCGCCGCGCCAGCACGTGTTCTCGCCAGCTGATAATGGTTCCAGCCAGCACAACCAGCGGGGCGCCGATCCATGTGGTAATCGGTGGAAGCGTGCTGAATATCAGCCAGCCGCACAGTGTCGCCCAGATAATGCTGGAATAGTCCATCACGATCACGCTGGAGACCTTGCCGAAGCGCAGCGCGGCCGTGATCAGCACCTGTCCCCATGTGCCAGCGACGCCAATGCCGATTACCAGCCACCATTGGTATGTCGACAATGGTTCATGCACATGCAGCATGAAGGGAAACGTGATCAGAACTGTGGCGGCGGCAAACCAGAACACAATGACGAGCGGAGTTTCCGTACGTGAAAGGTCGCGCAGCTGAATGGCAATCAGGGCGATCATGAATGCGCCACCCAGCGCAACTGCTGCACCGAAAAGGGGAATGTGCCCGCCTCCCGGCTGGGAGATGATGATGATACCGGCAAAGCCTGCGACCACGGCGGACCAGCGCCAGAATCCCACAGATTCCTTCAGCAACACGATGGAAAGCAGCACTGCGAAAATGGGTGCGGTGAAGCCGAGCGTTGACGCTTCTGCCAGGGGCAGCAGGATTACTGCGCCAAAGTTCAGCACCATGCCGACGACACCGTATAGCGCCCGTTTTGCGTGCTCTCTGGGCCGGCTTGTCGACAATTCCCGAACAATTCCGCCGGCCAGCACAGCCCAGACAAGCAGGATCGGCACCGACACCAGTTGTCGCCAGAACATCAGTTCCGCAATGTGAATACCGCTCTGGGATGCGAGTTTGATGAGAGCGGCCATGAAAGCCATACCGGCAATTCCCGCCAGACGCATACCCAGCGCAAGCAAGGGGCGGTCACTGGAATCGTCACGCGCTGCTGAAGTCATATGCGGTGCCATAGGCCGCGGGGGAACGCTATCAAGCGTTGTCAGCTGGCGACTGCTTCCCATATCCGCGCCAGATATGCATTGGCCAGCCTTCATCACCTTTGCCAGCGACGCGACGATCTACGGTTTGTGGGGCGGCGGGTTGCTGTCGCTTTCCGCATTTTCAAGCTGGCGCGACCACCGGCGGCGCAAGCGCAGGCACATTGATCGCGTCGGTATCATGCCGTGGCGCGATATTGCTGCGCTTACAGGCTTTGCCGGATTTGCGCTGTTGGCATTTGCCGGCGGGGGATGGCTGCGGGGCTAGGCCCCGGCGTTACAGGCAAGCCTCGAGATAGGCCTGATCGAAACCGAACTGACGAGCCTTTTCCAGCGTGTAGGGGCGCAGGCCTGACGAACGGTGTTCGCCGATGATCTTGCCGTCGTCGCCTTCATCCAGATACTCGAAATTGAACAGTTCCTGCGTCACGATCACGTCGCCTTCCATGCCGATCACCTCGGTAACGTTGGTGGTGCGGCGTGAACCGTCGCGAAGGCGCTTTACCTGCACGATCAGGTCTACCGATTCGGCAATCTGGCGGGAAATGGCTTCCTTCGGGATCTTGATGTCGCCCATCAGGATCATGTTTTCCATACGGCCCAGGCACTCGCGCGGGGAGTTGGCGTGGAGGGTACACATCGAACCGTCGTGGCCGGTGTTCATGGCGGCGAGCAGGTCGAAACACTCCG
>MDTG01283197.1_pt1 | contig 10742 bp, 9 predicted proteins | sample 811421 | NCBI WGS metagenome assembly MDTG01 (sample SAMN05326645, study PRJNA326480) | marine metagenome | isolation source: seawater | place: Pacific Ocean: South East | collected 2011
AGATCTATTCCAGACCCTTTGATAATAACTAATTTAAATTTTTTTATTTTTGTTTTATTTACTAAATATTTATAATCAGAATAGTTTTGAACAATTACTCTTAAATTTTTTTTTAAAAAAAGAATAAATAAAATAAAATTAATTATTATTTTTTTTATTTTAAAACCAATACCAATACCCAAATAAATTGAACCAAGTCCTGTAACAGAAGCTACAACTGATTTTATCGGTGTAAAGAGTGTAGCAAACCCTCCGAATACCATTGGTTTGAGTGATATATGATGTACGAGATTGGGATTTAAATTTTTATACAATAAAAAAATTTGAAAGAGAGGTTTTATAGACTTTATTAAATTCAAACTATTTCTGTTAAAATTAATATGATGAGTTTTAAAACCCATTTTTGACAATTTATTTTTATATTTAGTAAATTCAGTGGCTAAATGAACTTCATATCCTTCTTTTAGCATTGATTTTCCTACTTCAAGTCTATGACTAATAAAAAAACTATCTAAATTTGATAAAAATAATATTTTTTTTTTTTTTATTTTTTTTCATTAGTTTTTATTTTTTTTTCTTAATGGAAAAAAAGCTGCTAAAAGTAAGATACCAAAAACTGGTAAATGATGTCTTGAAGCAGTGCCCCAATTGACAGTTGCTTGTGAATATACAAGTTCCATAGTTATTACAATTATTAAAAAAATATTAAAAATTATTTTATTTTTTGGATTTTTGAAAAAATTAAGTAACATAAAAAACCATAAAAAAATTCTAAAGGTATTTTCATAAAAAAGAACAAAATCTGGTATATTTGTAATTCTAAAGATTGATGGTTGCGCAAGGTAATTAAACAAATTTTCAAAAAGCATAACTAAAAAATTCAGAGGAGAATAGGTTCTAGATTCAATTTGATCTTTTGTAAAATATTCTGCTCTAAAAAAATCAAAAGTATTATAATGACCCATTTGATAGCTAATAATTTTTTTAAAACCTACTTCTAAAATTTCAGTATAATGCAAAATAGAAATGCACAAGATTAAAAAAGAAATTATGTGAAAGAATTTAAAATTAAATTTTTTAATTATTAAATAAAATAATATTAATACGCTAAATAAAATTATAAAAATTATACTTGATTTATGAAAAATTCCCAAAAGGAAAGACCAAATAATAATCCAAAAAAAATTATAAATTTTATATAATATTTTTTTTTCAATTAAAAAATTAATAATTGTAAGTGCGAACAAATTAAAAAATAAAAGTACGTAGACCTCTCTTAATGTTATCGAGGTATAAAGAATTGATGTAGGGAAAAAAAATGAATAAATAATAATTATAATTAATGATGTATTTTGACTATAATTTAATTTTTTTATTATTTTAATTAAAACGTGAGCAGAGATTAACCAAACGAAACAAGATAAATAGTTTGCCAAAAGAAATGAGGGTGAAAAAATAAAATATATAAATCCTAAAAAAGATGAATAAATCCAACCTATTTCAAAATTATAATTCAGTAAATCAATATCTAAAAATAATTCTTCATAAAATTCTAGTGCCTCTAAATGATATCTAATCGCATCGTCTGAAGCTCCTGGAAGATAAGAAACATCTGAGTGATATGTAGCCAATAAAATCCTGATTAGGAAAGATAAATATATAATCAAAACCATTTTTTTAAAAATTATTCCTTATGACAAATTAACTTAGATATTTAATTTTTTTTAGTTTTAATTTAAATCAATATTTTTATTATTCATTAATTTTATTTTTGATTTAATAATTTTTCAAATATTTCGTCTTTTAACAACTCATTATATGTTCCTTTTTGGTGAACTGATCCTTTATTAATTAAATATATTAAATGTGAATCTTTAGTTAAATTTAAATTGTGAGTTACCATTATAATAGTTTTATTAAAATTTTTTGCAAAAAGTTGTAATTTATCAAGTATACCTCCTTGTGTAATTCCATCTAAAGAACTTGTTGCTTCGTCTAAAATAATTATACTTCTATCCAGATAAAGTGCCCTGGCTATTGCTACCCTTTGACGTTGACCTCCAGAAATTTTTATTCCTCTTTCTCCAACAATAGTATCAACACCGCTAGGCAATTCTCTTATAAGCTCTGTTAAATAAGAAGCTTCAATAGCATTTAAAAATTTATTATGATCAATTTCATTGTCATCAATTCCAAAACAAATATTTGACTTGATAGTATCATTTTTTAAAAAAACATTTTGACCTACATAACTAATATTATTTTGATATAAATCTAAAGATTTCTTCAACGGAATATTATCTATAAGAATTTCCCCTGTTTCAGGCTCTATAAGTCCTAATATTAAATCTAAAATTGTTGACTTTCCTGCTCCTGACGGGCCAACTATACTCGTTAATGTATTTGCAGAAATAGTTAAAGAAGTATTTTTTACTGCAGCTCTATCTGAGTTCAAATAAGTAAAAGAAACATTTTTTAATTGAATATCATTTTTTAACTTAAATTTATTTTTCTGATCATCTCCTTGATTATTAAATTTGAAATCACTTTTGTTGGCAATTTCCTGATATATACTGTCTATTGCAGCTCTAGAAGATCTAATTGTTATTAAACCTTGATATACTGCTTGAAAAATTGGTAACAATTTATAGCCTGCAAACGTATATACAGCCATAATTGGTAATGAGTTTTTAAGATCATTTTCTAAATTAGTTAAAGAGATATACAAAATACTAAAAATTATTATTGCAAAGGCGATTAATTCTAAAAAAAATTTTGGAGACATCTGAAAAAATTGAACTGATATTACAGCTTTTGAGTATTGTCTTGCTTTGGAGATAAACTCGTCATGAAATTTTTTTTGTTTTTTATGAAGAATAGTTTCTTTTATTCCTCCAAATGTCTCTAAAATTTTCTTGTACATATCTGACTGAGTATTTGATAACTGAAAACTATTGTTATCGATTCTTTTTTTAATAAATTTAAATATCAAAAAATAAGATAAGAAAAATACCAAAAAACATACAGTGGAGACCATAGGATTATAGATAAAAACAAAAATGATAATTGCAGTTCCAATTAATAATTTTGCATTTGTGGTTAATAACTGCAAAATTGCAGATTGGGATACACGATCAGTTTCATGATGAATTTTATTGACAATAGAAGATGTATCTCTCTGAGAATGAAAGATCCATGGTTCTAAGGAATTATTTTTAAAAAGCCTTGCTTTTAAGTAATTTCCAGAATCCTGAGCAAACTTTGCGATAAAATATATTGTATATAATGCTACTAAAAAATTTATAAAAAATATTATTAAAACTGATAAAGATACTAGCTGAAGAAAACTAGTGTAACTAGATAATTCTAAATATAAATAAACTTTCGTTATAAATAAATCTTCATTTTTAAGAATTTGGTTATCACTAATCAATTGTATAAGCGGGGCAATACTTACAACACCTAATAACTCAAAAACTGCAGCAAATAAAAGTAACAGTTGAGCTAGAAATAATTTTTTTTTCTGCCTATGATCTAATAATTGAAATATTTTTTTAATTGTTTTAAACATTTTTTTTAAAAAACCATTTAATCGTAAATTCTAGTGAATGATCAAAAGTCGAACTTCTCTTGAAATTTAATTTTTTTCTAATTTCATTTATACTCGCCAAAGAATGACGAATATCACCCTGTCTAAAAGGTTTATAAACTAATTTTTGATTAGACTTAGAAACTTTCAAATTTAGATAAATTTTAGCAATTAATTGGTTCAAGGATGTTCTCGATCCATTACCAACATTAAATACATAATTTTTTTTTGGAAGATTTTTTATTGCAGATAAAATATTAGCCTGAACAACGTCTGAAATTGGAGTAAAATCTCTTGATGTTTTGCCATCACCATATATTTCAATTTTCTTATTTTTTAGTACTCTTTTAATCCACCTAGGTATAACTGCAGCATAGTCACCATTTGGATCTTGACGTTTTCCAAAAACATTAAAGTATCTTAACCCGATACTTTTAAAACCGTATTGTTTAAAAAAAAGTTTTGAATAATCCTCATTAATTTTCTTAGTTAGAGCATAATTAGATAGTAAATTTCCAGTTTTTTTCTCAACTTTTGGTAAAATTTTACTATCTCCATAAACAGAACTGCTTGAAGCATAAACAAAACTTTTTACACCAATTTTTTTAGATAAATTCAGTATATTTAAAAATCCAGTCACATTTGATTGATTTGTTTTAACTGGATCTTTAATAGATTTTAAAACTGATCCTCTTGCAGCTTGGTGTAAAGTAAAGTCTATTTTTTTTACATATTTATTAAAACTATTTAAATCACAGATATCAGCTTTTATAAATTTAAAATTTTTCCACTGTTTCAAAGTTACATTTTTTTTTACATCATTTAAGTTGTCAATATAGCCGTTACTTAAATTATCAATGCCAGTAACTTTCTGATTATTAATCAATAATTCTTCAAGTAAATTACTACCAATAAATCCAGCAACACCTGTAATTAACCAGTGGTATTTTTTTTTTGCTAGTATTCTATTAATTTGATTATTAATCATATTAAATTTTAAAGTCTAAAATAATTTTTCTTTTCGTTGTTATTAAAGAAGTATTTTAGATCATATATAAAACCACTATTATTACATAAAGAACTTATTTTTTTAAAACCCATTCTGACAAAAAGATCATGTTTTACTGCTAATATTACACAATCATAAGAATTTTTTTTTGGATCATCAATAATATTTAAAAAATTAAGATTAGTTTCAGTTTTATTTATTAATGGGTCATAAGCTTCAATTATAAATTTTTTTTTAATCAAAAATTTACAAACATCCAATATTTTTGAATTTCTTATATCAGGACAGTTTTCTTTAAAAGATAATCCCATCACTAAAATTCTTTTTTGTTTATTTTTAGTTGATTTTTTTTTTTTAAAAATATTTATAATTTTTTTGACCACATAATTTGACATTTGATCATTAAGTTTTCTTCCAGCCAAAATAATTTTTGGATCATAACCAATTTGTTTTGATTTATAAGTTAAATAATAAGGATCCACACCTATACAATGTCCTCCCACTAATCCTGGTCTGAAAGGTATAAAATTCCATTTTGTTTCTGCAGCTTTCAATACTTCCTCTGTATCCAAATTAAGCTTTTCAAATATAATTGTTAACTCATTAATTAAAGCAATATTTAAATCACGTTGCGTATTTTCTATAACTTTTGCGGCCTCAGCAGTTTTAATTGATGTAACTTTATGAATTCCAGCTTTAACTATTGATGAGTATAAATTGAAAAGAAAATCAGTTATTTTTGGTTTAGAACCAGCAACTATTTTTACTATATTCTCTAATTTATGCTTTTTATCTCCAGGATTTATTCTCTCAGGACTGTAACCAACAAAAAAATCTTTATTAAACTTAAGATTACTGTTTTTTTCTAATATTGGAACACAGACCTCTTCTGTTGCCCCAGGATAAACTGTAGACTCAAAAATAACTATATCATTTTTTTTTAAAATTTTACCGATCAATTTACAAGCTCCATTAAGAAGTTTAAAATCGGGTTTTTTATTTTTATCTACTGGCGTTGGAACGGCTACTATAAAGCAATTACAATCTTTTATTTCTTCAACTTTGTTCGTAAATTTCAGATTTTTTGCTAACTTAATATCAGAGGATTTTAATTCATTAGTTGTATCTTTAAATTTTAATAGTTCATTTACTCTTCTGTGATTTAAATCAAAGCCCTTGATATTTTTTATTTTTTTTCCAAATTGTACTGCTAAAGGTAGACCCACGTAACCCAAACCTACAATAGCTAACTTTATTTTTTTTGAACTCATTTTATAAATTTGAATAATTTATCCCTTTATACTTTTTACAAAAGTCTAAAAAAAGTTTTTTTTCAGATATTAAATTATGTCTTGATGAAGATATATTAGTTTTAAATTCATTTACGTACCAACTTGTAGGAGTATGATCAAATCCAAAAAGTGTGATCTTAGGATTTTTAATAAGCCTAGTTAGAAGATATATTGACATTAAACCAGCGGTTGGTCTTGCATTAATTTTTTTTGTTAAATATTTATGATACTTATGAGGAAAAGTGTAAATTTCACCTTTGCCATACTTTGCTATATAGCTATTTTTATCTGAAAAGTATACCTTAATATAATTTTCTTCTAACAATTTCGTTGTTCCAGATGACATCATCATAATATCGCATCTTTTACCAACATATTTCTGATGCTTTTTTAAAGGTAATAAATTAATTCTTATTACAATATCAAATTCGTCAATATTATTTTTTTTTTTTAATAATTTTGGAGAATTTCCCACAAGCGCAATTTTTTTATTTTCTAAAGTTTTTTTAAGTTTATTTAAATTATTTTTTTTTTTATATTTTTGATTTTCAAAAATATTGAATTTAGAGATCTTTATTAAAAATAAAGCTTTGTTAATTTTTTCAAAAATAGTTTTAAACACAAAGGCTAATTAATTACTGTGATTTCCTAAAATTTGCTAAAGCACAATTTCTACAAACATCATTTTCATAAAATTTTCCTGATTTATGTAGATTTCTTAGTTCTGTATATTTTTTTCCATTCCATATTTCTTCAATGGAGTTCTCATTCATGTTCCCCATCTTAAGCTCTCGTTTAGCATCAAAACAACAAGGTGTGACAACTCCATCTGGGTGAACAAACATTCTTTGCCAAATTTGAGGGCAGCAAAATAATCCCTCTGGTTTAGTTGTTCCATCTTTAATTATAAAATCTTCTTTTTTGTTGTTTAGATTATAATCCATCCACCATCCAAACGCTACCGTGTCAACTATTGGTTCAAATAATTTTTTAAATTCTTCCCATTCTTCTTTGTTATCCTTCATTAGAACCATTTGTACTCTAGTTAAAGGTTTGGTTTTTTTTAAATCATTTCTAATCTTCATAAAATTTTTAATATTTGTTAAAACTTGATCGTAATCACCTCCTATTCTAATTTTATTATATTTTTCTTTATAAGGTGAATCGAATGAGAAAAAAACTTTATCAACACCAGAATTAATTACTTCAAGAGCTTTTTTTTTATTAAGCAAAGCAGCGTTTGTGTTAAACATTACGTCAACTACTCCACGCGATTTTGCATATTTAATCATTTTAATTAAACTTTTATTAACCAATGGCTCGCCTAAGTATTGAAATTTAATTGATTTTAATTTTCCTTCTTTGGTAGTTTCGTCAATTAATTTTGTATACTTTTCATAGTTAAAATTTTCAACCTTCCAGAATGTTCCGTCCAAAAGCATGTCCGTTCTTGGGCACATTATACATTTCATATTACATGCTGAACTAGCCTCGATATCTAGATGAATAGGAACACTATCTACAAATCCTTTTTTTGGATATTCATTCCATATTTTTCGATAATTTAAGTAATCATCACCTTGTGATATTTCCCATTTTTTTAATTTATCTTCATTAAAAAATTTATGATTATGATCAATTAAAACTTCAATGTTTTCACTAAGTTCTTTTTTATTGTTTTGCATAGGTAAAATTTTTACTATAAATTTAGATTACTTTTAAACATATTTTAAATTTACGCAACAATATGACAAATACTTTTATTTTAAATAAAAGAAGATACTCAAAAAGCAATATAATGGTTATAGCTGAAGCGTGTGATAACCATTTTGGATCAATTAAAAACGCATTTAAAATGATTGATTTAGCAAAAAAATCTGGTGCCGACGTTATTAAATTTCAACATCATTTACCAGATGAAGAAATGTTAAAAAAAGTTCCTAAATCAAAAAATTTTAATACTTCACTTTATGATTTTTTAAAAAAAAATGCCTTAAAGTTAGAAGATCATTATAAATTACAAAATTATTGTAAATTAAAAAACATTACCTATTTATGTACTCCTTTTTCCCTAAAAGCAGCGAATGAGTTAAATAAAATAAAGGTTTGTGGTTTTAAAATTGGTTCTGGGGAAATGTCTGATCATCCAACAATAAAAGAAATTTTAAAATTTAATAAACCTATTATTGTCTCTACAGGAATGAGCACAGTGAGGGAAATAAATGAAACATACAATATTATTAAAAAAAATAATAAAAGTTTTGCTTTAATGAATTGCCTGAGTGAATATCCAACAGAATATAAAGATTTAAACCTAAGATTTATACTGAGAATGAAAAAACTATTTTCAAAAGCATCAATAGGACATTCAGATCATACAGGAGATATATTTTCATCAATAAGTGCGGTTTCTCTTGGGGCTACAATAATAGAAAAACATGTAACATTAGATAAAAAAAATAATGGTCCTGATAAAGATGTCTCAATAAATTTTAATGATCTTTATAAAATGATAAGTCAAATTCGTAAGTTAGAAGTTGCGTTAGGTGACAAAAAATATATTCATCAAAATGAATGGCCTATAAGAAAGTGGGCTCACAGGTCTATAGTAACTATTAAAAATGTTAAAATAAATGAAAAAATTAGTTTAAAAAATGTTTGGTCAAAAAGACCTGGTACGGGTATACCTTCAAAAAATTTACCTAAAATTTTGGGAAAAAAATTTAAAAAAGACTTAAAAAAGGATAAAATTTTAACTTGGAAAGATCTGATAATTTGAAAAAAAAAAATAACCTTGACTATTTATTTTTGCTCGGTTCTAGAGGAGAATGGGGTTACATTAGACCTTTAATAGAGTATTGCAAAAAAAATAAAAAAAATTATGGAATTTGTTTAACTAACATGGTTGTCATTCCCGAGTATGGAATAGACGGAGTTTCATTAGGTCAAAAAATCATAAACGAAGGATATAATATTGTAGATAACATAGAAATGTCATTAGAAGGTAGTACACATTTCACTATGTTTAAGTCATTAAGCTTAATGGGAATAAACTTTATAGAAACTCTTAAAAGAATAAATCCAAAGTTTTTAATTTTAGCTGGAGATCGTGGTGAACAATTAATTGGAGCAATTGCTGCAGCATACTCGTATATACCAATAGCTCATATACAAGCTGGTGAGAAATCTGGAAATATAGATGGAACAACTAGACACGCAATTGCAAGGTTTGCACATATACATTTTGCATCAAATAAAGATGCAACTGATAGATTAATTAAAAGCGGTGAAGAAAAATTTAGAATTTACAATGTGGGTGCACCACAATTAGATGAAATAAAAAATAAAAAATATGCAAATTTAAATAAACTTAAAGACAAATTTAAAAAAATTAATTTTAATAAATTTCTTTTAGTTATTTTTCATCCGGTTACGGAAGAGTTCAATGAAACAAGCAAAAATATTAAGAATCTTTTAAATGCGTTAAAAAAATTTAAAATGGATAAAGTCTGGATATTACCTAATAATGATGCTGGTAGCAGTATTGTTAAAAATGAAATCTTGTTATCGAGAGATATAGATACACATATTTTTTCAAATTTAGATAGAGAGTTATATTTTGGATTAATTAAAGAGTGTAAACTTGTTGTCGGAAACTCAAGCTCAGGTATAATCGAAACTCCAAGTTTCAATAAAGTTTCTATAAATATTGGTAGCCGTCAAGAAGGAAGACTTCAGAGTAAACTGACTTTAAACTCAACATACAAGACTAAGGATGTAATAAATGCTATTAAAAAAGGCCTGTCTATAAAAAATAAAAAAAAAATAATAAACCCTTATGGTGATGGAAAATCATCAAAGAAGATATTTGAGATACTTAAAGGACAAAAATTTAATAAAAAGCTTTTAATAAAAAAAATTACTATATGAAAATAAATTCAAAACATGAAAAATTTTTAATAAACTTTAATTCGAGTATATTTGAAGCTATTTTCAAAATTCAAAATAATAAGAGGGGAGATTTACTTGTCGTAAAAAATAAAAAAATTATAGGGACAGTTTCCGGTGGAGATATTATGAGATCTTTATTGGTGTCTAAAGTATTAGAAAGTTCTATTGAAAAAATAATAAACTATAATTTTAAATATTTAAAGAAACGAGATTTTAAAGAAGCTAGAAAAATTTTTATAAATCATGGTGTTTCATTAATTCCGGTATTATCAAAAAATCTAGAGTTGAAATCAACAATAAGCTTAAATGATGTCCTCACTAAAAAAAATTACTGAAGACATATTGTTTATAATTCCAGCAAAAGGAAATTCTACAAGAATTAAAAATAAAAATATTTTAAAAGTTAATAGAAAGAGATTAATAGAATATACTTTTAATTTACTTAAAAAAATTAATATTAAAGAAAATGTTTATGTTTCAAGTGAATCTAGTAAAATAAAAAAAATAACGATTAAGTATGGACTCAAATTTATTAGAAGGCCTAAAAATCTATGTAAAAAAAGTTCTTCAACGGAGTCAGCTATTATTCATTCAATTAATTATGTGAAAAAACATAAAAAAACATTTAAATGGGTAGTTACATTGCCCCCAACTTCTCCATTAAGATCCACAAAAACATTTTTAAAAGTTTTGAAGTTAATAAAATTAAATAAATATGATTCTGTCATTACTATTTGTAAAAATAGAGGATATTTTTGGTTAAAAAAAAAATCATCAGGATTCAAAAAATTATTTCCGAAAGCATCCAGAAGACAACAAAATAGAAATTCTTTGTTTGAGGAAACAAGTTCAATCTATGCTAATAAGATTAAAAAACTCATAAAAACTAATTCAATGATAA
>MDTG01090807.1_pt1 | contig 10741 bp, 10 predicted proteins | sample 811421 | NCBI WGS metagenome assembly MDTG01 (sample SAMN05326645, study PRJNA326480) | marine metagenome | isolation source: seawater | place: Pacific Ocean: South East | collected 2011
AGGGACAGGTGGGTGAGCGTATCCATCCTGTTCCAGCCGAGTTCGCGGGCGACAGCGAAGACGGCCGTCAGGTTGGCGGCGTTGAAGTCCCCGATGAGCCGGGTGTAGAGGTCCTGACCATCGAGGTGCAGCTGAAGTCCGCCGAGGCCGTTCTCGACGATGCGGGATTTGTGGTCGGCGACCTGCTGCGTGCCATAGGTCACGACCCGGGCCCGGGTGCCTTGCACCATGGTGTCGCCATGCCGGGCATCGGCGTTGGTGAGGGCGAATGCGGTGGCGGGAAGCCCGTCGAACAGGGATTTCTTGGCGCCGATGTAGGCGTTGAAGTCGCCGTGGTAATCGAGGTGGTCATGGGTGATGTTGGTGAACACCGCGCCTGTCAAAGGCGTTCCGGCCAAGCGGTGTTGGTCCAGCGCGTGGGAGCTGGCCTCCATGAAGCAGTGCGTGCAGCCTGCGTCAAGCATGTCCGCAAACAGCTGTTGCAAGCCGACGGGATCAGGCGTGGTGTGGGTGGCGGGCACCACCTGGTCCACGATGCGGTTCTCCACGGTGCTGACCAGGCCTGCTTTGCGGTCAAACATTCGGGCGAGTCGGTGCAACAGGGTGGCCACCGTGGTTTTGCCGTTGGTGCCGGTGATGGCGACAATTTTGAGGCGCTCCCCGGGGTTGTTGTGGAAGTTGGCAGCCAGATGACCGAGGGCTTCACGGCTGTTTTCGACCTGGATGTAGACCACCTGGTTCGTGCGGGTGTCTTCGTCCGGCATCCGCTCGCACACCACGGCTGCGGCCCCTGCGCGTATGGCCGCCTCAATGTGGTCGTGTCCGTCAAACGCGCCGCCCCGGATGGCCACGAAGCAGCCGAAGGGCTTGACCTTTCGGCTGTCGGCCACCACCGATTCCACAGCGATGTGGGTGGATCCGGCGACTTCCGAGATGCGCGCTCCGTAGAGGATGTCCTTCAGAATCTTCATGAGAGTTCGAGCAGGATGGTTTGGCCATCGCGGGGGTCGGTACCCGGAGCAATGCTTTGGCGGCGAACCGTCCCGCGGCCTTCGATGCTGACTTGCAGCCCCCGACGCTCGAGCAATTGGATGGCGTCGCGAAGGGACATGCCGCGCACGTCGGGGACGGCGGTTTCTGGAATCTTGCGGGAGGTCAACGTCACCAGGGCGTCGCCAGTCTTGGCGGCCACGTGGGTGGGGGCGTCATTATCGCCGACGGTATCCAGCAGGAAGGGCACGCCCAGTTCGGCGTAAAGGGCCTTCAAGGTGTTCCAATCGCCGTTCATGGAGACGGGGAGCCTGGGCGTCTCTGCGAGTTGCACGCCTTCCTGATCGGAGAGTTCAGGGCGTGTGCCATAGAGGTGGTCGGCCACGGCACGGAACACCGGTGCGGCCACTACGCCACCGTAGTAGCCATGCTTTGTCGGACGTTGGACGACGACCGCGATGGTGTACGCCGGGCTATCAGCGGGGAAGTAGCCCACAAAGGAGCCGCGGTGCCCCTTGTAGCCTCCTCCGGGCTGGCTTGCGCGTGCGGTGCCGGTTTTGCCCGCCACGCGGTAGGGGCGGTTGCGGAAGATGTCCTCTGCTGTTCCGTGTCCACCTGGCAGACAGACGAGTTCCATCATGTTTTGCAGCGCGGTGAGGGTGGGCCGGCTGGCAATGCGCTCCTGAAGGACGTGGACCGGGAAGGCCTCGGCCACATTCGGTCCGTCGAGTAGGGCGTCTGCGAAGCGCGGGCGAATGAGCCGGCCGTCTGCAGCGATGGCGTTGTAGAATGCGGCCGTCTGGAGCGGGGTCATGGTTACCTCGTAGCCGATGGACATGGAGGTGATGGAGCAAGCGCTCCAGGTGCGCTCCTTTGTGGTTTTGTGTACGTTGGGTGTGCCTTCACCGGCGAGTTCCACGCCTAGTTTCCGGCCGATGCCGATGTCTTCGAGGGCGTCGAGCCATTCCTGTGGGTCATGGGCGAACACCTGTTGGACGGCTTTGGCGGTGCCCACGTTGGAGCTCCGTTCGAATACTTCTTCCAGTCGGAGGGGGCCATATCCGCCTTGTGGGTGGCTCGTGTCGGTCATCCGCGCGCAGCCGCGGGAGGGCTTGTAAGCGCCGTCACCGGTGTCAATGGTGTCGGTGGGTTGGATCAATCCCGTCTCCAGCATGGCCATGAGGCTGGCCAGCTTGAAGGTGGAGCCGGGTTCCACGGCGGATCCAAGGGCGTAGTTGTAGCTCTCGCTGCAGGTGCCGCTCTCGGCGTCACGTGTGAGGTTGGCGATGGCGACCACGTTTCCCGTGGCGACTTCGAGGACCACCGCGCACCCCCACTCGGCTTCGTGGTGGTTCAGTTGGACGCGGAGGGCGTCCGAGGCCACGTCTTGGGTGCGGAGGTCGAGTGTGGTTCGTACATCGAGGCCGGGCTCCGGAGCGCGGACAAAGTCGTCGCTGGCGGGAATCCAATAGTTGCCGTGGATTCGGCGCATCCAGCGCTCGCCGGCGCGGCCGGACAGGACCGAGTCGTAGGCGGCCTCGATGCCCACGCTGTTGCCCTCCGGACGGTGCAAACCGATTGTACGGTTGGCGAGTGGGCTGAAGGGCTTGTCGCGTCGCGGCTTCTCATTGAACATGAAACCCGACCGGTTCTGGCTCCGTCCCTCGATCCAAGGGAAGGCCTCCACCGCCTGGCGACGGTCCCATTCGATGTTGCGCGCGACGGGCACATAGCGGCTCGCGCCGGTGCGGTGGGCATCGAGGAGGAAACCCCTCCATTCACCGGCGTTGCGCTTGCCGAATTCCTTGGCGCAAGCGGCGGCCAACCCCGGGAGTTCGTTGAGGAATTCGGTTTTTTCCTTTTCCGTGTCAATGACTGTAGGGTCCCAGTGCAGGTCAAAGCGCGGCACACTGGCTGCGAGCAGGTGGCCTTCCGCGGAGAGGATGCGGCCCCGCTCCGGCTCGATGGTGCGCAATTGCGGCAGCATTGCGTTGCCCGCCGCGTGCTGGGGGTCCAGCTGGACCATGGCGATGCGGGTGACAATGGCGAGGCCGAAAATGGCAAAGGCGATGAACATCACCCAGGCCCGGGAGGCAATGTGCTGGGTGCGGCTCATGGGGTGGTGGCGTCGGGAAGCAGGGTGGGCGGCGTGTCCGGCGCGGCGAGGTCGATATCGGCCATTGCCTCGTCGAGCCGGCTTCGCTGCAATTGGGATTCGAATCGGCCCCGCAGTGCCTGCTCGTGATGACGCAGGTTGCGGAGTTCCTTGCGGCCTTCCTTGATGGCACGCTCGTCGTATTCATACCGGTACTGCAGGAAGATGTAGCCGATGAAGAGCAGGCCGAGGAAGGCGGCAAAAGGCAGGTGGCGGATCACGTCGGGTGCGCCGAGCCATTCGCCGGTCAAGGAGCGGCGCAGCGGGGCGAAGGTGCGTTGGAGCAGTCCGCCAAGCGGATTGGGGCGACGCTGGCGCGGTGTGCGCTTGGTGCTTTTTTGTCCCTGTGCTTCCAGCGGTTTGACGTGGCCACGGGCGGACTTCGCTTTCCGGCGGACCGGAGCCTCCGGGACCACGTTCATGGCGCGCTGTTCCTCCGGGGTCATCCGGCGGTTGGCCTTGCGGACCGCGCCCTTGCCCTTCCGGGCTTCTTTTTTGCTGCGCTTCCGGATCATGCGGCCAGGGTGTTGCGGGCAGCAACCCGGAGTCGGGCGCTGCGCGAGCGGGGGTTGCGGACCACTTCGTCGTCGTCGGCGACAATGGCTTTGCCGGTGACTTTGTCGAAGGGGACCAAGGCCCGGCCGTGGAAGTCTTTTTGGATGTCACCTTCGAGGTTGCCTGCGCGCATGAATCGCTTGACCATGCGGTCTTCGAGGCTGTGGTAGCTGATGACCGCGAGCCGTCCGCCCGGGGCAAGCAGTTGGAGGCTGGCCTTGAGGAGGTCGGAGAGGGCGCCCAGTTCGTCGTTGACGGCGATGCGCAACGCCCGGAATGCTTGGGCGAGGTACTGGTTTCGCTTGTTGTGCGGGGCCAATGGGGTCAGCACATCTTGGAGCCAGCGTGTGGACAGAAGTCCTTGTGGCGGCTCTTGCAATGCATTTGTGATGGCCCGTGCAGCCTTGTGGGGTTGGGAGAGTTCTCCGTAGCGGCGGAAGATCTGGGTGAGCTCGCCGGCTTCAATGCGGCGGAGGAGGGCTTCGGCCCCTTCGCCAAGGCGGGGGTCCATTCGCATGTCGAGGTCGCCGTCGCCGCGGATGCTGAATCCGCGATCTTCGGCATCGAACTGGTGGGAGCTGACGCCGAGGTCGGCGAGGATGCCGTCCACTTGTTTCACGCCATGGAGGCGGAGGAAGTTGGAGGCGAAGCGAAAGTTCTCCTGGATGAGCTGGAAACGGGGGTCGTTCGGAACGTTGTTGGCCGCATCCGGGTCGCAGTCGAAGCCGAAGATGCGGCCGTCCGGTCCGAGCCGGTCAAGGATCCCTCGGCTGTGTCCTCCGCCACCAAACGTACAGTCCACGTAGGTTCCGCCGGGCTGCAGGGCCAATCCGTCGAGGGAGGCGTTAAACAGCACGGGGACGTGGTAGGTGGGGGTCATCAGTTGTGCGCTGCGTCGTTGGCGTTCCGGCCGGGATCGATGTCCTGGCGCACTTTTTCGGCGAGGGCGCCGAAGTCGAAATCGTCCTCTTCCCCGAGGACCTGTTCCTCGAAGCGGGCCTTGGACCACACTTCGATCTTCTCGCCGAGTCCTGTGACCACGCAGTCACCGGCTTGGCCGGACTCCAGCCCGGCGTGGCTGAGCAAGGCCGCAGGGACCAGAAGGCGTCCTGCGCTGTCGACCTCCACGAGGGTGGCGCCCTTCATGAATTTCCGCTGGAACAGCTGGTGGCTGCGGTCATAGCGGCTCAAGCGCGACATCTCCGCATTGACCTTGTCCCATTCCGGCTTGGGGTAGATGATCAGGCACCCCTCGAAAATGTCGCGGTTGACTACCAAACCATCGTGCAGCACTCGGTCTAACTGCTTCCGCAGTTTGGCCGGGAAGCTGACGCGTCCCTTGGCGTCGATCCGACAGTGGTATTCCCCGAGGAGGTTGAGCATGATTCAATGGGCACTTGCCCATCCAAAAGTAGCCGCTTTCTCCCACGAATTCCCACTGAGCACCACAATCTGACACTTTGTTGAAAAAGTCATGCCATACGGCCTTGGGGAAAACCTGAATGAAAACCTATAAACTCTTGTATTTAAGTGTTTTGAGTCAGGGTATTCCGTCAATTTTGGCAGGTGGGAGATTGTGGGGTGTTGATGGCCTTCAACAATTTCTGGGGGCGGGGTTGTCCACAGAATCCACTTCATTGAGCCCTGCGGCGAACCCGGACGTGGGGTGCCTTGTCCCTTTCTTTGTTCAATACGCCCATGGAACAGGATCTGATTACTTCCGGCGATTTCCGCTACGTCCAAAGCGCAGAAGAAGGCACGCCCCTCGTATTGCTGCACGGACTCTTCGGGGCGCTCAGCAACTTCGAGCACCTCTTTGCCCATTTTGCCGGCAAGGCACGGGTCATCATCCCGATGTTGCCGTTGTACGACCTCCCGCTGGCGACGACCAGCGCCAAGACCTTGTGCAAGCACGTCGAGAAATTCATCGACCACCTTGGCCTAGAGAAGGTCCACCTGCTCGGCAACTCGCTCGGAGGCCATGTGGGACTCATCTACACCAAGCGCAACCCTGACCGCGTCGCCTCACTGACGCTGACGGCGAGCAGTGGCCTTTATGAGAATGCGTTCGGCAGCAGCTTTCCTCGACGCGAGGACAAGGAGTTCATCCGCGCCAAGGTGGGCGAGACATTCTTCGATCCTAAGCACGCCACGCCGGATCTCGTGGACGAGTGCTTTGCCATCGTCAATGACCGCAACCGGGTGTTGCGCATCCTGGCCATCGCCAAGAGTGCCATCCGCCACAACATGGCCAAGGACTTGCCTGCCATGAAGCAGCCGACTTGTCTCATATGGGGGCACAACGACACCATCACTCCGCCGGAGGTGGCCGAAGAGTTCAATACGCTGCTGCCGGATGCCGACCTTTATTGGATCGACGAGTGTGGCCACGCGCCGATGATGGAGCACCCGGAGTCGTTCAACCGCATCTTGTCCGACTGGTATGAGCGCCGCGGAATACTCGGTTGACGATCCGCAGTTTGTCAAGTCGAGCGCCAAGCGGCAGGAATGCCCCAAAGCGGATCGGCCTGAATACGCCTTCATCGGGCGTTCCAACGTCGGAAAGAGCTCGCTGATCAACATGCTCACCGGACGTCGCGCCTTGGCCAAGACCAGCTCTACCCCAGGGAAGACGCAGCTCCTCAATCACTTCTCGATGAGCACGGCCGGGCGCGAGTGGTTCCTTGTCGACCTGCCGGGAATTGGTTACGCCAAGGTGTCCAAGAAGGACCGTAAGTCCTGGGAGAGGACGTCCAAGGAATACCTCACCAAGCGCGAAAACCTGATGTGCATCATGATGCTCATCGACTCGCGACTGCCTCCGCAGAAAATTGACCTCGACTTCATGGTGTGGATGGCTGAGAATGGATTGTCGTTCGCCATGATCTTCACCAAGGTGGACAAGCTCACCATCGCCGAACGGGAGGCATTTTTGCCACGCTACAAGGAGCGGATGCTGAAGCAATGGGCGACCATGCCGCCGCATTTTGTGACCTCTTCCGAGAAAGGCGATGGCCGTCAGGAGGTCCTCGGCTTCATCGCCCAGACCAACCCGATCTACCGGAAGCCGCCAGAGGAAGAGGTGTGATCAGCCTGCTGCGGGTCCCACACCAATGCGTTCGGCGAGCTCGGAAGTGAACCCGCGAATGGCCCCGGCCGCACGTTCGTCCTGGGTGGACCGCTCGAGTGCATCTGCCAACGTCATCATGGACTGACACACGAAGACCTTCATCTCTTCCACCGTCATGTCCTTGTCCCAGAGGTCGATGCTCAGGGCTTCCTTTCCGTTCCAGACGCTCAAGGCAAACGCCTTGGCTTCGGCATTGGAGATTCCGGCGTCGCTGGCCGACCAGCGGATGGCGGTCGGAACCTTGTTGTCGTCGGTGGTGACTTCCAATCGGATTTTGGAGGAGCGGGAATCGGCCATGGGTGCAAGTTCGCCTTCCGCGCTCAACTGCCGGGTCGATAGGCCTGCAAAAACGGAAGCACGTCCTTCTGTGTCATCAGGCCGGGCAGGGTGGTGTTGGCCTGGCGGGCCATGTAGTCCTCGACCCATCGGAGGCCCATGTACCACCCCAGACGGTCCGGGCTGTCCTGGGGGACATCGCCAGCCTTGGTGAACGGGGCGTCGGCCACCCACCTCTGGATGTCCATTCTCCGCCGGGTGTACAGGTGTTCTTCTTGCCTCAGCTCGGACCAGATTTGGCGTTCGTGATCCTCCGCCCAGCGCCATTCCTCTTCCGTCCAATCGAGCAGGTCATGGGGGGCGACATCCGGAGCCAAGCACCGCGCCAGGTACAAGACCTTGCCCCAGTACAGGAGTTCTTCTGACAGCCGGCCATTGCGGTCGTAGTGCGCGTTCTGGAAATGGACTAGGAGCCAGCCGCGCAAGGCGTCTCCCACAAGGTGTTTCGGTACCATGCGATCCTGTATGTACCGCGGGTAGATCTGGACGGGCAGGCCCCGTACGGCTGGATGGTCCGCGCCAATAAAGAACTCGCACCCGACGAGGAGCAATTCGTCAGTGGGGTAGACGCTGTAGTTGTAGCCAGTGTATGCGAAGTCCAGCGCCGGGACGGGGGCGTCCGGGAAATGAACCCGCCATCGCCCGAAGGCATCACCTAGCAAGCGCTCGGCTTCATCCAAGGTTCCGCTTTGAAGCAGAGCGCTGTCAATGCCCGCCGTGGCTGCGCGCGTGCCGTCGAAGGCGGTAAAGCCCGCCCATGCGGTATCGAGGGTTTGGCGCTCCGCTTCGGATTTCGGGGGCCAGGGGCCGAGTTGCAGGATGTCTTCGAGCAGGACCCTCCGTGCGGGGTCTGGACTGGTCGTTTCCGGGAGGGGGGTGCGTTGGAGGGCGTCATTCAACGACCGGGTTGTCATCGGGCGCGGACCCAAAGGCTCTGAGGCGAAACGGCCGTAGTCGCCTCGGTTCGTCTCGCATCCGCTGAGCATTGCGCAGAGCGCGAGCATGAGAAGGGCATTGCGGGAATGGAGTGGGGCCATCGTGGGCGCAAAAATGAAGGGCGAAGGTTGGGCAGGTTGAGAATCGGCATGCAATTTGCCGACCGTAGGCCGTTCGTTTGCATACGCCCATGATTCGCCAATTCTCCTTGCCCCTGATCGGGGCCCTCCTTCTGCTCTCCTTCGATGCCCTTGCACAGCCTGTGAACGGTGATTCCCGCCCGGGTCGTGCGCGCTACGAGGAACCGAAATTCCGAATGGGCCTTCATTTCCTGCCGTCCGTGGGGTGGCTGGATGCCCGTGACCAATTCACGGTGACCAATGGTTCGGTGACGCGTTTTGGCTTCGGCTTCACGGCCGACATCATGTTTGCCGACAACTACGCCATTGGCACCGGCATCAACGTCTTTCGAAACGGCGGGTGTTTGACGGTGATCGATCGGGTGACCGGATCTCCCGTCGACTTGGCCAATGATTCTTCCGAATACCTCGTCCAGCGCGAGCGGAAGCTGACCCAACATTGGGTGGAGTTGCCAGTGACCTTCAAGTTCCGCACCCGGGAGATCGGCCACATCACGTATTGGGGTCAGTTCGGTCTGGGCTTGGGATTGAACCTTCGGGCCACGGCGGATGATCGACTGGATTACCGTTACCGAAACGATGGGGGCAGCAATCCCTTATGGGTAGAGGAATCGCTCATTCAGGAAGAAGTCGAATTCAAGGATGTGCCAGTGGAGAGCGAGGTGGCGCTGATCCGGGCCGCGATGATTTTGGGGCTTGGCATCGAGTACAACCTCAGCGGCAAGACGGCCTTGTTGGTAGGGGCCACGTTCAACAATGGCCTCGTCAACGTCGCGAACAAGGGAAACTTCGGGCCCGACCGCACCGAAGAGCACATCCGGCCAGCCTTGGACGGTTCACTGGATCCGGCCATTTTGGAAGCGCCCGAGCCGGGCTACGATATGAACATGATCGACAATGCGATCCTTCTGAGTCTCGGATTGTTATTCTGACATGGCCCTCTGTTCTTCCCGCACCCTCCACGCCGCCGCGGCTGCCGACCACATTGGTCGCTGGATGACCGACTACATCGATCGATCCGGCTTGGACGGCTGGGTGGTCGGGGTCAGTGGAGGCATTGATTCTGCCGTGACGTCCACACTGGCCGCTCGAACTGGCCGCCAGACGACGCTCTTGCGCATGCCCATCCACCAGGCCGCCGATCAGGACCAGCGCGGGGCGGATCACATCGCGTGGCTGGCGTCCGAATTTGACAACGTCTCCTCGCTGGTCGTGGACCTCACGCCGTCGTTCGATGGCCTGTCCGATGCCCTGGCCGGGGCGTCCGGCGCGCCGTTTGGCGGGTTGTCCCTGGCCAATGCACGCGCGCGGTTGCGGATGACGACGCTCTATGCGGTGGCGGCCGAACGCCGTGCCCTCGTGGCCGGTACCGGCAACAAGGTCGAGGACTTCGGGGTGGGTTTCTACACCAAGTACGGCGACGGAGGCGTGGACCTTAGTCCCATTGCCGACTTGCTGAAGAACGAGGTTTACGCCGTCGGACGCGCCCTCGGGGTGGGAGAGGCCATCCTGAATGCCGCGCCCACCGATGGGCTGTGGGGCGATGATCGGACGGACGAGGATCAGCTCGGAGCGACCTACGATGAGCTCGAGTGGGCCATGGAACAGGTGGCTGCCGGTCGGGTTGTCGACGCCTTCGATTCAGGTTCCCGTGAGGCAGTTGTTCTGGAGATCTTCCTCCGACACCAGCGGACCAATCGACACAAGATGGATCCCATCCCGGTCTGCTCTATTCCGGCCCATTTGTTCAGCTGAAGATTCCCCTAATCTTCTGAGCCTTTAGTTGTAGCAGTCCGTGAGAAATCGCCCTTGTTCACGGAATTCTTGGAGCGTCCCGAGCTTTTCTTCCTCCAATGCGTCTTGGAGGATGATTTCAATGTCGTGCTGCATCTGCAAGGCACCGCAAATCATGATGGTGCCTCCTTCTGCAAGATTGTGGGCCAGTTTGATCCGGTCACGTTTGACTCGTTCTTGAATGCGTTGCTTCATGCCTTCTTGGGAGTGGGAAACTTCAAAGTGCGCCATGCCCGGGCGTGACTTTGCCCTTTCAAAGTCTGCTTCAAAAAGCGATTCCTCCTCCTGACTGCGGCAACCCCAGTAGAAGTGGACGGGACACCTTTCGTTCGTTGCTTCGAGTATTCCCATAAATGGGCCAATCCCTGTTCCGTTGGAAATGAGCGTGCACGTTTGGCTGTCTTGAGGCATGTAAAATGCCGGATTCGTTGCCAATCGAGCGTCGATCGTGTTGTTTGCATCCAACTTGCCCATTTGCTTCGAGCAGATGCCTTCTGAATGCACTTTGAAGACGATCGAGTAGGTTCCATCCTGCATTTTGGAGAGGGAGTACAGGCGCTCTTTGGCTTGGTCACCGGGTCGAATTCCGATATGATCTCCTGAGTGTCCGTCGAATGTGTCGTCCGCAACGATGCTCCATCGAATCAGGTCGTTGACCCGTTGGATTTTGCTGACTTGAAGGGTGTGCTTGTGCTCGTCAACCTC
>MDTG01145846.1_pt1 | contig 10741 bp, 7 predicted proteins | sample 811421 | NCBI WGS metagenome assembly MDTG01 (sample SAMN05326645, study PRJNA326480) | marine metagenome | isolation source: seawater | place: Pacific Ocean: South East | collected 2011
AGAACATCAAGGTCTTGAACATGAACCATGGAGAGTGGAGGTTTTCTTGCGCTTCCTTGCTTGCAATCATTTCCGTCATCATCTCTTGGATGGCCGGTTTTTTTGCTGCTTTTCCGACGAACCAGTTGAGTAGCCAACCTCTGCGGCTCATTTTTTGCATTCTGTAGGAGTTGGTCAATTCCGGGCCAAGGGCCTTCCAAAGCGCTTCTTGGTAGTCTTCGGGGGTCTTCCCTTGCATGATGTGCTTGGCGGCCATTTCGCCACTGACAAGCGCGTTGCCCACGCCTTCGCCACTGAACGGGTCGATCAGTGAAGCGGCATCCCCGACCAGGTAAATGCCGTTGCTCGCCGAACGGCGTGGTTGGTGGCTGGCTTTTTTGCGTGGCGAACCAAACGGCAGCTGCCACCCCTTTCCAGTTCCAGCGATCATGGAGGCGTCTGCAAATCTCTCTTTGAACAGCGGATGTTCGGCGATGACCTCGGCCTGGAGGGCTTTGAGTTTCTTGGGCTGCTTAGAGAGCAACGACATGACCATGCCAATGCCGACGTTCACGACGCCCTCGGCGACTGGGAAGAGCCAGAAATATCCGGGAATGATGGTGTCAACAAAGTGGATTTCAATGTCGCCGACGTTGTCTTCGCACCCCTTGACGCCACGCCAATATTCTCGGTAGCCAGCGCAATAGTGGTCTCGGTCCACCAGAGGTTCCTCATAGGTCTCCTCGAGCATGGATTTGGCCACTGGGCATCGGTAGCCGGCTGCGCCAACCACGTTTGGGGCGAAATAATTGAACACTTCACCTCGCCTCCCACCGATTCGCACCACGACACCTTTCGCATGCCGTTGCTCTCCGCTTCCCTTGCCTGGGTCGTCTCCGCCGTTCCCGTCGTCGTACAGAACGTTTCGAACATCGCCGCCTTGGATGACGGCACCACCGGCATCGCGAACCATCTTTTGCACATTGTCAAAGAGCAAGTAATCGAATTGTTGTCGGGGAAGCGAGTAGCCTGCCTCCAACCGCTGCACGTCTTCTTCGGGAAGAGCGACACGAACATTGTGGCCTTTTGGAGACGAGAAGACGATGCCGGTTACCCGAAAGTGGGGTGTCGCCTCGAGCGTCTCTTTGACGCCCAGATTCTTGACGTGGCTGAGCGATTTTCCGCCAACAGCGTCCCCGCATATTTTGTCGCGAGGCCACGTTTCCTTCTCGATGAGCAAGACACGTTTTCCTTCCATGGCCAGATAGCCAGCCGCGGCTGAACCACCGGGCCCACCGCCAACAACGATGCTGTCAAACTGTGCTCCATCGGCTGGTGGGGCTCCAGAATCAATGGGCTGTTTCCACATGACTTCGCTTCCAGTCCGTGGGTCGCCCATGGAGTTACTGGGACATGGGCACTCTTTGAGGCTATGCTTTGACAAACCTCAGCCACCACCACCCTCATCATCTGTGGGCTGCTCCCGGTGCCATGGAAGGGAGCCATGCTGAATTGGAAGCATCGTTCCACCCCCAGCGTCGTAAAGCGGCTTTGGTACTGTTGAGCGTCACGCTGGTTTGGGGCGCGACTTTCATCTGGATGAAGCAAGCGCTCAACGCGCTCGAGGTTGAGATTGAAACCTTTGGAACGTTTTCAGTTGTGGCCTACCTGGTGGCCTTGCGCTTCCTTATCGCCATGGTGCTCGTTGCGGTGTTTTTTCCAAAAGCTCAGGCTGGATTGAAATCTCTTCAGGTATGGAGGGGTGGAGCGATTTTAGGCGGTTTGATGCTCGTTGGATTTGTCAGTCAGATGATTGCGCTCAACGAGATTAATCCGTCGACATCGGCCTTCCTGACCTCGCTTTACGTCGTGATGACGGCCTTGCTGACGTTGCGCATGAGTGAACACCCCCCTCGTCGCACATTGTATTGGGGCGTGTTCATGGCGACGCTTGGAGCGGGGTTCATCGAAGGTCCACCGCACCTTACCTGGGGCTGGGGAGAAGTCATGACGGTTGCCTGTGCACTGTTCTTTGCGCTTCACATCATTTACACACAGAAGCTTACCACCGCCCTCGATCCGTTGGAGATCACTTTGTCGTCCTTCATCGTGGTCGGCGTAGGTTCGCTCTGCTTGGCTGTTCTCTCGTCCAACCAAGCACCAGGGATGATGCTTGATGTTGTTCAACGAGAAGGCGTCTTGCTGCCTGTGGTTCTTTTGGGCTTCGGGGGTTCATTTTTCTGTCTTGTCGCTCTGAATCTTTTTCAGCGTCATATGCATCCTGTCCAGGCCGCTATCATCTACGCCTTTGAGCCTGTTTGGGCAACCATCTTCGCACTTGGTTTGGGTTTGGTCAGCTGGACGTGGTGGATTCCATTCGGCGGCTGCGTCCTTTTGGTAGGAAACATACTGGTTGAAGTAACATCCCCTTCTGAAGCGCCTCATACCATGTCGCAGTCTGTAGAGTAGAATGTTTGAAGGGGCGAGTTTCGCTCGGACGAACGGAGATGCGCATGGCGGACAAAAACAAACCATCCCGATTTGCAACCAACGTCGTGCACAGTGGAACCCAACACATTGGCGATGCGGTGAACACCCCTATTTTCCAATCTTCAACTTACAAATTGACCGACGAGCGGTATGCAGGATGGGCTGCGGGGGCACAACACACCTTGCTCTATGCTCGACTCTCCACCGTAAATTCCGATGCCGTGGCGCAAAAATTAGCTGCCTTGGAAGGCGGTGAAGACGCTGAGACATTTTCATCCGGAATGGGCGCCATTTCAACCACCTTGATGGCGATGCTAAGCCAGGGCGACCACCTTGTTGCCAGCGCAGACATCTACGGTGGCACCTATGGCTTGTTGACCGAGGAATTGCCTCGGTTTGGAATCTCCGCCACCATGGCCGACATGCGCGACCCCGCTTCATACGAAGCGGCGATTCAAGAGAACACGAAAATCCTCTACATTGAGGCCTTGACCAACCCGGTTTTGAAAGTCTGCGACATTGAGGCCATGGCTGAAGTTGCCAAGCGGCACAACCTCATGCTTATCATCGACAACACCTTTGCGTCCCCGTGGGGATGCAAACCCTTGACCATGGGTGTTGATTTGGTCATCCATTCCACGACAAAATACCTTGGTGGTCACTCGGATATTCTTGGCGGAGCCGTGGTCGGTTCAAAGGAACTTATCGCCCAAATTTTCATGCGAAAGGTGCACTTTGGTGCAGCCCCCGACCCCCATTCATGCTATTTGCTTGAGCGCGGCATGCGCACACTGGATGTGCGAATGCCACGAATTTGCGAGAACGCCTTCACCCTTGCCTCGCGTCTTGAGGGCCATGATGCCATTGAGCGAGTGTACCATTCCAAACTCAAAAGCCATCCTGATTACGAGGTCGCTGAGCGCATCCTTCCTCGAGGTTCGGGCATGGTTGCCTTTGTGGTCAAAGGCGGTGATGAGGCGGCGTTGAAGTTCATGCGAAAACTCACCCTCATCTATGAAGCGACAAGCCTAGGGGGTGTGGAATCCCTCATCGAGTGCCCGTTCAACTCGAGCCACATGTTCGTGCCAGAAGACATCCGCGTTCAAGCAGGTGTCGTCCCCGGTTTCGTGCGCTTGAGCATTGGAATCGAAGACGTTGAGGATCTTTGGGCTGACATTGAAGGAGCGCTTGCTGCTTCGTAGTTGAGTCGATCCACGGGAATGTCATCGGCTTTTTCTTGCTTGGCTACTCGGTACATTGTTTGTGAGAACAGGGCATCCTTTCTCGTTACGAAGGTTGGAAGACCTGAGAAGAAACCCCTCGAATGTTCACATGGACGTTGGCGACACACGTCCTCTTTGGGTTGTCCATGGTCATCAGCACCGCCTTGTTTCCGTCAAGGCCTAAAACCGTGGGCGGACGTTTTCAGGAGTGCCCGGTGGTGGTTTTGAGCGTTTCAAACGTCTCCTTCCATTCGCTTTTGAGGCTGGCTAAATCAGCGTCTTCCGCTTCAAGCAGTCGCTTTCCTAATCCCCAAAGAACACCGGTTGGTACGGCCCAGACACCGCCTCGGTCTCGAGCGTTTGTTTCGAAATGCCACTCTTGACCGCCCGAGCGGCCAACGGCGACCAACCAAGCCCACGAAGCCGCCGCCTCGTCAAGCGTTGCGTGTCGTGCCGTGGCCTTCCGCTCAACCGAACCCATGCCCTGCGTGAGTCCAGCGACGATGTAATCGTGAATCATCTGGGAGGCCACCCCGGCATCTTCACAAGGCGGGAAGCGTGCTTTTTGCTGGGCAAGCGCCTTGGCTTTATCCAGGCCTTTGAGGAATTTTCCAAACGGTTTGGGAGCATCTCTCTGCTGTTCCCAAATGGTTCTTGCATCCTCGCCTTCCAAACCAAGGATTTCCAATGCTTCCCACCCGTGCGTCGCCCAGAAAGCAGAAAGAATGTCCCCACAAGCGGCTGACGGCATGACTCGGAGACATCGTTCTTCTCGCTGCTCGGGGCTGCCTTTTGATTCAATGCGGAGGCCAATCGTATCCTCATGAGGTTCAACGATGGATAAGCGTAGAATTTCCGCTGCCAACAAACGCTCTTCGGCCGATCCACTGTACCCTTCGAGAGCCGCTTCCAAGGCGTCAGTCTCCACGCCATCGAGCCAGGTTTCTCCGATGAGCACACCGTCCTCAATGCCCTCCATCACGGTCTGCTTTATCGCCGAGGCGACAATGCCTTCGTTCATTGTCAAGCCTTGCCATGCGTCAATGACTTTGTCAATGCCCTCGCTGCTTGCTTCGGGGAGTTCACGGTCTTCAGGCCACCCCTCCGGCCTCCACACAGCGTCCATCGTCAAGATGGTTGGAAGCAAGGGCGGCAGCATTGACAGGGCCAGATGGTGGACAAAGGGGCTGTCCTTCTTGGAAAAGGTCTGCAAAGCGTCCAAGCCAAGGCCGACCACGGAACCGTTGTGGAAACGGAACGTTACGTGTCCGGTGGTTGACGGCAATCCGCTGTTCACGTCACCAGGGTCAAGTCCTTCCGTCGTCCATATCTGTCGGCCGTCAATTTCCTTGTGTTGCAGGTCAAACCTGGATCGTTTCAACACGTCTCCCAGCCATGCCTTTGGTGGATTTGGGTCGGGTCCCGTGCAGACAAATCCACCTTCCCAACTGAAAAAATGCATCCCTCGTTTCGCGTGGTCCTCCCAAGGGAGCATGCGGAGGGTGAGGTTGGCATAGTTCTGAATTCCAGCCAAATAGCCCGGTTTTCCATCGCCACGTCGAACGTAGGAACCAGAGCCAAACGAACCGGATTTGAATTGGCCGACCATGGTGAATTGTTCATCATGGGCGGCGTGGAGGGAGCCAGCGAAGGCTTTGGCAACATCGTCACCTCGCTTGGACATCATTCGCTTTGATAACCATTTGAGATCGTTTTTTTTCTTGATAATTTTTTCAATCTCAGACAGGGTCTTCGTAACAGGGTCCGTTCGCCCCCATCGCAGTTTTCCGGAAAATTCCATTGCAGGGAGGTGGGATCGGGGGTTTTCTCGGAATTGACCGAGTTCCCTTGCCAGTTTTTTTGCCGTTGCTTCGTTGGCTTGTTTTGTCCCTCGCATCCTTGCCCGAGTCTTTTTTTGACCGGGAAATTCCACTTTGGATGGTGCTGGCAAAAGGTTCCCTCAACCCAACCGTCTCTGTGGTGCCGTTTGAGACCTTCGCGTGAAAGTCCTCATGTTGCAGGCCGCGCTGGACTCCCCATGGCGACGGTGACACTCCTCGGAACCGCCCAAGATGGCGGCCGACCGCAGCCGGGCTGCCGCCGGACATGTTGTGCCAACCTGGGTCCAAACGATGTTCGCCACCCTGTTAGTCTTGGCATCACCGATGAAAGAGGTCAGGGACACCTCATTGAAGCGTCCCGAGCTCTTGGAGAACAGTTGAGCATTTGGGGGCACCCTTCCCTCAAATCTGTCATCCTGACCCATGCTCATTTCGGTCATGTCGACGGATTGGGACTTTTCGGACGGGAGACTTTGAATGCCCGAGGTCTTGTGCTTTATGCCTCAAATTCCATGCTCTCGCTTGTTCAAGACACGCCGCATTGGGCAATGATGGTTGAGCAGGGTGTGTTTTCAACAAATTCTGTAATTTCAGGAAACGTCCATTCTCTTTCTCCAGAAGTGAGTCTTGAGCCCGTCGAAGTTCCTCACCGAGCAGAACTCTCCGACATGCATGCATTCATTGTCCGTGGCCCGAATCGTGCTGTTCTTTTTCTCCCAGACCATGACCGGTGGGACGACACGCTCAACCTCCATCAAGCCTCTACCATTCGCAGCTGGCTAACCTCTCTTCGGGTTGATGTCGCTCTGGTCGATGGAACATTTTGGAACACCAACGAACTCCAAGGTCGAAGGCAGGAAGAGGTTCCTCATCCAACCGTCAGCGAAACCCTCGAACGGTTAGGTCCCCGTGTGGATGGCGATCCTGAAATCGTGTTTATCCACCTTAATCACACAAATCCTCTCCATGATGTCTCTTCAGCCGAGCATCAAGCCGTCATTGACATGGGTTGGGCTGTTGGCGAACAGGGAATGAACTTCACGCTGTAAGTGGAGTCATGCCGCTTGGCTGGAACACGAGCAGCGAAAGCGTTACGGTAACGGTTTCACTCGAATCTCCACCAAAGATATTCCCATTGTTTGCCTCGAGGGTGACGTCCATGCTCAACGTCCCCATCATTTCGGGCGATTTCCCAAGCATGTTGAGGACGGTGATGAGTTCATCTTCTGTACCGTTGAGGGTGTAATCGCCTGCACTCGTCGCATAGTTCTGCAATTCAGCGTTTGGAACGATGCTCCCAACCTCCGTGATGGTGTCACATCCATTGGTGCTTCGGTCCGCATCATCGCTCTCAGAAAAAGGACCCGCCAGTGCGGTATAGTCTGGATTTGTGATGACATCATCGCATGCCGCCGTACCTGTCTCTCCCGTGTCACTGTATGCGATGGTAAGCGTCGCTGCAAGAACAGCGGTCGTGGACTCATCAAAGGTGACACTGAAGGTTTGCGTGCCCCCGTCATCGAGGCTCAGGGTCTCCGACTGGGTCCATTCACTCACGGTGTAGCTCAATTGATAGGGCTTGTTTCCGGACACCTCGGTGGCATCTGGCGCCATGGCGTAGTATGTGCCTTCCAAGGCTCCAAAGAGCACCAGAACGACGACGGCACCAATGGTAGTGATGCGTTGCGTAGGTAGGCTGTACCGCCCGAAAGGTTCGGGGTTGGAATCCGACCGCCTCCAGCACAAAATGAAGTGCGTAGCAAAGGCAGAACTCATGGCGGGTATAGACGGGAAGATGTCTTCACCCCACGGGCTTAGACTCCAGACAATCACGGCGCTCAGAGCAGCGATCATCATCCAAATCGTGTGTTCGGTGTCAGGCTCGTACCCCATCATGCGAATGAGCAAAAGCGGCACGAAGATGCCACCCAAACCATACACGGCGAGCACCACGAGGGCAAAGACCGAATCTCCGAAGCCGGGGAACTGTTGTCCCACGAGGGCGATAACGGTGACGAAGATGGCAATCACCATGGTCACAAGTTTTGTTGTCTTGTGCTCTTGACTCCATTCGGGTTTCACGTCGTCCGTGATGGCAGCCGTGCAGGCCAGCACTTGGCTGTCAGCTGTTGACATGGTGGCCGCAAAAATGGAGGCGAGAATCACGCCTGCAAGGAAGGGGTTGAGCACCTCCATGGCTAACAGAGGTAAACCATCCTGCGCTTGTGAGGCATCCAAATCAAGGAAAATAGCGCGACACGCCAATCCGATGATGAACATCAAGACGATGAACGGTGTTTGCCAAACGAAGAACCAGATGGCGGCTTCTTTGCGGTCTTTATCGTCCTTGAGTGTCATCACGCGAGAAACCACCTGCGGCTGGCCCGCTACGCCCAGACCACCCAGGAAAAATGCGCCAATCCACAACGTGATGCCAAAGGTGAGGTCCGCTGGAAGAAGGTTCACCATCCCGGGGTCCACCGCTTTGAGCGAATCATGAAGCCCGGAAAACCCACCTACTTCGGTGACAGCGACATAACACAGAATGCTTGACCCGACAATCATGACGCACGATTGTGCAGCGTCTGTCCAAATCGAAGCGCGGATGCCACCAGCGTAGCAGTATGCTACAACCAGCACAAAGCCGATGAGAATGCCCACCACTTCCGACCAGCCGAGCATGGCGCGGAGAGCAACGCCACCGGCCACAAGTTGCGCGGCGGCGTAGATGGCAAGGAACACCACTGAGAGGATGCCCGCTAATTTCGCTTCAGGTGCCCCTCGGGTTTTCGAAACGAGTGAAGAGAGTGAACGAACCCCCCGCTCGTTCCCTTCCTTTTGGATGAATTTGTAAAGCCAAATCCATGCAACGGCTTGGCCCAACGTTGAGACGACACCAATCCATATCCCTGAGTATCCTTGGAGGAAAATAAAGCCAATAAAACCGATGAACATGTAGCCGGAATTCCATGTGCTGACAGCACTGAGGGCTGCCAGTGCTGGATGCATGCCTCGGCCTGCGACCAAGTAGTCGTCCGTTGTGTCCTGCTTGACGCGCATTGAGGCGAGGCCAACGCCAGCGAAGAACCCCATGAACAGCAAGAAGGAGAGAAGGAGCACTATTTCATCCGAAAGTCCGAACACAGCCCTCACTCCTTTTTCCAACGAAGCATCGCCTTCTCTTCAATCTCACCCGTGCTTGCTGGGAAAACGAGGCAGTTCAGGCGTCCGCCTTCTTCCCTCGCGAGGTTCCCAAGGGTGGTTGTCACGATTGATTGGTTCGCTGTCCCCATATCCGAACACAAGACAACGGGGACGCTGTCAAAAGATTGCTGAAGGTAGGTGTCAGTGACCATGTGTCGTGACGCCTTTTCCCCGTTTTCTTCAACGTAGGTGTCCTCTCTGGTGTTCTGAAGTTTTTCCCACATGAGGCGCATGGATTCAACGGCGTCCTTCGGGCGCATAGGTCGCTGATCGCCCGTACCAAGACCTGTGGGGTCGAGATCCAACAAAGCGAGGGTGTGAAGATTCTGTTCCCGGTTGAAGGCCAAGATTTCCAACGGAGAGGTTGCAATCCAATTTCCATAGGGATAGGTTAAGGTCGTTTGTCGACCAAATTTGTAGTTTGAAAGGCCGATGGCCCCGGTGACCACCGTGGTGATGGAGATGCCATGAATGACCGTACAATCGATGCCCGCATCCATGGCGCGCAACTGCAGGTCTACATGGGTGGTGGCTTGGAGTGGATCGCCTACAACAAGCAAAGCAACGAGGGATTGTTTCGCAAGTGAAAATAACTCATCTGGCTCTTCAACTTCAGGGCGCATCACGCGCTGAATGGGCCCTACTTTTTCTTCAAGTCGCTTCAATTCGTCATCGGGCCACAGTGCCGTGTAGGCCTCATATCGTCGATGATTGGCCGCTCCGGCAGCTGCCTGAGCCTCCAAAGTCATCCCTTCAAGCGACCCCATCCCCATGCCGATCAACAGCAGGCCTTTCTCAGGGAGTTCGCCGGATTTGGAATCTGCTGCCGCCATACTCAAACCCCCGAAGCGCTTGGACAGGGCGAGGGCCATGCGTCATTTGAGCGTGCCGAGGGACCAAACACAGGTTTGGTTGGAGCGTTGCAAAGCGAACGGGTGGCTTGGAGACACTGGCGTTCTTCCGTTGAGTGATGGCCGACGCGGCGTGCCACTCAACGAAGACGCACCATTTGATGAGGACCCTTGTTGGGAGGGATTGACGACGATTGATGTCCCCCCAAAAGCACAGAGTCCAAAGCATTGGAGGGAACGCCTTCCAAGCGACTTGCAAAAGTTACCTGATTCGTTTTGGCCTTCGTCTTACGAGGTTCAAGGGGATGTCCTTCTCGTGAAAGTGGAAGGCGATGTGTTGCCCCACGCTGAAGCCATGGCGAGAGCGATGATTGAGCAAATGCCAAGCGTCCGAATCGTGTGCGCGGATGAAGGCGTTTCAGGGGATTTCCGCGTTCGTGACCTCCGAACCCTCGCGAGCCGCGATGGCAGCCAACATACCGCCACCACGGTTCGTGAACACGAATTCATCATCCACGTGGACCCGAGCGAGATCTACTACTCTGCGCGGCTATCAAAGCAGCGTTTGAACACCTATGAGGTGCTGCAAGCTTTCCGAGAACGGCTCGACCATCCTCTGATCGTTGCAGATCCCTATGCCGGCGTCGGGCCAGTCTTCCCCCTCTTGTTGAACCATGAGGGGCTTGTTTCGGGGTACATTGCCGGTGATCTGAACCCGAAAGCGGTCAACTTACTCAAAACGAACCTCGCCAGTTGGACGAGGAAATCAACCTCCTCGCTCTCACCATCAATCGTGGTGTGCAAGGACGCACGGGCATGGAAAGAAGACGCCGAACTACGGGGCAAAGCCAACGTGGTGTTGGTCAATTTACCACACGACAGTTTTGAGCACCTTCCCGACCTTTTCCCCTTGTTCAATCCCTCAGGCTTAGGCCTCGTGCGAGGTTGGGCCATCGTTGAGCGCACTTCCCTCAACGGGCTCGTTGCGAAACTGGAGACGATGGTCGTGGCTGCGGGTGGAACACCAAGCGACACGCTTGTTTCGGAAGTCAAAGGATTCTCAACCACACGATGCTTCGTTGTGTTTCAGTCCATCATCACATGGCATTGAAGCGTTCATTTCATGAAGCACCGACGGCTCGCCTCCCATATG
>MDTG01370059.1_pt1 | contig 10741 bp, 10 predicted proteins | sample 811421 | NCBI WGS metagenome assembly MDTG01 (sample SAMN05326645, study PRJNA326480) | marine metagenome | isolation source: seawater | place: Pacific Ocean: South East | collected 2011
ATCTCTCCATCAATTGAACCCATATTTTTTATTTTAAACTATTGACATTAAAAATCACCTAATATATAACTTCCGATAATTAATGGTTATCGGAAAAATATGAATGATATAATTACAGATGTAAAAAGCTTAGAAATTGAAACTCTAAAAAACTTAAAAAATTCAAAAGCGAATAATACGTTAAGAGCATACCAATCAGATTTTAGAGATTTTTCAGCTTTCTGCTCGAAAAACTCTTTTTCATCGATGCCAACTCAGCCTAAAATTATTGCTCTATATATAACTAATCTCTCTAAATCATCAAAGTTTAGTACATTAAAACGAAGAATAGCTTCAATAAGTGTTATCCATAAATTGAAAGGGCATTACTTAGACACAAAACATCCTATCATTATGGAAAATTTACATGGTATTAAAAGAACTTTAGGATCAAGACAAAAAGCTAAAAAACCTATATTAATCAATGATTTAAAATTAATAATTAAAGCAATAGATGAAGAAAAATTGAGGGATAAAGCACTTATTTTAATTGGCTTTGCTGGTGGTTTTAGAAGATCAGAATTAGTTAATATAAATTATGAGGATATTGAATTTGTCACTGAAGGAGTAAAAATTCTCATTAAAAGATCTAAAACCGATCAATCAGGAGAAGGAATAATTAAAGCTATCCCCTACTTTGATAATCAAGAATTTTGTCCAGTAATCACTCTTAAAAAATATATGGAATTAGGATTTAAAGAAAGGAGCAATGATAAAATTTTCGATATTTCAGACAAATCTGTAGCGTTAATAATCAAAAAATATGCAAAAAAAGCTGGTTTAGATGACTCTAGATATGCCGGTCATAGTTTAAGATCAGGATTTGCTACAACAGCTGCTGAATTTGGAGCTGAAGAAAGAAATATAATGGCAATGACAGGTCATAAAACTACACAGATGGTCAGAAGGTATATACATGAGGCAAATTTATTTAAAAATAATGCTTTAAATAAAATAAAAATATAAATGATAGATTACTTTGATAAGATTACAGTCGTATTAATATCATATAAAAGTAAAAAAAAAATTAAAAACTTTCTTAAAAATATTTCAAATAAAAACAGAATATTAATTATTGAAAATTCGAATGAAAAATCAATTAAAAATGAAGTTTATGGACAAAATATTAAGTTATATTTTGTAAATAACAAAGGATATGCCGGTTCAATTAATTACGCTAGAAAAATGGTAAAAACTGAATATTTTTTTGTATTTAATCCGGATGTAGAAGGAATTAACGATTCTATAATTAACCAATTTTATGTAACAGCCAAAAATTTGAAAGATAATTTTGCATGTATGGGACCTAGATATTCTAATATATCATCTAAAACATTAAAACAATCCGACGAGAATAAAGAAATCGATACTTTACCGTCAATAAGCGGCGCATCTATGTTCTTTAATATAAAAAACTTTGATTTAATTGGAGGATTTGATGAAAATTTTTTTTTATATTTTGAGGAAACAGATTATTGCTTAAGATCATTAAAACAAGGTTTTAAATCATATCAAATTAATAGTATTAAAATAAAACATTATGTAGGAACATCTATTGAATATGAAAATGAAAATGAAAAAGAAAAACTTAAAAACCTTTATATATGGCATTTTATATGGTCAAAATATTATTTTAACAGAAAACACTATGGTTCATTTAGATCGATCGTCAAATTTTCCCCAATTTTGATTAGAACATTTTTAAAGATGATATATTATAAAATCACTAATAATAACAGATTTGAAAAATACAATAATAGATATAACGGTTTAATTTCTTCTATTAGGGGAAAAAATTCTAGCAAAAGAATTTAATTATATTATAACTGTAATTTCTTATGAATTTTATTAAAAATCGTCTTATAGATTTAAAAGATATTGCCAATGATAAAAGAGAGGAATATTCCTCAAATGACCCCTTCCCTCATATAGTTTTAGATAATTTTTTTAATAACGAAATTCTAGATGAAATATTAAAGGAGTTTCCTAATAATCTAGATCAAATAGGAAATAAATTTGAAAATAAAGTTGAAAAGAAATTAACACTTAATGACAGTTTTTTATTATCAAGTAATACAAACAATTTTTTGAACTTTTTAAATTCTCAAATATTTTTGAATTTTTTACAAAAAATAACTAGTATTAATGAAAAACTTGTTCCTGACCCCTATCTTCTAGGTGGTGGACTTCATGAACTCAAAAATGATGGTTATTTGAATATACATGCGGATTTTAATTTACATCCTTCAATGAAACTCGATCGTAGATTGAATATCTTAATCTATCTTAATAAAGGTTGGAAAGAAGATTATGGTGGAAGCTTGCAATTATGGGATAAGAAAATGGAAAATTGTGTAAAAAAAATAATACCTATTTTTAATAGAATGGTTATTTTTTCTACAACAGATTTTTCATATCATGGAAATCCAGACAAAGTTGCTTGTCCAACTAACAATTCTAGAAAATCTATTGCAATGTATTATTATTCAAATGGAAGGCCGTCTCATGAAAGAAAACTGGGACTTCACTCCACTATATTTAGAAAACGTCCTCAAGCAAATGAACCTGATGGCAATATTGAATTCAAAAAGGTTTTTGGACAGTTTTATATACGGAAAAAAAATAAGATAAGTTAGAAAATATTTTTATTATAATTTGAATTATAAGGAATAACTAAATTAAATTTATTAAAGTCTAATTGTTTAACTTCCGCAAAATCAATATGCCAAGTATTAAGTTTTAAATTTACAGGTTCAAATTTAAAAAAATCAAGAATTTTCATAAACTTAAAATCAAAAGAAATATTATTGAATTCATTTTTAACATCAATAAAAGAAACAAGGTTTAATAATTTATTACAATGTAAATTTTCCATAATCAAACTTTCAAGACATTTGTCGATATCATCATTTGAGATATAGTAAGAGACTTCAATATTGTTTGATTTCATTTTTTTTATACAATTTAACATATCTTTATCTTCTAAAGTTGTATGTGATGGAAATTCAACAAAAATCTTTTTTTTTATTTTTAAATTTTGAATTTTATTATTCAGTTTATTACAATTATTTGCATCATTTATATTTTTAGCATCTAACCAAAATGATTTAGCTTTACCTGAATATTTAATTAGCTCATCAAATGTGAAACCAATATTTTTACTTGGAGGGTGATAGATATAGAATTGGTTATCATCAACAATAAGATCAAATTCTAAACATGAGGTGATATGTAGACCTCTATTTATTCTCGCGATAGTATTAGATGCATGATAACAAATTTGTTCATCACTAATATTCTTAGACAAAATATGAATATTGGTATCTTTATCGTTTTTATTTATATACTTCTTAGGAAGGTCAATCCTATCATAATTTAGATCTATATATTCAATTACATCCTTTTTATTTCTTTGAAAAATAATTTTATCAAACTTGTTTTTTATAAATTTAGAATCTTTTTCTATATTTACTAAAGAATATGTATCTAATAAAATTTCTTTAAAAATATCTGAAGTATTAATTTGATCAACAAAAGATCTTAACTCTATTAAGTTGTTATTATATAATTTTTCAAATTCTTTATTAAAGTATATTAAAAAAGGTATTCTTAACATTTCATGAACTAATCTTGATGAGTCGTGACCTATACCAGTGTAAACACTTTCTCCATGATCAGACAAATAAATCATTATAGTTGGAATTTTATTATCAATTTCCATTATGATTTCTTTTAAAATTTGAAAATTATATTCTAAGGCGTTTTCATAATTTACAAAATCTTTTATACTTGTTTTGTCATTTCCAAATAATTTATTTTGGTAATTTCTTGAATAATCATAATCTTCGTTGTTTTTTTTCTTAGGAAAATACTTCTCATAAGGTGCGTGACCAACTGACGAATGAAATACTATTAAATTTTCATTATTTTTTTCATTTAAAGTAGTTTTAAGTTTTTCTAAAAAAAATTCTTTTTCATATTTGAACTTTGATTTATTTAAAAAAAATTTTTTTTCAAAATTTTTAAAAAAGATTGAATAATGGATATTATTGAATCCATCGATGCCAGTGCTAGAAATATAAGTTTTTTTTATTTCCTCATTGAAAAAACTAAAGATGTTCTCACTTTCACGACTAACTATAGGTTTTATAAGATTTTCATTTTTACCATGGGATGGTAAACTAAATAATCTAAGTAATGTTGGTGTGGAATGTGTATGAGTAGAATAAATATTCCTATAATTAATGAAATTACCTTTAGTAAGCAAATCTTTATCAGAGGTTAGTTTTTCTAAATTTCTAGTTGTGTGCATTGATGAATTTGACTCACCAATAAATAAAATAAAATTTATTTTATTATTTGCTTTATAATTGAATTTTGAATTATTAAAGTAATTTTTTATATCTTTTTGTGTTGTTATATTTCCTATTAGATGATTGATGTTAAAATTAATAAATAAATAAACAAATAAACAAAATAAAAAAGATGGGAAGTATACAAGGTAAACTTTTCTTTTTTTGAAAACTTTTTTAAATACAAAAAATAATAAAAAACCAATTAAATAAAATTTTATAAAACTATTAATCCTTAAATTTGGTTCTAAATAATTGAAAATTGATTTAAGCCATGAAATAATAAAGTAAATATTAAAAGTATTTATCTCACTTAAGCTATCACCAGCTAGTTCTCTTATCCATAAAATTAAACTTTGCCAATAAATTATTACAAAAAACTGGAATAAAGTAAAAAGAGAAAATAATAAAAATTTCTTATTATTGTAAAAGATTATTGATGGAAAGAAAAATACCAAAAAAAGAATATATTTTTGTTTTTTATAAAAAAGTTTTTCTAAAAATAAAAAATTTGATTTATTTTCAAAAAAAGCAGCCTGCAGATCTGTTGTTAAAAAAAAAAGAATAGATAATATTAAACAATAGTAATTAAAGTTTTTGATATATGTCATTTAGATAAAAGATTATGTTTATCTTTAAAATTATAAAAATATCTAATATAAAAAAAATATAACTTGCACATTAATAATCTAAAATAAAAATTGAGATTTTTTTTGGGTTTTGATAACGGACCTTCATATTTGATGTCAGAATTTAATACAAACTTTTTAAAAAAGTTAATTGTGATACCCCATTTCAAAAGAAAGATTTTAGCTCCTTTACTACCAGATTCTGTCTTAATTATTGGATGTTTTTTGTATTTACGAGTAGTTATTGAGCCAAAATGATAAACTTTAAAATCATTTATTCCTTTGAAAATTCTCACTCCTTCATTCCACAATTTCATGTTAAGGTCAGGATCTGAAGCAGTACCAGGGTAATATTCCTCACTAAAACCTCCAACTTTTTCCCATAAATCTTTATGTATAAGATGTGGAGCCCACGTTGAGCCTTGAAAATCATAATGATTAAATTTTCTATAATTTTCTAAAAATTTTTTTTCATTAAAATCTTTTAATGTGTTTCCACAATCAAATTTTAAGGGACCATTGTTCATCATGATTCCTGATAGGTAAAAATTATTATGTCCTATCTTCTTGATTTCATTTTCTAAAATAAGATCCCAGTCAGGACAAAAATAGAAATCATCATGCGCATAAAGAATATAATCAAATTTAGCTTTTTTCGATGCTAAGTTCATACCTTCACATATACCCGCATTATATTCTGTAAAAGTATAATCTATATTAATGCTTTTTAGATAATCTTTAGTGCCATCAGAACCTATATTAACATGTGGAACAATCTGATGAGTAAATTTGGAATTCTTTTTTAAACTTTTAATACATAATTTAAGGTAATCTATATTATTTAGAGTTGGTATAACTATAGTGAACATTTAATTGTTTATTTCCCAAAAATATTTTTTTTTAACACCAAATGTTTTATAAATGATATATTCAGCTATTATTGTTGAATTAAAATATTTGAAATATTTTAATCTACCTTTTTTTGCAATTTTAGATCTTAATCTATTATCATTACTATATTTAATTATTTTTTCAGACAAATCAGATAAATTTTTGTATAAAACTAATTCATCTTTATTAAAAAAGTTACCAATCTTTGTCTTTTCGTCAATCATTACCAAAAGACCATTTCCAATTAATTGAGAAAACCTATCACTACTATAGTATGTTGCAGGTTTTCCTTGGCTTAAATTTAAACCAATTTTGCTTTGAGAGATTGCTAACAAATAATCATCAGCCCAAATAGGTTGTATATTGTTCATACCGTAAAGATCAAATCTTATATTTGGAGTTTTTTTGATAAGTTGATTTATAAATATTTCTCTTTCATCAAATTTTCCTCTTTTCAAAACTCCTCTATGAACCCCATGACTCATTGCAAAAAAAACATCGTTATTAAAATATTTCATTTTATAGTTTTCTAAAGTTTCAAAAGATTTATCAACTGGATTAGGAAGATAAAAAATATTATGTTTTTTATTAATATTTAATGATTTTGGATCAGTAGTACAAAAACTAGCATCCATCAATTCAATCTTATCTAAGAATCTTTTTTTATTATTAATCCAATTACTATCCATTCGATCTAAAAACCATTGAGCCATTTTTATATTAGGATAATTTGTTTTGATATATTCAAGCGTTTCAATATTAACTAAATCTGCGTGTCCTAAAATTAAGATATCTGGTACATAATTTGAAATTACCTCTAATAGTTTTTTATTTAATCGTTTTGCACCACTTATATCATTTAAATTTCTATAATAACTAACAATATCTCTATCACTAAACTCAAGAACACTATGTTCTAATCTTACAAAACCATTGTTAATTCTTTTTCCAGTATTGTAAAAAAGTCTACCGTTGTGTCTTTCATTGAAATTAGTTACATGAAGTATCTTTAATTTTTTATCAATCTTATTTTTATTATCAAAATTAAAATTATAAATGATTTCATTTCGGTAATTATCAATTTTATTACTTGCATATTTGTCTGTTAAATAAAAATTCTTTATTGATTGCGACTGCAAATATTTCAAATTTTGTTTATTTTTTATAAGTTTTTCTATAGCATCAAACAAGTTTTGACTTGTTAAAGACCTTAAGATTATTCCATTTGTTATTGTTTCAGGTAACCCACCCCTATTAGAAATTATAACCGCACATCCTCTACTTGAAGCTTCTAGACTGGTTCTACCGAAAGGTTCCTCCCATCTAGAACAAGCAACTGCTATGCTAGATTTTGAAAAAATTTGAAGAACTTTTTTGTGGCTTTGAAAACCTAAATTTTTAAGATTTTTATGCTTAAAATAAATCTTTTCCCGAGCTTCATCTCCAATTACCAATGATTTCCAATTAGAATATTTATTCAAAATTTTTATGATAGCATTTCCAAAAATATCATAACCTTTTGCGCTATTTAATTTTCCAACAAAAGTAATAAGTTTTTCTTTTTTATTAAGATCAACTTTTTTTTTGTTTATTGATTGATGAATTACTTCTAATTTTTTAGATTTATGATAAAAACTTTGTAAATCATTTAAAAATTGTTTTTTTGACCAAGCACTATTAAATATTATTTTAGAACAATTTTCTAATAAAAATAATCTCTCTTTCACTGTTTTTGAGCCAGTCATACTTATTGGATCATTATGAAAATATAAAACAATTTTAGAATTCAAATTGATAATCTTTGCTACATAAATCGGTCTATTATGAATTTCAATAATATCAGATTTAATCTTTCTTTGCATCTCAAGAAATTTATCAACATATTCTTTTGATTGACTTTGTAAAATTTTTTTTGAAAGAGAAATATTTATATAATTATTTGATAATTTTTCTTTATAATGTGTTGAGCCATATACAGTAATTTCTTTTTTAAACTTACTTATTTTGTTTGTCGAATTAACAAATATAGATACAGCTCCAGGATATGATGGTGAATAGTTTTCTTTATAAGGTAATAATATGGAAATTTTCATTTTCTAATATTTTTTTTTTTTAATTATATATCTTCTCTTTCTATCTTTCTTAAGTTTATACTCTTCTTTTAATGCTATACTTTTTAAAATATATTTTTTTTTGTAAATTAATTTCCATTTTTTACCTTTTGTAAACTTTGCACCTTTTGAATTATTATGCAATGAGAGCCGTTTTTCTACATTTTTTGCATATCCAACATAAGAAATATATCTGCCATTGATTTTGGATAAAATCATGTAAACATAATATGGCATATTTGGCGGTCCCTAGGGGAATCGAACCCCTCTTTCGAGGATGAAAACCACGTGTCCTAACCGATAGACGAAGGGACCGAATTGTCGTTTTTTATTGTAAAATCTATTATTAATCAAGCTTTATTAAAGAAATAAACAACAGTTAAAACAATTAAATTAGTATTTTTTCTTTTGTTCTAATTATCTTTTTTAAATTAGATGATTTATGAGTAATTAATGTTTCAGATATGAATTCTTTATTTTCAATCTGAATACCTGAGACAAGGTCGCCCGTAGTAATACCAGTTGCACAAAAGATAGAATCGCCAGTTATAATTTCACTTAACATGTATTTTTTTTTTAAATCTTTAATACCCATTTTATTTGCTCGTAGTTTATCTTTATCTGTTTCAAATAAAAATCTACCTTGAAAATAACAATTATAAGTATCCAGGGCTGAAGCAGCAAGAACACCTTCTGGACCACCACCGATTCCTAAAAATAAATCAACACCATATTTTTCTTCTGTTACAAGTAAAGCACCAGAAACATCACCATCTGAAATCAATTTCAAATTAACGTTTAAATTTGTTAATTCTTCAATTATTTTTTGGTGTCTAGGTCTATCCAGAATACATACAGTTAAATTTTCTGGTTTTTTGTTCTTGTAATCAGCTAGATTATATATATTTTTTTTAACAGTGTAGTCGAGATCAATTACATCTTTTTCTTGTATATTAGCTGAAATTTTATTCATATATGTTTCTGGGGCATTGAATAGATTTGATTTTTCAGCTACAGCAATAACTGATAGGGCTCCTGGTAAATTATTAGCAGCAAAGTTGGTTCCTTCTAATGGATCAACAGCAATATCAATAGATTTACCTTTCATCGTTCCTAATTTTTCACCAATATAAAGCATCGGAGCTTCATCTAGTTCACCTTCACCAATAACTACTTCTCCATTCATTTCAATTTTATTTAATTCTGTTCGCATTGCATCTACTGCTGCTTTGTCAGCAGCAATTTTATCTTTTTTACCTATAAAATTAAAAGAAGCTAAAGCTGCTTTAACAGACACTTTCACAAATAAATCTTCAAATTTTTTATCTAAATCCATTATGTTGAAAATTCTGTTCCTATATTTTCATTTAATTTACTTTCAAATTCTCTTAGTCTTTTCCATACTGAAATTAATTCTACAATAGTAGACCAGCTTTTTACCAAATACTGCAGTGAACCTTCTACTCTACCAAATGCTCTTGTTATTTGTTGAACAAAACCCAATGTAATTGCACCAGTAACAATAGTCGGAGCTAAGGCTAAATAAGGTACAATCACCATGCCTTGAAAATAACTCCACTTAACAGTATTAAAATATAAATAGTGAAAATAAGATTTATAATGAATTCCTCTTACTCTGTTATAGAGTTGGCCTATAGTGGGTGGTGCTGCTCTAATTGGATCATCTTCACCATGAACCAATTCTTTACGATATCCAGCCTCCTCTTTTTGTATATCATATTCAATTCCTGGAAGTTTAATTCCAACTGCTGCTAAAAGAAGAGTACCTCCTAAAGCTGAAATAATCGCGACCCAAACAAGAGCATGATCAACTTCGCCAATCCATGGTAAAACATCAATTTGTTTTGATAAACCCCAAAGTATTGGTGTAAATGCTATCAATGTCATTATACTATCTAATAAACCTGTTCCAAGACCTTCCATTATTCTAGCAAATTTTAAAGTATCCTCTTGCACTCTTTGAGAAGCTCCCTCGGTAAGTCTAGCTTTGAGCCATTGTTCATGATAGTAGTTTGCCATTGAAGTTCTCCATCTAAAAACCCAATGACTCGTGAAAAAACCTGTGAAGACAGCTATTAAAATCCATAATGCTGCAATTTTAGCAAATGTAAAAAGGTAACCTATAAATTCTTCTTCAGTTACGGAGTTTGGTGTTGTTAAAGCTTTCTGAAGAGTATCGTAAAAATCACCGAACCACTCATTAATCTTTACATCTAGCTGAACTTGATACCAAGTAGATACTAAAATAAATATTGAGCCTAATATGCTCCATAAAAACCATTCTTTTTGAGTAAAAAATTTAAACATTTTGTTATCTTAGAAAATTATCTGCGTAAGATTTTTTTATAGTTTTTCTTTTTTTGGGTTCAATAATTTCAAAATCAATTTTCATTTTTTTTGCATAATTTATGGCTAAATCTTTCGTAGAAAACTCTAATTTTAGTTCTGTTAAAGTATCATCTGAGCTTTCCCAGCCCATTAATGGGTTTCTGGTAGGATCATTAGTTTCGTATTCTAAAACCCACTTATCTGATTTACCTAATCCTGATTGCATAGGACTCTTATTTGGAATATAGATTTTTGCTTTTTTCATAAAATAATGGTCGGAGTGGCAGGATTTGAACCTGCGACCCTCTGGTCCCAAACCAGATGCGCTACCAGGCTGCGCTACACTCCGAATGATTTACTAATACAGCAC
>MDTG01141046.1_pt1 | contig 10740 bp, 11 predicted proteins | sample 811421 | NCBI WGS metagenome assembly MDTG01 (sample SAMN05326645, study PRJNA326480) | marine metagenome | isolation source: seawater | place: Pacific Ocean: South East | collected 2011
TCCAGAAAGTTTTGAGGAATTGGAAAAGTTACCCGGTGTTGGTCACAAAACTGCCGGTGTTGTTATGTCTCAAGGATTTGGTCATCCGGCATTTCCAGTAGATACTCACATACATAGACTTGCTCAACGTTGGGGTTTAACAAATGGGAAAAATGTTGTTCAAACAGAAAAAGATTTAAAGCGTTTATTCCCAAAAAAATATTGGAATAAACTGCATCTTCAAATAATTTACTATGGACGAGAGTATTGCAAGGCAAGAGAATGTTACGGTATTTCTTGTAAAATTTGCACTACTTGTTATCCTTATAGAAAAAAACCAATTAAGACAAAAAAAGCTTAAGATGAATATTTTAGGAATGGGAAATGCAATAGTTGATGTAATCTGTAAGGTTGATGAAAATTTTATTATTAATAATAAATTAACAAAAGGAACAATGAAACTTATTTTTGACGATAAAGAATTTTTATCATTGTTATCTACTCTAAAAATTGAGAAAACTATATCTGGGGGATCTGTAGCTAATTCTATTGTTGGGTTATCTCAACTGGGAAATAAAGTTGGCTTTATAGGAAAAGTGAACGATGATGAATTGGGTAGCAAGTATGAAGATGGTTTAAAATCTGAGAATGTGAATTATTTTTATAAAAAAAAAAAGGAAAAATTTCCTACAGGAACTTGTTTAATTCTTATAACACCAGATTCAGAAAGAACAATGTGCACATTTCTAGGTATAGCTGGAAAAATTAATGAGAATGATGTTGATGATGAAATTATAAAAAAAGCAGACATGATATTTTTAGAAGGTTATTTATGGGACGAAGGTGAGCCAAAAAAAGCCTTTGATAAAGCTATTAATAACGCAAAAAAAGTTGCAATGTCATTATCTGATAAATTCTGCGTGGACAGGCATAAAAATCATTTTTTAGATTTAGTAAGAAATAAATTAGATATTACTTTTGCAAATGAGCAAGAAATGATGTCACTAATTGAAACAAACAATTTTAAGGATGTTGTTGAATTTGGGAAAAGCCTAGACAAACTGATAGTAATCACAAGAGGGGCAAAAGGTGCAATTTCAATATTTGGCAAGGATATAAAAGAAAATGGAGTAGAAAATAATTTAAATATTAAAGACCTTACTGGTGCTGGAGATTTATTTGCTGCAGGTTTTTTACATGGACAATTAAACAATTTCAGCAATTTACAAAGTCTTGAGAAAGGCAAAGAAATGTCAACCAAGGTTATTCAGCAAATAGGTGCTAGACTTTAAAAATGAGCGAAAAGAAAAACATACATAAGTACTTTCCTCAACCAATATTTCAGTATCAAATAGAAAATTACATAAAACATAATGAAGATTTATGCTCATATATTTACAACTTATACAATAAGGATCCAAAAGGTCTTGAGAGATCTAACCAGGGTGGTTGGCATTCAAAACCTTTCAATCTTAAGGATCAAAATGCGGCTCCTTTTAGATTTTTTCAAGCAATTCAAAAATATGTTGCTGATACATTTAAAGAATATGGATGGCGCTATCAACCAGGAAAAGTTAATCTTACAGAAATGTGGGCAATCATAAATAAAAAAAATAATTTTAATATAGAGCATACTCATCCTAATAATTATCTTAGTGCAGCTTATTATGTAAAAGCTCCTGAGAATTGTGGTTCATTTAAAGCAACTAATCCAAATTCAGTTGCAAGAGAAAGAATTACTGCTAGTGATAAATCGACAGAATTTAATCAAAATGTAGCACAAATTAGGCCCAAAGAGGGTGATTTATTAATTTTTCCAGCATATCTACCACACTCTGTGGGCATGAATTTATCAGATGATGATAGAATAGTCATAAGCTTTAACATTGATATATTAAAATAATTAACTCTTTTTTCTCTTAAAACTGCCTTTTCCTTTTTTGGGTTTTATAATTTTGGGCTTATATTTATTTGAGAATAAATCTCTGGCGACAAAATTTTTTTTTTTATTTAAATTTTTATTCATTTAATTTAAAATTATTACATTATTTTGAAATGATAAAAAATAGTGAAATACTTAAATTTTTTCCTGAGCCAGTATTTAAATACAAATTAGATAATTATAATAGTGTTAACACAGAGTTAATTAAATATATTTATGATTTAAAACAAAAAGATGAGAAAGGACTTGAAAGATCTAATGTTCATGGCTGGCACTCAAAAAATTTTAATTTAAAAGATACTAATTCCATACAACATAAGTTTCTTGTTTCTTTGAAAGAGTATATATTTGACGTTTTTGAAAAATATGGATGGAACATAGATCCAAAAAAAATTGTATGCACCGACATGTGGGCAATAATTAATAAAAGAAACAGTTTTAATGTTATTCACACTCATCCAAACTCTTATCTTAGTGCTGCCTACTACGTAAAAGCACCAGAAAAATGTGGAAAATTTTATGTTGAAAACCCCAATTCTGTAAGTTCTCACAGCTATCCAAAAATTGAGAAAGAAACTGAATTTAACGCAAATATTAGAGGTTTAAATGTTAGAGAGGGTGATTTACTGTTTTTTCCAAGTTATCTACCTCATAAAGTAGGAAGAAATGAGTCTAATGAGGACCGCATTGTAATAAGCTTTAATATAAACGTTAATCATTTTTTATAAAAATATTACAACCCAGATATTATATATCCATTTTTGTGACTATTTATAAAACTACGATCTTTGAAAGTTGAGGAAATTTTTTTTCTTAATCTATAAACATGTGTTTCAACAGTGTGAGTTTCCAATTCTGATTTAAAACCCCATACATTTTTTTGAAGCTCAGCTATTGAAACAGGAAGTTTAGAATAATATAAAAAATTAATGATAAGAGACTCTTTTTCAGTTAATGATAAAAATTTAGAATCTCTTTGCATTTTTCTAGTGTTGAAATTAATAATGTATTTTCCAACTTTTATATCTTTTTGAAACTCAATTTTTTTTTTTAAAAATTTTAAATTAACAATATCTATAAATTTACCAATCTCCATCGGAAGATTTTCAAATATTATTTGATTATTCAAATTTAAAGATTGATTTGAAATAATTAAATCTAAAGAACTAAATTTTTTTTTTTTAATTTCATCGTCAGTAATTTGTCTTAAATTAAAATTTAGGTGATCTTTTAACTCAAAAAAGATATTATATAATACAGGAAAATTATGTATTAAAAGAATTTGTTTTTCCATAATAATTAAATGTATGACAATTATCTTAAAAAATAAACACACTCTTTTATATGATGAATTTGAATTTAAGTGCTCTATTGGCAGAAAGGGTTTAACTAAAAATAAAATTGAGGGAGATAAAAAAACACCTAAAGGTATTTTTTCGCTAGATAAGCTATACTATAGAAAGGATAAAGTTAACAAGCCTGTGACTAAGCTAGATTGCATTCCCATTAATAAAAAAATGGGTTGGTGTAATGATGAAAAGAACCTAGGAAAGTATAATAAACTTATTCCAATAAATAACAAAACTAAACATGAAAAATTATATAGGAATGATTACAAATATGATTATTTAATTCCTATTAAATACAATTGGAACAAGCCAAATCTTTCAAAAGGAAGTGCTATATTTATACACTTATCAAAAAAATATAAACCAACAGCTGGATGTATTGGTTTAAAAGAAAAAGATTTTTTGATTTTAATAAAATTAATTAACAAAAAAACTAAAATAAAGATTTATTAATTTCTCTTACCAAATATGTCCGAGCCTATTCTAAGATAAGTAGATTGAAAATTAACTGCATTCAAATAATCTGATGACATACCCATGCTTAGCTCATTTAAATTTAATTCATTTTTTAATTTTAGCATTTTATCAAAATATAAACTGCTATCTTTATCTATAGGCGGAATACACATCAATCCGATTATGTTTAATTTTAAATTTATACAATATGCATAAAACTCTTTTAAATTCCTCTCATTTATTCCAGATTTTTGTTCCTCATTACCTATATTAACCTGAATAAATAATTTTATTTTTAAATCTTTTTCTTCCTGAAATTTTGATATTTTAACTGCTAATTTCTCGCTATCTAGTGAATGAATATAATCAAATAACTTTATTGCGAATTTTACTTTATTCGTTTGAAGTTTTCCTATTAAATGTAATTTTATATTTTTATTTTTTTCTTTTATTGAAGACCATTTTTCGATTGCTTCCTGAACTTTATTTTCTCCATAATGTAAATGTCCATTATTTATTAAATGTTCTATATGTTCCATTTTAAAAGTTTTAGATACCGCTATTATTTCAGGGGATTTATGATTTTTTTTATTTAAAAGTTTTTCCTTAACTTTTTCTTGTATATTAAGTAAATTTTTAACTGTTTCATGCATAATTTATATATAATCAAATACTATTTTATAAGGAAATTAAATAAAAATATTATTGATAAATTAGATCGTAATACAAGAATAATATACAGAAATTATGATAAAAAAATTAATGTTGAATCATTAGTAAAATTAAAAGAATACTGTAAAAAAAATAACAAAAAACTTTATCTTTCAAACAATTTTAAATTAGCAATAAGACTTGATTTGGATGGGGCATATATACCCTCTTTTAACAAAAATTATAATCATTTGAGTTTTGCTATTAAAAAAAAATTTGAAATAATTGGATCTGCACATAATATCAAAGAAATTGTCATTAAAGAAAAGCAAAAAGTAAGTAAAATTTTTATTTCATCCTTATTCAAACGAAATAAAAACTATTTAGGGTTTTACAAATTTTTAAAACTGAAAAAACTCACAAAAAAAATAGTTATTCCATTAGGTGGAATCTCAAAAAAAAACAAAAAAAAATTGAAACTTTTGGACTGTAAAGGTTTTAGTGGAATTGGATATTTTGAACAAAAAAAAAGGCCCTATTACTAGGGCCTTTTCATATTCTATACGTATAACTTAGAATGCAAAACCTACAGAGATATTATATGCTTCTCTGTCGTTTGATCCTGAGTTGTTAATGTTATCAACTTGGTGCATAGATGCAGCAATACTTAATGATCCCATTGTGTATGATACAGACACCGCTGATGCTTCCTGATCAGGATTTGATCCACTGATTTCCAAATCTTGTGATCCATAAGAAACTGCTAAGTCATCATTAACTTGGTATGAAATACCAAAACTAGTTGACTCATAGTCACTTCCAGTATCATTGTCTTTTTCAGACATTTGTAAACCAACAGTGATACCACCCATCGCATATTTTGCGAACATAGTGTTCTCATCACTTTTCGTGTTAGTTGTTTGCTCTACATCACCTTGACCATACCCAACTGTTAAACCGTCAACACCTGTGTAAGTTACACCATAATCAGTGTAAGATACATCAGTTACTGCGTCAGCTGATTTCAAGTAACCTAAAGTAAGGTTTAATCCTGAATCATGGCTGTATTTGTATGTAAACATGTTGTTTCCAGCATGACCACCGATTAACTGTGCTTCTGCACCAGTTACGATATCCCACGGCTCTTCTGAAGCTGTTGGCATAACGTCATCGTTAGCATCCATGAAACCACTTCCACCGTGACCAGCAAAAGTTAATGAACCAGCATCACCAAAATCAAAAGCGATTGATTGGCTATCTAATACGTTTGTTCCATCTTGAGCATCACCATCTAATTCTAATGATAATGTTACTCCGATGTCATTTACATCTCCTGAAGCAGAAAATGTAACTGAATCAGCCATTGACCAACCTTGACCTTCAACTTTCTTTTCGTCTCCGCCAGTGAATGACATTGTAGCAGAACCTGATACTGACATCTCAGCAGCACTTACAGAACCTGCAACTAGGGAACCAGCTAATGCTGTTAACCCAATTTTTTTTATATTGTCCATATTAAGACTCCTTTATTAATGTTTAATATTAAACACTGCATATCTATCAAAAAACCCGCTAAACAATCGCAATTTAAACAAATAAGCTTAATTTTATGCAAATGTGTTGCAAAAATACATCATAAAAAGACCAACAAAATTAAGGTTTTTTTATTTTTTAATATTATGAATGTTTATTATAAAAAAAATAAACTAAATATATCGAAGCTAAATTATATTTACTTAAAACACTATGAAATTTGCAATTTGTAAATCTTTAATCTTAATCATTTTACTAAGTTCGTGTGGAAATGGTTTAAAAGGTGCTGATGCAAGAAAAATATCTCCTGACCCAAAAAAAAGAGTCCAACAAAATATAGAGGAAGGGAGAGGATTTAGGTTGATGGGTGGAAAAAAAAAGAATATTGGAGAATTTGATTTTGCAAGTTCTAACGAACTTTGGAGAGCTTCTCTTGATACCTTGGATTTTATGCCATTGGCATTAGCAAATTATAGTGGTGGTATAATAGTTACAGACTGGTATAGCGATGATGGATCAAATGATGAGTCTGTAAAAATTTCGATAAGATTTCTTAGTAATGAAATAAGAGCTGATGCCTTATTAGTAAAAGTTTTTTATAAAAATTGCTCAATAAATCAAAGCTGCAAAATTACAGATAGATCTGAAGTTTTATCATCAGAGTTAACAAAAAAAATTCTTTCAAAAGCTGCTGTTTATGAGAAAGAAAAACCTCAAAATAAAAATAAATATATAAATAAAGCATTAAAAGATTAATCCCAAATTGATAAAGTGGAAAGATATAATTTTAAAAGTGTTGAGGAAAAATGGCAGAAAATTTGGCAAGATAATAATCAATTTTCAACAGAGTTAGATAAAAATAAAGAAAAATTTTACTGTCTTGAAATGTTTCCATATCCATCTGGAAAAATACATATGGGACATGTTCGAAACTACACAATTGGTGATGTGCTGTCCAGATATAAGTCTTTAAAAGGCTACAATGTTTTGCACCCTATGGGATGGGATGCGTTTGGCATGCCTGCGGAAAATGCTGCTCGAGATAATAATTTAGACCCAAAGGATTGGACAAACAAAAATATTAATACAATGAAAAACCAATTGAAGAATTTAGGTTTATCCATAGATTGGAACAGAGAAATTTCCACATGTTCTGAAGAATATTACAAACATCAGCAAATTTTTTTTTTAGAATTACTTAAAAAAGACCTAGTTTATAGAAAAGAAAATTATGTAAATTGGGACCCTATAGATCAAACCGTTCTAGCAAATGAACAAGTAATTGATGGAAAAGGTTGGAGATCTGGAGCTGTCGTAGAAAGAAAAAAGTTAAGCCAATGGTTTTTTAAAATATCAGAATTTTCTCAAGATCTTTTAGATGGTTTAGATGACCTTCAAGGGTGGCCTAATAAAGTTAAAACTATGCAGAAAAACTGGATTGGAAAATCGTTTGGATGTGAAATTGATTTTTTAATCAAAGGTGAATTTCCTGTAAAAAAAATTAAGTGTTTTACTACTAGACCAGACACTTTGTTTGGTTTTTCATTTTTAGCAGTATCTGTAGACCATGAAATATCAAAATACTACGAAAACGATGAGAATTTCAAAATCTTTAAAGAAGAATGTTCTAAAATGGGTACGACCGAGGAAGCAATAGCTGTAGGTGAAAAAATAGGCTTTAAAACAAGCTTATTGGCAGTCAATCCAATTGACAATTCTCAAGAGGTACCTGTGTATTTTGCAAATTTTGTTTTAATGGACTATGGATTTGGTGCAGTTTTTGGATGTCCGGCACATGATCAAAGAGATTTTGATTTTGCAAAAAAATATCAACTGGATATTAAAACAGTCGTAAGACCTTATGAAAAAGGTGAAAATTTTGAAGTGAAAGATGAGGCCTATCCTGGAGAAGGAATTATTATAAATTCAAAATTTCTTAATGGTCTAGATGCACCAAATAATTCTGTAATCGAAACGATTAAATATTTGGAACAAAACAATTTAGGAAAAAAACAAATTAATTATAGATTAAAAGATTGGGGTGTATCTCGTCAAAGATATTGGGGATGTCCAATACCAATAATTTATGATGAAAGTGGAAAAGCACACCCTGTTCCTGAATCAATGTTACCGGTAAAATTACCAGAAAATATTGATTTAAAAGTTAAAGGTAACCCTCTTGATGTTCAAAAAAATTGGAAGGAATTAATGATTGAAGGAAAAAGATATACAAGAGAAACTGATACTCTAGATACATTTGTGTGTTCTTCTTGGTATTATTTAAGATTTTGTTCGCCAAAAGAAAAAAATTATGGATTTAATAAACATGAAATTGATTACTGGATGCCAGTTGACCAATATATTGGGGGTGTTGAACATGCTATTTTACATTTACTTTATTCAAGATTTTTCATGAGAGCATTAAATCATAAAAATAAAGAATTTAAAATTAAAGAACCATTTAAAAGTTTGTTTACTCAAGGAATGGTTTGTCATGAAACTTATAAAGATAAAAATAATAATTGGTTGAGTCCAGATCAAGTTGAAAAGATTGGTGACCAATACTTTAAAAAGGGAGGAAAAAATGAGATTGTTAAAGTAGGTCCATCAGAGTCAATGTCTAAGTCAAAAAAGAATGTAATAGATCCAGAATATATAATTAGTAATTATGGAGCAGACGCTGTAAGGCTATTCATTTTATCAGATAGTCCACCAGAAAAAGATGTTCAATGGTCAGAACAAGGTATGGTTTCATCATATAAATTTATTCAAAAGCTCTGGTTATTGCATAATGAGATTAAATCTAAGATAGCATTTGAAAAAGAGGAGAAAATAGAAAAAAAATTTGAGGAATTTTCAAACCAAATAATATCGAAAGTAACCATTAATTTAGAAAAATTTAACTATAATGTAATTATTGCCAATATGTATGAGGCATATAATTTTTTAATAAATTTCCTAAAAAAAAATAAAAATATAAAAAATCTTAAAGAAAATTACATAAAGATACTTATTTGCTTTTCTCCTGTTATCCCTCATTTTGCAAATGAATGTTTAAGAGAGATAGGTGCCAACTCAGATATAAAATGGCCAAACTATGATAAAAATCTTTTAAATAAAGAGGATGTAAACATAGTAATTCAGATAAATGGAAAAAAAAGAGCTTTGTTTAATATGCGAAAAGGAATTAATGAAACAGATCTTTTAGAAACTTTAAAAAAAGATAATATTGTAAAAAAATATTTAGAAAAAAAAAAGATCGTAAAAGTGATTTTTGTTAAAGATCGTTTAATTAATATTTTACTAGATGATTAGGTTTCTTGTTATAATTTTATTAACTGTTTCACTAAATAACTGTTCATATGAACCTATATTATCAAACGAAAATTTAGATTTTCATTTTGCAAAAATCAGTTCTAAAGGTAATGAAAAAATTAACAATATTATTGAGAAAAATTTATCCTTAAAAAAACATATCGGTAAAAGATATGAAATATTTTTTACCACAAAAAAAAGCAAGGAAATTGTTTCCTCAAATGAAAAAGGTGATGCAACAATATACAAGTTAAACGTAAACTTAGATTATGTTTTAAAACATGAAGGCAATGAATTATTGGTAAACACTATATCAAAAGAAACCACTTATAATAATATAACTGATAAGTTCGAATTAACACAGCGTGAAGAGAATATAATAGATAATTTATCAAATAATATATCTTCTGAAATCTTAATGGCAATAAGAACTTTAGATAGATGATAATTAAAAATTTTGAGATTAAAAATATCAATATTTCTAAATTTAACTTTTTTCTTTTTTATGGGAAAAATGATGGTTTAAAAAATGAATTAATTGAAAATTTTTTTTTAAAAGACTTTAATGGAAAAATATTAAATTATGAAGAAAGCGAATTTATAAATAATAAAGAGACATTGGTAAGCGAGATGTTAAATATCTCTTTATTTGAAAATAACAAAATTATAATCATATCAAGAGCAAGTGACAAAATTACTAGTATTATTGAAGAAATATCAGAAAAAAACATATCTGAATTAAAAATAATATTAAAAGCAGGATTGCTAGAAAAGAGATCGAGATTAAGATCTTTCTTTGAAAAAAGTAAATATCTAGTGACAATTCCTTTTTATGAAGAAGATATTAAGAATTTAACAATGATAATAACTAATTTTTTAGCAAAAAATAAAATTAATATATCGAGAGAATCTATTAATTTAATAGCCAAAAGATGTAGTGGTGACAGAAAAAATTTAGTTTCCGAATTAGATAAGATTTTAAGTTATTCTATTTCAAACAAAAGTATAAATTTTGAAACTATAGAAAAAATAACCAATTTAGCCGAAAATTATAATATGAATGAATTGGCTAATAATTATCTTTCAAAAGACAAAAAAAACATATCAAAAATTCTTAATGAGAATAATTTTTCTGATGATGACTGTGTGTTAATTATAAGAACAATTCTAAACAAATTAAAAAGGTTGGTAAGTATTATTGAGAGATATAACGAAACAAATAATATTGATGAAGCTATATCTAAAACAAAACCACCTATATTTTGGAAGGAAAAAGAAATAGTCAAAAATCAAGTTAGATTTTGGGTTTTGGAGGAACTTAAAAGTAAAATGTATGAGATAAATGAAATTGAAACATTAATTAAATCCAATACAAGAAATTCTTTAAATATAGTCTCAGACTTTGTAGTAAATTGTTAATAATAATTTTTAATAATGTTTATCAATCTATCTAATTGATCAATTCCCTTATATTCAAAAGTTAATGTTCCTGAGTTATTTTTTTTGTTTTTTAAA
>MDTG01148507.1_pt1 | contig 10740 bp, 6 predicted proteins | sample 811421 | NCBI WGS metagenome assembly MDTG01 (sample SAMN05326645, study PRJNA326480) | marine metagenome | isolation source: seawater | place: Pacific Ocean: South East | collected 2011
AAATATTGATTAATATCAATACATTAAATATGGCACATTACTGGCTTTAGTCCCCATAACTATTTTACAAGCCAAAGATCAACATATGGATATTGATAGCACCTTAAAACGCAGCACCAAACCGAGTCAGCGTAAAAAACTCATATTTGGTACCTTACTTATTAGCATAGCGCTTATTATTTGGCTGATTTACTCATGGCTAGCACCTACCACATTGGCGGCTAATCAACTGCAAATAGCCACCGTAACTCAAGCTGATTTTGTAATAAAAATACGTGGCTTTGGCCGTTTAAAATCAAAGTATCAGCGTTATTTAACCAATACCGATAGCGCCATGGTCGAAGCTATTCATGTATACCCCGGCACCCGCGTCAATAAAGACACCGTTATTTTAACCCTGGTAAATCCACTACAAGCGCAACGTTTATCAGTCGCACGGCTCGAATTGGCAAGACAAAAAGCCAGCGCTAACGAACAAATAATCAATCAAAAGAGTCAGCTATTAGAGCGCCAAGCAAGCCTGACTATTTTAAAAAGCGAGCTTGAAAGTGCCCAACTGCGTGCACAGGCCGAAAGTAAATTAATCGAGCAAGGCATTGTTTCAAGCCTTGATTACAAGCGCAGTTTATTAACCGTGAAGCAGCTAGAGCAACGTGTTGATATTGAAAAGCAACGCTTAGTCCAATTAGCCGATATGCACCATCAGCGCAGTAAAATTCAACAAGAGCTATTAAGCCAATTTGAATTGAACTATCAAGTACAACAGCAAGCCTTTGATGACTTACAGGTCACCGCAGGCATTGACGGCATGCTGCAAGAGCTTAATGTTGAGCTTGGTCAAAACCTTACACCAGGTACACGCCTCGCCATAGTAGGCTCAGATACCGCTCTCAAGGCTGAGCTTAGTGTGCAACAAAGCGATGCAGAAAAAATAGCTTTAAATATGCCAGCAAGAGTAAACACGTTTAGCACGGGAAATAGTGGCGAAGTAATCGCAACTGTCACCCGTATTGACCCTATCGTCAGTGATGGCCGCGTGATGATTGAACTTGATTTAACAGGTTCGTTGCCAGCTAACGCACGCCCAGATTTAAGTATTGAAGGGTATGTAATAAGCCACGTCATACCCAATGCACTCACCGTTAACTTACCCACCAAAGTGCAAGCCGATACTGACGCTACGCTTTTTAAACTTAACCCGACTACCCATTTAGCACACCCCACGCAAATTGAATTTGGTACACTCAGTGATAACAAAATTCAACTGCTGAGCGGCGCTAAAGTGGGTGAACAGCTGATCATTTCAGATCTCTCTAAATGGCAGCATTTGGCAACTATAAAAATAGAACAGGAAAGTTTATGAACACCAATACACTTATCTCATTAAAAAATATCGCCAAGGTTTATCGCAGCCAAAATGTTGAAACCTACGCCCTCAAAAATATCGACCTTGAAATAAATCAAAGCGATTATATTTGCATTAGTGGCCCATCAGGTTGTGGTAAATCAACGCTGTTATCTTTACTTGGCTTGCTAGACAGCCCTACCGAGGGGCAATATTTTATTAAAAACGTCGATACCAACACCCTCGACATGGACCAACAGGCAGAGCTGCGTAATTTACATATTGGCTTTATTTTTCAGTCATTTAATTTAATAGATGAACTTTCGGTGTTTGATAACGTAGCATTGCCGCTGACCTATCGTGAGCCTGCTATGAGCCAAGCTGATATTCAGAGCGCAGTAAAGCATGCTCTTGATGAGGTTGAAATGGGGCACCGCGCCCAACATAAACCTAATCAGCTCTCTGGTGGGCAACAACAACGTATTGCTATTGCCCGCGCCCTTGCCGGTAAACCCAGTATTTTATTGGTTGATGAGCCAACCGGTAACCTTGACTCTAAAAATGGTGATGCAGTGATGGACTTGCTCGACGCACTGAATCAAAAAGGCACTACCATTTGTATGGTAACCCATGATTTACGTTACGCAGGACGCGCAAAAACTCAGCTAAAACTACTCGATGGCGAAATTATCTCGTATTCGCAAGCACGCCAAGATACGCACACTGAAAATACCAGCGCTGTATCCGCTGCTACTGCCGAGGTGATTTAACATGAGCCGTTTAACTAAAACACGTAGTCAACTGCGCTTGGCGTGGGCATCACTGATGAACGCACCGGGGTTTGTTACCGCCGTTGTAGCCACATTGGCGCTCACTCTCGCGACCTTATTTGTAGTGCTAAGCCTAGTAAATAGTTACTTTTTAAAACCCCTTGATGTATTTGACGAAACCCGCATGGTGGTGGTTGAGCAAAGCCTAACCTATGACGACTACGATGCGATTGGCTTTCAAAGTTATCAATCGATGGTGCACTGGCTTAAAAACAATCAAAGCTTTGAGCAAGCTTTTATGATGAATGCCGCTGAAAATGTTTTTTTATACTTAGACGGCCAACCAAAAAAGGATGTGCTGTATGTCGGTGGTGAATATTTTGAGCTCCTACATACTCCTTTTTTACTCGGACATGGCTTTAAAAAGGGCGGAACTTTAGAAGAAGCTGATAATAGCGCGGTCATTTCAGAGAAGTTCTGGAAAGAACATTTTAATAGTGACCCTGATGTAATTGGTAAGCCCTTAAAAACAGCCAGTGAGATTGAAGGTGATGGGCATATAATAACGGGGGTTGTAGCGGCTAATTTCAGCCCACCTTACATGATTAAAGCGGGCTCTGTTGATGTGTGGTATCCAACCAGTTCTGACCGTCGATTTTTCCATAATGATGACTGGCAAAGCCCGTGGACCAACACGTTTAGAAACTTAAAACTGATTGCAGTATTAAAGCCTGGCGTCACTAACGAGCAAGTAAAAACCGACTTAAAAGCCCAAATTGATAACATTAAATCTGAGTGGCTCAATAATGGCGGCATTACTGATGTAAAGCCCGTTGTAACACCGTATCGTGAAGTTGAGCTTGGCAATAACGATCAACTTAGTTTAATGATGCTTGCAGGCGCGGTGGGGCTATTGGTCATCGCTGTACTAAACGTCAGCACCTTGTTTTTTTCACGCGCGTTAGCACAGCATAAAACCTTAGCGCTGCAAGCTGTACTGGGCGCAAAACGTAAAACTTTATTTAGCAGCATTTTACTGCAATCACTCATTTTAATGAGTATATCGGTCAGCATTGCACTGTTTTTATCTATTTGGGGTATTCGGTTATTCAAAGTACTTGCAGAAGGACGCTTGCCACTGGTGAACAGCTTGGCTGTTGACCTTAATTTGGTGCTGATAGCGGTAGTTATGTGTATTGCTTTAGCGTACATATTCTCAGTGATCACTGCACGTTTAGTTAACTACAAAACCTTAAATAGCCAAATGCAAAACAGTGGCAAAGGCGGCGTGTCGCAAGTATCTGGTCGTACTGTGCGTATACTAATTGGCACACAAATGTTTGTGGCAGCCTTATTAGTTAGCTTTTCAATTATGATTGTTAGCAAAGCACTCGACACCATTAATCGCCCACTGGGTAGCGACACTGAAAACCTGTACTTTGCACAGTTATTTCAAACCAATAACAATGCAACACTGGCTGAGCGCTACGAGCAAATTAAGCAGTATCAAAAAGTATTACAAAATAGCGAAGGCATTAAAGATGTTGCTCTTGGGCAAAGCCCAGTATCCGCAAGACAAAATGCCAATACCCTAACCGATGTTGCAGGTAAAAGCTCAATCTTCTTTCCAAGCCAGTGGGTCGGGCCTGATTACTTTGATTTAGTGGGCACAAAAATACTCGCTGGGCGTACTTTTAGTGAGCAAGCAATGCGCGGTGAAACTAACGAGTTATTGGTATCTATCAGTGTCGCTAAATGGCTATTACCCGACCAAGAGTACACAAGTGTTATCGGTAAAAGCTACAAAGGCCTTGAAGATAAAATGTTTGAAATTGTCGGTATAACGGAGGACTTTAACCACCCTAAATACTACGACGAATCATTTGGTCGGCACATGTGGTGGCCCGCACAGCCTTGGAGCTATATGTTTGTTATTGAAACAGAGCAAGGTGTTGAGCTGACCAGCAAGCAAGTTTTAAGTTTATTAAGAAAAGCCAATAGTCACTTAACTTTATGGCAATTTAGAGACTTACAACAAGAGTACGATGATTTATTGTATATGAGCCACCTAACAGTAGCACTGTGTAGTACCTTGGCATTATTTACTCTATTATTAGCAGCAATAGGTATCTTTGGCGTGCTGAGCTATAACCTAGGTCTGCGCCGTTATGAGTTTGGTATTCGCATGGCGCTCGGCGCTAAAAAGATACGCTTATTTAAATTAATGAGCAAAGAGGCGGTGATCCCTGTGCTGGTTGGCTTTGCCCTTGCAATAATAACCGTGTTAGCTGGTTATTTTATACTTCAAGAACAGCTAATGTCATGGCTAATCATGGATGTCCGGCTGCAATTAATGGCATGGACAATTACCTTAATTATTGCCATGTTCGCGTGTTTTAGGCCATTATTACTGTTAATTAAAGCAAAACCCATGGCTGCGCTTCGTAACGACTAAGCAATATGATGTGATAACCAAGCAAAAGTAAAGCAATTTGCTTTTGCTTGAAACAAGAAGAACAAAATGGACACAATTTTAGTTATCGACGACCAAGCCGATGTACGCATGGCGGCCATCGTGGCATTAAATCAAATTGGCTATCAGTGCATTGAAGCACAAGGCCCAGAGCAGGCGCTGGAAATAATCAGCAGCACAGCTATAAGCCTTATTTTGCTAGATATGAACTTTAAACTCGACACCACATCCGGCGCTGAAGGACTGCGATTTTTACAGCAACTGCAGACCCTGAGCGCTAAAATCCCGGTGGTAGTCATGACCGCATGGGCAAGCGTTGATGTTGCTGTAAAAGCCATGCAGTTGGGTGCGGTCGATTTTGTTGAAAAGCCATGGAACAACCTGCGCTTAACTGCGGTGGTACAACAGCAGCTGAAACAACAAAAAACCAACCACGACAATGCTTGTTTAAAAGCATTGCATAGCACCAGCGATGCTAATTACATTGCCCTGTCAGCCACTATGCAACAGTTATTAGCCCGAGCTAAACGCGCAGCCCAAACCAATGCCAGCATTTTAATTACTGGCGAAAATGGAACTGGCAAGAGCCTCTTAGCACATTACATACATCAACATTCAAACCGCAGTGAGCAACGCTTCGTTAGCGTAAACATTGGTGCTATTGCCCCTTCATTATTTGAAAGTGAATTATTTGGTCATAAAAAAGGCGCTTTTACTGATGCCAAAGAAGACCGCTTAGGCCGCTTTGAAATAGCCAATAGCGGTACCTTATTTTTAGATGAAATAGCCACTTTGCCGCTGGAGTTGCAAAGTAAAATGCTGCGCGTACTCGAAAGCCAAGAATTTGAAGTGCTCGGCTCCAGTCAAACCAAAATTGCCGACGTTCGTATTATTGCTGCAACCAATGCAGAGCTTGCCAAAGCCATTGAAGAAGGCGAATTTCGCCGCGATTTGCTGTTTCGACTCAACACCATTGAACTACACATTCCGCCCCTGCGCGAACGCCCAGAAGATATCGTTGAGCTGGCTAATCACTTGTTGGCAACACACAGTAAAAAATATCAGCGCAGCGGCATGACACTGACTGGCGAAGCGACGCTGGCGCTTACCCAGTACCATTGGCCTGGTAATGTAAGAGAGCTTAGCCATTGTGTTGAGCGAGCCGTGATTATGAGCGACAACGACAATATTGGCGCCTGTGATTTAATTCTTGCACAACCCAGTAGTGAAGCAAGCATCAGCCATAGCGCAGCAGCCAATCAATCATTACAGCTATTACCGCTGGAGGAGCTAGAAAAACAAATGATCCAAAAAGCACTGGCTGAATTTAATGGCAATGTTATTGCTGCTGGGGAATTTTTAGGATTAAGTAAATCAGCTATTTACAGGCGCATCGATAAGCATCAGCTTGATTTAAAAGAAGCAGACAGTTAAATGCCAACCAACCAGTCACTTGAACAGCACCTTAAACGCTACCTTTATTTGATGGTTTTTATCCTGCTGACGTTATGTATTTTGCTTACGATCAGCTGGGATTTAGATTGGTTTGCTAGTATCAGTATATTATTGCCGTTGATCACCCTAACGGTACTTGCGGCGCTAAAAAGTTATCGGCTAGTTACTGATGTACTCGATCGGTTTGGCTTACAACTTGATGCCCTTGCGAATAACGAAAGCAATAGCTGGCACTTAGCCAAATACCAAGGTGGGCGCATTACAAGCTTAAAAGCCGACTTTAATAAACTCAGTAACAAAGTTGCTAAAAATAAACGTCATTACATACAAACCGAAGAGTTTGTATTTGAGTTTGTTGGCATGCTTGATTTACCCATTGTTATTTTAGACCCGCACGGATTAGTCTATTTCACTAATCAAGCATTCTTAAATAGTTTAACCACTCCTGACGTTGCAGGTTTAACAGCAAATAATCTCGGCCTCATATATAACCAAGGCATGTGGCAACAACATGATGATTCATGTTTTGAGCAGCGTTTTCATATCTCATCACAAACATTTTGGCGTGCAGGGCGAAGCTACGAATTACTGACATTATTTTCGATTGAGCAACAACTACGTAGCAACGAGCAACAAGTATGGCAGCGATTAATACGCGTACTTAATCATGAAGTTAGAAACTCCCTCACACCGATTTACTCAATGAGTCAGTCTCTTCAGATCATGAAGCAGCAAGGACAGATCAGTAATGCACCTGATTTAGCCAGCGACATGCTACAAGTGATTGAAAAACGCGCCCAGCATTTGCTCGACTTTGTAGCCAGTTACAGTGCCTTTTCACAGCTGCCTGCCGCTAATAAGCAAGCCGTAACCACAAAACAAATCAATCTGAGATTACATGCCTTATTTCCACAGTTAGTTATTCAAGCAACTGAACCTCAGCACTTCAATGTAGATTTAGGCCAGTTAGAACAAGCACTGATCAACCTAATTAAAAATGCCTTTGAAGCCGGAGGTAGAAGCGCACCTACTCTTAGCTGGCAACAACATAAAGATAAAGTTGTTATTAAGCTGCTCGATAGCGGCACTGGTATTACAAATCCTGAAAACCTATTTGTGCCTTTTTATTCAACAAAAGCGCAAGGCGCAGGGATCGGTTTAGTGATCAGCCGCGAACTCATTCGTAATCAAGGTGGTCAGTTACAATTATTAGCCAATCCTGAAGGTCAAGGTACTCGTGTATTAGTTACCTTACCAAGATAATGCCCTGTATTTTATTGGCTTATAAGCCATAGCTTGGTAATCTAACAACAATAGGGACACTTAAAACCAGCCAAAAAGAAGAACAATAATGAAATGGACTCAATTAACGAGCCTCACACTCAGTGTGTGTTTTTTAGTTATAAGTTTTTATAGCACCAGCCAAGAATACCAAATCCAAGCTGCAGATGATTGGGTGAAACAACAGCCACTGATTAAAACGGAAATCCCAGTCAACCAAATCGTCGATGGTACTTATTACCGATTACTTGATACCCAAATAAAAGTATCTGCTCAACATCCTCAGCAGCGCTACACGCGTACTGTGATGCAGGCGGTGAACCAAACTGGCATCGATTACATTAGCCAACTTAATTTAGACTTTGATCCCAGTTATCAAACCCTCACACTCAATAGTCTTGGCCTTATCCGAGATGGGCAATACATAAATAAACTCGCTAGCGCACAATTTAAGGTCTTACAACGAGAAACCGAATTAGCCAATGGAATTTACAACGGCAGCCTAAGTTTAAATATTATTGTTGATGATATGCGCATTAACGACCAGCTCGATTACAGCTTTACGATTACTGGCCGCAACCCTATTTACCAACATTTTAGCGCGTCTCGCACATTAAACTGGTCGGTACCGGTGGCGCAACAATTTATGCGTGTGTTATGGCAAAAACCCACACCACTTTATATCAATACAATTAACGGCGAGGTTGACATAAAAGACACCCCGCTCGCTGTTGGTCATGACTATCAAATCAGCTTACACAATCAAGCAACAATCACATCTTCAAGCCAAACACCATATTGGTATAACCCGTATAAACAGGTTTTTTTCTCTGAATTAAAATCATGGCAGGAAGTTGCTAACTGGGCAGCCCCTTTATATCAATCCGCAATAGAAGTAACAGATCCTGTAACACTCATTGCCGATGAAATAGCCATGCATAATCCACAAGCCTCCGATCGTATCGCCGCTGCATTAAAATTCAGTCAAGACGAGGTTCGTTATTTAGGCTTGGAGATGGGTACTAACTCCCACCAACCAACGTCGGCATCTGAAACTCTGGCACTTCGTTATGGTGATTGTAAAGACAAAACCGTACTGCTAATTTCATTACTTAAAGCAATGGGGATCAAAGCCTATCCTGCATTAGTGAACACTGACGAAGGTAAACGGTTAATTGAACTACCAGCCTCAGCACAAATATTTGATCATGTCATTGTCACGCTTGAGCATGCAGGTCAACGTTATTGGCTAGATCCAACAATAAACTATCAAACCGGAACTTTAGCGCATTTAGCACAACCAAATTATGGTTATGCCTTGATTGTTAAACCTTTTGAGCAACAGCTTACAAAAATGAGTCCCCCTGTCGATGGTATTACAATTAAAACACATGATAACTACACCATAGCTCTTAAACCTGAACAGCCAACAACATTTCAAACTAGTTACATATATAGCCAGTTTGATGCTGTAAATAGACGCAGTTCATTAGCCCGCAATGGACTCGATAAAATAGCGAAAGATTACCTAGAATATTACCAAGGCTATTTTCAAGGCATAACCATTGATAAGCCGATGACGGTAACTGAGAATACAAATAACGGCGAGCTGTTAAGTGACGAGTTTTACCTTATTAATGATTTTTGGCAACCTGACGACGAAGGACTCAGAGCTGACTTTTATGCCTCAGAGATACAAAATAGCGTTTACGAACCCGATCAAATTAATCGCACAACGCCGCTGTATTTTAAGTACCCAAATAATATTGAAACAACGATTAAAATAAAATTTGAAGAACCAAATTGGCACTTTGATAATAAGCAAAGTGAAATTGATAATGCGTTCTTTAATTTCAAAGAGAATATCCACTTTACGGACAATATATTAATACTCGATTTTTCATTTAGCGCCAAACAAGATCATATTCCAGCTGATCAGATTAAACTGTACCTGAGCGAACGAGACAAGCTAATCGACAATGCGCAGTTTGGCATTGTTAAATATGTAACTGCAGATACCACTAGCAGTTTTGATTTAAACGATAATTGGATCATTGTAGTATTACTTGCTTACCTGCTCGCACTGATATTTTTTATTGTGGCATGGCGTATCGAGTCAGCAAAGCGCCCAACATTTAGTGATGCGCAGTTTTACCCAGTTACTAATGCAAAGTTTATTCTTTATAGTATTTTTACTTTAGGACTTTTTATTAACTACTGGAGTTATCGCAACTGGAAAGCAATTAAAATACAGCAAAATAGTCATATCATGCCGATTGCTCGCGGGATTTTCGCGATATTTTTTTATTACTCTTTATATTTAGAGCTAGTTGCACACAGCCAAACGCAGCACAATAAAAATAAAATCATGCCAAACGTCTTGGCAATTATTGCGTGGTTACTGGTTATTTTGGCAAGTCTCATGACCCGTATTGACGAAGCAACTACTATAGCTATTTGTATCCTGCCATTTTTATGGCTGCCATTAGTTAATTACATTCAACACCTAAACCAATCATCTGACGCACTTGCATACAATTCTAAATGGCGAGTAAGAAATATAGTTATCGCCATAATCTGGGTACCTATTTTATTTTTAAGCTTACTGGAAGAAGTCTATTTATTACCGAGTACCGCTATCGTAAAAGGCGATAAATTGTGGTCATTTCAAATGCAATTCTTAAAACGCCATCAATTAGTACCTATTGATGAAGATGTTTTATATTTTTACAGCGATGCGTGGGTAGATTTTCGTAACGACGGCAATGGTATAAGCGACAACTACATTTTTAGCTATTGGCAAAATGAACAAGGCCAACTTGAATCAAACTTAAAACACTTTAAGGATGTTACTAGCGTCGAAGTCACTTATGGCAGAACACAACTTGATAATACAGTGATTAAAGTTATCGACAAACAAGGCGAGCACTTTTTACTTATAGTTAATAGCGAAGGAAGCAAAGATAAAGAATTGGTAGAACAAATAAATAACCGCATTGCAAGTAATAAGACGCCATAAGCATTAGCAAGCAAGCAAAATAATCTAATATCAGCAAGAAATCGGGCTGTGTAATATTAATGCCAACAAAGTGCTTTATTTGTTGTTTTTATCAGCAAATAAAATAAATGAGAATTATTTGCAAATGAGTGTTGACAGATCATAAGATCTAACTGATAATCAATATCAACAAGACGCAAAGCACAACGACTTGTACGGAATAAACTGATTTGTTTCTCGACCCTGAAACACGTGTGGCGCACGTAAACAGCTAAGGTTACCTGTTACTAACCGCAACGCCCCTTGATGTTGGTGACAGGTAACCGCCCTACTATTTTACTTGCTACATTGCTCATATCGGTGACGGTAGATATGAAACTAAAAAAGCCCTTACGGGCTTTTTTTATGTCTGTAATTT
>MDTG01160310.1_pt1 | contig 10740 bp, 11 predicted proteins | sample 811421 | NCBI WGS metagenome assembly MDTG01 (sample SAMN05326645, study PRJNA326480) | marine metagenome | isolation source: seawater | place: Pacific Ocean: South East | collected 2011
AATTGGTGTATCAAGTATTTCGTAAGCATTTTTTCCAAAAATAATATCAAATCTTTGTCGACAATTAATTCTATGATGTTTTCCACACAAATTGCAAACCCATAAATTTTCTTCAAGATCTTTTTTTAATATTGGCCCTTTGCAACAACTAGTCCAGTCTGAATTTGCTATATCTTCTTTTGATGGTCTTTTTTTTAATACTTTTTTAATTTTTTCACCAAAACTTAAAGCTTTTGTAATCCAATTCATAAAATTTTACTTTTTAATTTTTTTACAAGTCTACTTACATTTGTGACAGGATTTTGTCTATTATTTAAACTTATTGATATTTCTTTACTAATTTGACTTCCAACAACTAAACCATCTGAGAATTTTAGTTTAGATATATTTTTTTCCGTTATTCCAAATCCGATAACACATTTTTTTCTAGGATTTATTTTTTTTATTTTTTTATAATTTGATAAAATTTCCTTAGGAGAAACTTTTAATTTTCCACCTGTGGTAGATAACATACTTATGTAATATATCATATCATGCGAGTCTTTAATTATCTTTTTTAGTCTTTCAGATGAAGTTGTTGGTGATAGTAATTGTATAAAGCTAATAGAATTTTCTTTACATTTGCTTGCAAACTTTTTGTTTTCAGGCCAGGGTAAGTCAACTACAATTAGACCATCAACTCCTGAATTTTTACATTTTTTTAAAAATTTAATTTTACCATATTGATAAATCATATTGAAATAACCCATTAAAATAACTGGATTAGGATTTTTATTTTTTTTGTATTTTTTAACTATTTCAAAAACATCTGAAATCTTTATACCGTTTTTAATAGCCCGGTATGCACTTGTTTGTATTTGTCCACCATCTGCAATCGGAGTATTATGAGGAAATCCTATCTCAAAAATATCAACATAAATAGAAATTGCATTTAAAATCTCTAAAGATTTTTTTTTATTATTATCTCCTGCAACAGTATATGTAAGTAATGCAGGTCTATTCTTATTATTAGCTCTTTCAAATGCTAAACGAATTGGATTTTTCATTTTATTCCTAGTCTTTGTTTTAAAATATCCCTATCTTTTTTTGCATCTCCACAAGAATTTACAATTATAATATTATTTTTATTTAGCTTAGGAGCAATTTTAATTGCTTCTGCGAATGCATGACTTGGCTCTAAACTAGGATTAAGTTTTTCATACTTTGTTACAACTTTGTATGCATTTAAAGCTTCTTCATCAGTCGCAAATGTATATTTTGCTCTTTTGGTATCTTTAAGATAACAATGAATTGGACTTACTCCAGGATAGTCTAAACCTGCGCTAATAGACTCAGTTTCATTAATTTGACCTTCTTTATTTTGACACACATAAGATGCTGCGCCATGCAAGATACCTAATTTTGCATTTCTACTTAAAGGTGCGGCATGCAACTTTGAATTTTTTGGACCACCTGCCTCAACACCAATAAACTCAACCTGACTTTTAGGAAAATCAACAAACTCACTCCAAAATCCATAAGCAGAGCTTCCACCCCCAACACAATTTATTAATTTAATTTTTTTTGGAATACTTTTAAATTCGTATATTAATTGAGCTTTAAGTTCTCTAGATATTTGAGCGGTGCTCCATCCACATATTTTTACAAAAATATTTGGTCCGACGGTAGATCCAACACACATATGTGTTGTATCACAATTTGAAACCCAGTAACGCATACATTCACTAACTGCATCAACTAATGTTTGACTTCCAGTTGTTACAGGTACAATTTCAGCACCATTTTTTCTCATTGCATCACAATTCGGTTTCTGTCTCTTTATATCTTTAACTCCCATAAAAATTTTACATTTAAGCCCAAATTTCTTTGCTGCCATACTCAACATTTTTCCAGCATAACCTGCGCCTGTATCTCCTACTATATATTTTTTACCCATAGTTTTACAAATAAGGGCATGAACTGTTGCATTATATATTTTGTGTGCTCCCCCGTTAGCATCCGAGACTACTTTTGCCCAGATTTGTGCACCATCAAGATATTTTGATAATTTATCTAATTTAATGAGTCTTGTAGGAGATCCAATATAATTCTTAAAATAAAAGTCTCTCTTTTTTAGAAAAGACTTACTTCTTCGCAAAGATTGGAATTCCTCAGTTAAGTCATCAATTGGCTTCTTCAGTGTTTCAGGTACGTAGCTTCCACCAAACTTCCCTCCCCAAAATCCATTAATATCATGTTGATCTATAAGGGGTATTTTTTTTTTTAGTTTCATTTTTAAAATTTTTTAGGTTTTTTAAAAGGATATTTATTTTTAAAATATCTTTTTCTCCATTTGTTTCTAAATTACCAGATAAATCTATAATGTCAGTTATCTTATTAAATTTATTTAATTTGTCATCATACTTAATATTCCCAGCTAACATGACAGTTATGTTCTTTGGCACATTTTTAATCATACTATGTTTAAATCCTAAAGATTTTTCATATCCTTTTCCATCAAATAAAATTATATCTGATATATTGGTATATTTTTTGTAAAGCATGACATCTTTCAAATTTCTAACAGTGATAGCTGTAATTATTTTTACTTTAAATCTTTTTTTTATATCGAGTGTTTTTTTTGGATTTACATCATAAAGTTGCAAATAATCAAAGTTTAGTTGATTAATTTTATTTAATGTTTTAGATGTAGGATTAACTAGAACAGAGACATATTTTATAAAAGAATTTTTTTTTATTTTTAAAAGCCTACTTAATTCAGCAAAACTTAAATTTCTTTTTGATTTAGGATAATTACAAATAAATCCAATAAATTTCGGAGGGTTTTGATGATTTACTATATAGCTTAAAGTTTTAGAATTTTTTACTCCACAAATTTTTACATCCATATTTTATCTAAGATTATTTAACAATTTTTGAACGTTTTTTTTAATATTGCCTTTTGTTACGGGTCTTCCAATAACGATCCAGTCACTTCCGTTCTTATAAGCATTTTTAGGTGTCAAAATTCTTTTTTGGTCATCCTTATTATTGTTAAATCTTATACCTGGAGTTATAATTTCTTTTTTGAAGTATTTTCTTGCTTTTTTTACCTCTCTTGCACTACAAACCATTGCATCTAAATTCGCTTTGGAAGCTAATTTTGCCTGACATTCAATTATTTTTTCTAAATTTTTATCATAACCTATTTCTTTCAAAGATTTGTTATCTAAAGAAGTTAGTATACTAACTCCAACCAATTTAGTTTTTCCAACAACTTTTTTTGCAGCTTTTAAAGCATTTAATCCACAATTTATATGTATTGTTATATAATTGAAATTTAAATCTTTAATAGCTCTTATAGCTGATTTGCAAGTATTAGGTATATCTGAAATTTTATAATCACCAAAAGTAACCTCATCTTTTATACTTAATATAAAATCTCTTCCGTTTTTTGAGTTCAAAAATTCTAAACCAAATTTATAGCCAATATTAAAATTTTTATTTTTTGTCTCTCTTATTATCTTTTTTACAATAGAAGTTTTTTTTGTGTCACATGCGATAAAAACTTTATATTTCTTCATTTATCTTTTTTAACCAATATCTGGAAGCTTTAAACGAAAGAGAATATTTTTCCTTGATAAAAATTTTTTCATTGGTTTTTGGATTTCGAGCATTTTTTGCTTTTTGTAGTTTTGGTTCAATTGCAAAAATATCTCTTAACTCAACTCTTTCTCTTCTTCTAAGAGAATTCTTCATTTCTTTTATAAATATATCTACAAGTTTGTTTAAGTCTTTTCTCAAAAAATTGGGGTAATTGTTTGCTAATTTCTTTAAAAGATCTGATTTTTTTGTGGACAATTATTTAATTTTCATCCTTATTTTTATTTTTTTTGTCATCTAATTTTTCAGACAATGATGAAAAGGGGAGATTTTTACCACTAAGCGGACTAGAAAATTTAGAAACCGCCTCTTTATTTTGAAGTTCTTCGAGTAATTTTATACTTAAGCTTACTTTCCTTTTATCAAAATTTAATTCTGAGATTGCAGCATCAATCCTTTCACCACCTACAAATCTTGAAGGTCTGGCATCACTTGAATTCACTGCTATATTTGATTTTTTTATTAAAAAATCTAATTCACAATTTTCTGGTTTCACGACTAACCCTTTATTATCCGACGAAGTAACAGTAACTGTTATTATATCATTAATTTTTTTGTCCTTAAACCAGTCAAACGGGTCATTTCCTAATTGTTTTAGTCCAACTCTTACTTTTTGATCATCTTTTTTTATTTCAAGAATTCTAACTTTTATTTTATCATTCTTCTTAAATTTTTTTAACTCTTCTTCTGGGTTATTTAAATAACTTAAGTCATTAGCATGTAGGAAACCATCGATATCAAAATTATCTAATTTTACATATAATGCATATTCATTTATGCTTGATATCACCCCATCAACCTCAGTTCCTTCAGGAAACTTTTGCATTAAAGTATCGTAAGGATTTTCTATTGTTAGTTTATGGGAAATTGCAACTCTTCTTTTGTCTTTATCGATTTCAGTTATTACACAATCAATCATATCTCCAACTTTAAAAAATTTTTTGGGTACGATATTTCTTTTTGTCCAACTCATTTCACTGCTATGCAATAAAGTACTTAGACCTGGCTCAAGAGAGCAAAAACATCCATAGTCAGTAATTTTATCAACTTTGACCTTATATTTTTTACCTATTTCGTAATTTCCTATATGTTCAAATGGATCTGGAGAAAGTTGTTTTATTGAACATCCGATTTGTAATTTTTCATTGTCAATTGATATAATTTTTAGATCGTGTTTTTCACCAATATTAAAAATTTCATCAGGATGATTAACTCTTGAATAAGATATTTCTTGCAAGTGAACAAGTACATCTATCTCGTTATTCACTTCAAAAAAACATCCAAAAGATGAATAACCTTTAACCACAGCGCCCTTTATTATATCACCAACTTTAAATTTTTCGATTATTTTTGCTTTGTCTTCCCGTTTATTTGAAGAAACAATCTGTCTTCTAGAGACACATGCATTTCCTCTAAGCTTATCTAACTTTATTATCGCAAATTTTTGTTCTACTCCTATTAAATGATCTATACTTTTAAGTGGTTTATCACTTATCTGAGAGCCTGGACAAAACATTAAAGACCCAGTATCGCTATGTTCAACAATTACACCTCCTTTACATTTACTTGTAATTTTTCCCATAATTGAAACATTATTTTCATAGGCTTTTTCTAGCTCGTACCAACCTTTTATTTTTTGTGCTTTTAACGCTGAAACTATTACTTCTCCATTTTTATCTTCGATTTTTTCCAATAACACAGGAATGTTTTCTCCAACAACGACCTTATCTTTAAATCCAATCATCTTTAACTCATTAACATCTACGATTGGCTCACTTTTTAAACCAGGTATAAATATAAAAACAAACTTTTCTGTGATTTTAGTAATTTTACCTTCTACGATTTTACCTTCCTCTATTCTATTTCTCGAGAGTTGCGAGTTTAAAAGCTTTTCAAAATGTTGATTTTTTGGCGATTTTAAATCTTTGTAAATTTCCATTAATTTTTAAGTTTTTTGTCCATTATCTTCTTTATTTTTATAAAGCACGCTTTCTTACTTAATTTAGAAGTATTAATCAAGATCGAATCTTGTGTTTTTTTTAAAGGGCTAAACTTTCTATTTTTGTCAATAAAATCCCTTTTTCCTAAGCTTTTAAGTACATATCTATATGAAATCCTTTTTTTTAATTTTTTAAATTCGTTATATCTTCTTTTTGCTCTTACTCTTAAATTTGCTGTAATATAGAATTTAAACATTGCATCTTTCATTATTACTGATGTAATATCTCTTCCATCAAGAACAGAACCTGAATATTTTTTCGGGGGGTTATATGCACAATCTATTTGAAAATTTTTAACTATATTTCTTATTTTACTATCTCTCGCTACAATTGAAGCTGAATTTGCTACTTCATCTGAAATTAAACTTTTATTATTCAAAGCTTTGATTTTTATATTTTTAATTTTTTTTTTTAAAAAAGAATAATTAAATTTTTTTTTGTTGTTCAATTTTATTTTGCCTATTAGCCTATAAATTTTTCCAGTATCTAAATATAGTAAATTGTATTCTTTAGAAATAAATTTAGCCTGAGTACCTGCCCCTGCTGCAGCGGGGGAATCTATAGCAACTGTTATTAAATTTTTTCTTTTTTTCAATTTATCTTTGCACCCAGAATTTTAATTATTTTGATAAAATTAGGAAAAGAAGATTTTATTGAATCTTTATCATAGATTTTCCATTTTCCACCAAGCGTTAAAGCTGCAATACATGACATCATAAATACCCTATGATCTTTTTTAAAATTTTTTATAATTAATTTTTTATTTAATTTTAATTCTGGGTTTCCATATATTTCTATATCATTATTTTTTCTTATAACTTTTACACCAATTTTTCTCAAAAAATTTACACCTATATCTAGTCTAGGGCTTTCTTTTTTATTTAATTCTCCTAAATCTTTAAATGTAGATATTCCTCTTGATTTTGCAGCAACCAAAAAAATAATTAAAAATTCATCAATTGCTGAACTATTTAAATATCTAGGACATTTTATTGCATCTAGTTTATTATTGCTTTTTACGTGTATGTCTGAAGTAACTTCCCCTTTATACTTTTTTTGATTTTTTAATAAAATTTTTGCATTCATTTTATTTAGAATTTTGATAATTCCTGTTCTCGATTTATTTACATTTACATTTTTGATAATTAGTTGAGAATTATCAGATAAAAGTGTTAAAACTATAAAAAAAGCACTTGAGCTTATGTCACCTGGAACAACGTACTGAAACCCTTGAAAATTTCTTTGACCATTAACTTCAATGTAATCATATTTTTTTTTTTTTAATATTTTAATTGGAAGCCCAAGGTTTTTTAAAAGAATTTCGGTATGGTCTCTTGATTTTCTTGCCTTAATTTTTGTTAATCCTGGTGTTTTTAATCCTGCAAATATCACTGCACTTTTACACTGAGCGCTTCCGATTCTTTCAATATAATTTATTGGCCTCAAAAAATTAGTACCATGAATTGTAACAGGTAAATAATTATTATTAGAAACAGTTATTGCTCCAAATTTTTTTAGAGGCTCTGTAACTCTAGAAAAATCTCTTTTTGATAAACTTTTGTCACCTTTAATTGTTATTTTATTATTTGCATCAACAAGTAGTCCTAAAACTAATCTAGCAAATGTCCCTGAATTTCCAGAATAGATATTTACTTTTTTGTTAGTTCTAAAACCATTCAGACCAAAACCTTTAATAATGTAGCAATTACTTGATTTTTTATAATCAATACCTAATTTTTTTATAGACTTTAATGAATTTATTACATCTTCAGATTCAAGTAGATTATAAATTCTAGAAGTCCCAATAGCTTGCGAAGCTAATAAAACACACCTAATAGATATACTTTTATCTCCACTGACATTGATCTCATCATCAAAATTTTTAATAATTTTATTTATTTCAATGTATTTTTTCATTAATGAATTAACTTAAATTGAATTCATCACCAAAATACATTGATTTAGCGTTCTTATCACTGATAACTTCATCTGGACTACCAGAAGCAATTATTTTTCCGTTAGATAAAATTATTGCTCTATCAACACAATTTAAAAGATCTCTAGCTTGGTGATCACAAACAACGATAGAAATTTTTTCAGATGATTGTAAATTTAGAATTATTTCTTGCAACATTTTAATAGTTAATATGTCTAGTGCTGCAAATGGCTCATCTAAAAGTAAAATTTGTGGGTCATTTATTAAAGCCATAGCGATCACAAGTTTCTTTTTTTGTCCACCAGATAAATTTTTTGTTTTAATTTTTAATATTGATTCAAATTCGAATTGAGTAATCAATTTATTTAATTTGTGTTCTCTTAACTCTCTCTCTTTAATATGAATTTCTGCAACTAATTTTAAATTATCTAATAAACTTAAGTCTTGTATTAGTCCTCCATACTGAGGCACAAAACCCAACTTAAATTTTGTAAAACGTTCATTGATCGGTAAATTTGTTGACCTTATACCATCTATATATATATCCCCATAATTTGGGTCTTTTAAGCCAGTTATTAAATTAAAAATCGTAGACTTCCCAACACCATTAGGTCCCAACATGCCAAGTATTTCTTCCTTATTGATTTGTAAATTTAAATTCTCGATTATTTGACGTTTATTATAAAATACAGAAATATTTTTTAATTCCACAATAGGTTCTGTTGATTTGTAATTTTCTATCCTAAACTTTTTTATTAAGGCCATTAATTTGCTGTAATTTCAATTTTATCGTCTGAATTAATATTTATATCTTTGGTTAAAATATTTAAAGTAATTTTATTTGTTTTCATAAATGAATTATTACCTTGAACAGTAACATTATTGTATGCAACAGCAATATTTTTATCTATGTTTAAATCTAAATTATCACATCTTATAATCTTATCTTCATAGTTTATTTGAACATTATTATAAAATTTTGAATTTTGATTTGAGTAATTATACTCAGCATTCTTTGATGATATTTTTATTTCTGATCTATTGATTGGTTTAATTACTCCATAAACTTCAATGAGATCTAATATATTTGTATTTTCTAAATTAGTTTTGCCATAATCAGCATTGATTTTAAAAATACTGCCATTTTTATTAGTAGTAATGTACTCAATATTTTTAGTTAAATTATTAGTTTTTTCATTATTAATCTTTTCATCCATCTTTTGTTGTTTACTGTTCTTTGTAATTTCACTTGTAATATTTTGAGTAAAGTCTTTAGTAATAATTTCTTTATCCTTAATCCGTGATTGTTTTATTTTATCAGACTCAATTACTTCTAAAATTTCTTGATTACCTGGCAAGTTTTGAGAAACGTTTGAATTTTCTATACTTAATTCATCTGAGATAATTTCCTGTTTTTTCATTGGTCCAGAATAAAAATATAAAAAGTATATGCCTCCTAAAATTATTATAATTAATAAAAAAAGTATTAATTGTAGTAATGATTTTACCGACATTAATTAATATTTGAACTCAAAATATCATGCATATGCAACAATCCAATTGTTTTTTTTTGATTATTTTTTCTATGTACGCATAAAGAAGTAATTTTTTTTAAATTCATCAATGACAATGCTGAGGCAGCTAACATATTTTCATCAACACTAATTGGATTTTTTTTCATAACTTTATTTACCTTAATATTTTCAAAATTAGAGTATTTTTGGGCAATTCTTTTTAAATCCCCGTCAGTAATTATTCCACAAGTGTTTCCATTTTTTTTTGTAATTATTAATACACCTAACTTTTTATTGTTTATAATTTTGATAGCTCTTTTCATGACTATATTTTCTTTCACTTTAGGAATTTTTTTTCCAATTGACATCAAATCACTGACAGTTTTTAATCTAATTGAAAGAGAACCACTTGGGTGAAATCTTTTAAAATCAAGTCTTGTAAAATTTTTAGTTTTCATACCTGTGATTGCTAGTGCATCACCTAAAGCTAGTTGGGTTGTAGTAGAGGAAGTGGGCACAATATTTTCTGGTCCAGCTTCTCTTGTTTTAGGCATTAAAAAAGTAGCATCAGAATTTTTATATAAAATTGAATCTTTCTTTGATGTGATCCCGATTAGTTTAATACTTCTATTTCTTGAAATATATTGAATTATATTCTTTAATTCCTGACTTTCACCACTATTGCTTATTAAAATTACTATATCCTTAGATGTAATTTGTCCCATATCTCCGTGACTAGCATTTGAAGCGTCTAAAAAAAAAGCTGATATGCCAGTCGATGAAAAAGTTGCAGCCCATTTTTTTGCAATAATTCCACTTTTTCCGACACCAGAAATTATAACTTTACCATCTTTACAGGAAAGGATTATTTTTAAAATTTTATCAAAACTTCTATTTATACTTTTTTTAAGATTTTTTAATGCATCAATTTCATATTCTATTACTTTTTTTGCTAATGTTTGAAACTTTTTATTTTTCATTTAGTGGGACCAAATGTCAGTATCAAAGGAAGCCAAATCTAAGTTCACTCTACTTTTTATAAATTTAATAGTATCATAGTAAAGATTATCTCTTCTTTCTCTAATTAAAATTTTTTCTAAGCATAGAAAAATTTTGTGTAAATAAACAACGTCTTTTGCACAGTAAATTAACTGTTTTTCTGTTAATTCCCCACCAAAATCTGACGATTGTAAATTTTTATTTATATCATTTCCAGTAAATTCTTTTATTAAATCTTTTAATCCATGCTTATCACTATAACTTCTTGCTAATTTGCTCATAATTTTAGTACAATTAATATTCTCAACATCAACTTTAAGATATTTTTTTATGAACAATAAATCAGCTCTTGCGTAATGAAATATTTTATTAATTTTGTTATCTTGTAGTATTTTTTTTAAATTTGGAGCATGATAAGTTTCTCTGTTTAATTTTATTATATGAGCATCGTCATTTCCTGTTGAAATTTGAACTAAACAAAGACCATCTCTTTCGACATTCAGGCCCATAAATTCACAATCTACTGCTATTTTGTCACTAAGAACTAATTGGTCTGGCAAATCCTCCTTGTGTAATTTAATATCTAAATTCATTTGATAGAATATATATATGAAACAAAAAGAAATTCTACTTTTCGGTGCAACTGGTC
>MDTG01220375.1_pt1 | contig 10740 bp, 11 predicted proteins | sample 811421 | NCBI WGS metagenome assembly MDTG01 (sample SAMN05326645, study PRJNA326480) | marine metagenome | isolation source: seawater | place: Pacific Ocean: South East | collected 2011
TCTACTCTAATCGATGCTTTTGATCGACGGCTTGTTCCTCGTGGTGAAACAATAACCGTTGTAGAATCGTGTACAGGAGGGGCCTTAGCGAGTGCGTTAACCGGTATGAGCGGGAGCTCACAATGGTTTCGTTTAGGACTTGTAACTTATGCAGACCAATTTAAAACAGAATTACTTGGTGTTTCGCAAAAAAGTTTGGAGTCTGAGGGCGCCGTAAGTAGAACAGTTGTTCAAGAAATGGTGAAAGGTGCAATGAAGTTGGCGCGAGCTGATTATGGAATTGCCATCAGCGGAATTGCTGGACCTGGTGGTGGTACAAAGGAGAAGCCTGTTGGTATGGTTTGGTTTGGATTTGGATACAACGAACATGTAGAGGCGGTACGGATGCAATTTTCGGGTGACAGAAATGCCGTAAGAGTTCAATCCGTTGAATTTTCGTTGCGAAAAATGTTGCAATTAATGGAATGATTAACTACTGTACAGTTATACAGTTATGATTTGAGGTTTTGCTTTGCTAGTTTTGATAAAGCATATTTATTTGAGTAGAGAATTGAGGTAACAAGAATGAATGGAAATAAAGAAAAAGCATTAGAAGTCGCACTTGGGCAGATTGAACGTCAGTTCGGAAAGGGGACGGTAATGCGTATGGGAGAAAATGATCGGCCGGCAATACCGTCAATTTCTACTGGTTCTCTTGGTCTTGATATTGCACTCGGGATAGGAGGTTTACCCAAAGGACGCGTTGTTGAAATATATGGTCCTGAATCGTCTGGTAAGACAACGTTGACACTCCAGATCATTGCAGAGGCTCAAAAAAATGGAGGCACTTGTGCTTTTATTGATGCAGAACATGCATTAGATCCTGCCTATGCTGAAAAATTGGGAGTCGTTGTTGATGATCTTATTGTCTCTCAACCGGATACTGGTGAGCAGGCTTTAGAGGTTACAGATATGCTCGTGAGATCGGGTGCACTCGATGTTTTGGTTGTCGATTCGGTGGCTGCGTTGACTCCACGAGCAGAGATAGAGGGTGAAATGGGGGATCATCATGTAGGTCTTCAAGCGCGCTTGATGTCTCAAGCTTTACGCAAACTGACCAGTAACATAAAGAGTGCGAATTGCCTCGTAATTTTTATTAATCAGATCCGTATGAAAATCGGGGTCATGTTCGGAAGCCCAGAGACTACTACTGGTGGAAATGCTCTAAAATTTTATTCATCTGTGCGGCTTGACATCCGAAGAACCGGAGCGGTCAAAGAGAGTGATGAGATTGTAGGAAACGAAACACGTGTTAAAGTTGTAAAAAATAAGGTTTCTCCTCCATTTAAACAAGCGGAATTTCAAATTCTCTATGGGTCTGGTATTAACCACAATGGAGAACTTGTTGATCTTGGAGTAAAGCATGATTTCATAGATAAGTCAGGTGCGTGGTATGCCTTCAGGGGGGAAAAAATTGGCCAGGGTAAAGCTAATGTGTGTAAATTTCTTAATGAAAACAGAGATATAGCGGATGAAATTGAGAGCTTAATTCGAAACAAAGAGCTTGGTGGACTTAAACCTGTCGCGGATGATGTCTTAGCCGCTGAATGATTGTATTTGCTGCCCACTAAACGTGTGAAATATCAGGCACACAAAAACTTTGGCTATAGAAACACGCAATTATCTCATGGATACAGAGTATCGAAATTTGGTGAAAAATATTCGGCTGAGAGCGCTTGATTTGTTAGCTTTACGGGAACATACTCGGCAAGAATTACAGATAAAACTTGAAGCTAAATTTCATGATAAGGATGTCATTAGCCAATTACTAGATGAGCTGGAGGCAACGTACATTCAGAGTGATGAGCGGTATGCTGAGATGTTTCTTCGCAATAGAGTGCGAAAGGGACACGGACCGAACAGGATAAAGGTAGATTTAAACAAGAAAGGCATCGCCTCAGAATTATCGCACACTTTACTGAGCTCGGGCAGTGTAGACTGGAGGCGGCTAGCGTTGACTGTACTGCAACGAAAATGTGGAGAAAAACGAGATCTAGGTAAAACAGATATTGCACGCAATGGACGTTTTTTGGCCCAACGAGGATTTTCTACAGAGCAAATTTATCAAGCTTTTAAGGACTACAATAATTCCAAACAGTAATATATTTTGCCTGTGGCTCACACGCTCGATTTAAAAATATCCACCAGATAAGACTCTCTCCAACTGTCTGCATTGAGGCTTTCTGTGAACCCGCAGTGTCCCCCAAATCTTTGTACATCAATGCTCAAAGAGTTAGTTTTCTTTATCTTGGTGACGTCATCGATGGGGATAACTGGATCGTCCATTGATGCAATAAGATGAGACGGAACAGGAAGTCCTGATAGCCTATCCTCGACGATTGAGTATGATGAAAAGTACTCATTTGGCGTAGAATAGGGTGTGAATCGAGGGATGAAAACTGCGTAGATATCATCGAGAGACTTAGCTTTCTCTAGTTCTCCCCCGTCGTTATATTCGGAAAAAACACTAATGTTGTTTCCAGGGAAGCCGACCATTTGCGAAAAAATAATTTCTATACATGGATGGTGCAAGCCTAATGCCGATCATTGCGTTTATAGGATCTATGGGCGGAGAAATTGCGGCTACAGCGCTGAGTTTTAATTCATTACCGCGGTCAGTAGCTATCCGCAATGCGAAATTACTGCCGAGCGAGAAACCGTTTCTTATACTCGAATTTTTGCAAGAACTGTTTTATTACATCGCTAACTTCGTCAGTCATTGTAGAGTTAAAAATGCCACGATTCATATGATGAGTATTTCCATGATCTCGAAAATTAAGCCGTAAAACATCGAAACCATGATTTAATAACGTGTTGGCAGTGGTCACTAAATAAGACGACTTGGTTGAGCCTTCCCAACCATGCAGTAACATTACGATCGCATTTTGTGAACAGTCACTTTTGTCGAACTCACCCAAGAGACATGTCCCATCTGCAGCCTTAAGCACCATGGTTTTGCTACGAAAACGTTTTATAAGTAATTTAGCCTTTGCCTTTTTCGGTCCAAGACTGTTCATTATGCTCTGCAAATGCGGATTTCTTAGATATTTTGGGGGTAAAAACTTTATTGATTTTATTACTCTCTTACATTCGCAGTTTGATTAGTCGACGGATTGAGCGTAGCCTGGAGGATCCCCGAAAAAATTAAATATTTGAGCAAATGGATGTTTTAAGGCACCATCGTTAATTATGAAAATTTTTTCATCCTGGGTCAAAAAGATTGATAACGTTTTTTGCCATACCCAATGTATATTGCGCAAAAGGACGTTGTTGTTATTTGTTATATCACCGGCGTTTGCTTGTGCAGAAGGTTATGACCACTCCTATGCTAAGTTGTCGCTCACAGAAGAATTGAGATCATTGGATGAATCTGACTTATCAAGTTTTGGTATTAGTAATAGGTGTATCAGGAGAAACGCAATAAAATCAATTCGTTTTCAAGATGATCAGATAGCGATTATCAAGGTTGGTCGAGGGAAAGAAATTGTCCTTACATTAACGCGTCCATGTCTTGGGATTAAGCGAAATGGGTTTATCTTCTCCCCCCGGTCTAATAAACTCTGCGAGAAATTTGATTACTTTGAAGTGATGGAAACTAATATGATTTGTCAAATTGATTCCATTCAGCCACACATCAGGTTAGAGAATGGGTATTAATAGTCTGTTTTTCCCAATAAAACGGTTTATTTGCGTGTATTTCCTGTGTAATAGTTTTGTGTCAATTGGCTCAAGTCCTAATGATGGCGATTCATCTGAGGTAACTTGGACAGGGAGTTGGCAGCAGGGTGGACTGCTTTTGGGTCAACTTGATCGCGGTTATCGAGCTTTCTACAAGGGATTCCCTCTACAGGAGACAAAAACCGGGCAAATTCTGTTAGGACTTGGACGGGACGCCGATGGAATGGTTAATGTTGACTTTTTGGATTCCTCTGGGAAAAAAACCACGAGATCTTGGGAGGTCGAGAAACGAGAATATAAGGTGCAATACATCGAAGGGGTGAGACAAGACCGCGTCATTCCACCGGAATCAGTCTCATCTAGAATCGGTGAGGAAGCGCAGCAGGTTCGCAATGCACGGGCGCTCCGAAGTAGTAGTGAGGCGTTTCTTCGTGGGTTCGATTTGCCTCTAGTGGGCCCAATCACTGGTGTATATGGGAGTTCACGTATCTATAACGGGCTTCCAAGAAGCCCTCACTATGGAATTGATTATGCCGCCCCCCTCGGATCAGATGTAAAGGCTCCCGGTTCAGGTGTTGTCACGCTTGTACATGATGATATGTATTTTTCTGGAGGTACGCTTATCATTGATCACGGGATGGGCCTTAGCTCAACATTCCTGCATTTGAGCAGCATATTGGTACATGTTGGGGATTCTGTGAAGCTCGGTCAGGTTATCGCAGCAGTTGGCGCAACAGGCAGAGCAACCGGTCCACACCTTGACTGGCGAATGAATTGGCGCGATGAGCGAATTGATCCTCAGTTAGTTTTATTAGCACTCCCAGCAAAAAAGATAGGTTTGCCATAAACTAATTATCCTTCCGCTTTTGATTAAGGCTGAAGGATGGTCAACTTAAATATTTTTGATTAGACTAATAGAAAGATTCTGATGTTGGATTAACATGGACAAGAGTTTATTAAGTATTTTGGTGTGCCCGTTGAGCAAGACTTCATTGGTTTTCGATCCTGAAAAGATGGAGTTAGCGTGTTCTGCGAGTGGTCTTGCTTACCCTATCCGAAATGGAGTTCCGATCATGCTGGAATCTGAGGCAAGACTCATGACAGCAGACGAAAAACTTGCCAAAATTGAATTTCACAAAGACTAATATCGGATGGAGTATTTCTAATCATGTCAGAGCGTGCACATACATTGTTCACACAAATTATAAATAGAGAACTTCCTGCGGATTTTATATACGAGGATGATAATTGCGTAGTTATCAATGATATAGCGCCCCAGGCCAGTGTGCATATGTTGGTAATTCCTCGGAAGCCAGTGAAAAGACTCGTTGATGCTAATCTTGAGGATAAAAAGCTTCTTGGACATTTGCTTTGGGTTGCTGGAGAGGTGGCGCGTCGAACTGGGGTAGGTGATGCTTTTCGTGTCGTGATAAACAATGGTGCGGATGCTGGACAGACGGTGTTTCATCTGCATCTTCATGTGCTTGCAAGCTCAAAGTTCAATGAGTTGAATGTAGCTGTACCGTGATTTTTGGATTGGAACTACAATGTCAAAACTATTATGAATACCTCTGAGATACGCACTGCGTTCTTGGAATTTTTTGGGGGCCGTCACCATGATATTATTCCCAGCAGTACTCTAGTTCCGCGAAATGATCCAACACTGCTATTTACTAACGCCGGCATGGTGCAGTTTAAAGATGTTTTCTTGGGTTCTGAGCACCGTAATTATAAACGGGCGGTGTCGTCGCAGCGATGTGTTCGAGCAGGCGGAAAACACAATGATCTCGAGAACGTGGGTTATACCGCTCGACACCATACTTTCTTTGAAATGCTCGGAAACTTCAGTTTTGGCGAATATTTTAAGCGAGAGGCAATTAAATACGCGTGGGAATTTTTAACCGTCGTACTTAAATTGCCACCAGAGCGATTATGGGTGACCGTTCACGTTGGCGATGATGAAGCCGCTGAAATTTGGATAAATGATGTTGGCATAGATCATAAAAGGCTATCGAGATTAGATGAAGAGAACTTTTGGCAGATGGGTGACACTGGCCCCTGTGGTCCGTCAAGTGAGATTTTCTGGGACCATGGAGATAGTGTTCCCGGTGCACCGCCTGGTGAGGATGGCGATGACTTGGATCGGTATATCGAAATCTGGAACCTTGTTTTTATGCAATATGACCGAGATATCAACGGTAATTTGACGCCGCTACCAAAGCCAAGTATCGATACAGGAATGGGACTTGAGCGAATTGCAGCTGTCCTCCAAGGAGTCCACAGTAATTATGAAATTGATTTATTTCAGGAATTAATTGCGGCTATTGCGGTCATATTGGAGTGCAAAGATAGAAGTGATGATTCGCTCAAAGTTATTGCAGATCACATTAGAGCATGTGCGTTTTTGGTTCTCGATGGTGTTGTTCCCTCCAATGAGGGACGAGGTTATGTTTTGCGCCGGATCCTCCGTAGAGCTCTCAGACATGGTCATAAGCTTGGTGCATCGGATCTATTTTTTCATAAGCTAATTACCAAGATAGTCGAGATAATGGGTTCGGCATATCCTGAGTTACAGGTTAGGAGAGAGTATATCGAACGTGTCATACGCATGGAGGAGGAGCAGTTTGCTCGTACTCTTGAAAAAGGTATGGCCGCTTTAGAGATAGCTTTAAAGACTTTGAGTAATAAAGTGGTCTCAGGAGATATAATTTTTCAATTACATGACACCTTCGGGTTCCCCGTTGACTTAACAAATGATATCGCTCGTGAAAGAGGTTTAGAGCTTGATATGGTCGGTTACCACAAACTCATGAAGCGCCAACGTGAACTCGCGCGTGACTCTAGTAAGTTTAGAGCAGATAACACTAATAACGTTAGCTTAAGTAGCCGAACCGAATTCTTGGGATATGAAACTCTAGATGCGTATACGCTTATATCGGCCATACAGCGATCGGGGGATCTTGTTGATGTGGCCCGTCAGGGTGACGAAGTTGCGATTGCGCTAAAAGCCACAACATTTTATGCGGAAGCCGGAGGTCAAGTTGGCGACAGCGGGCAGATAATGGGGGAGAATTCTGTTTTAGAAATAGATAATTGCTTTAAGGTTGGGGATAGCCACATCCACATAGGCCGAGTGGTAAGTGGTGAGATAGCACTTGGAGATAGCGTGAGATCGGTAGTTGATCAACAAAAACGACATGCCATATGTCAAAATCACTCGGCTACACACTTACTTCATGCATCTCTTCGAAACTTGTTGGGTGAACACGTAGAGCAACGGGGCTCATTAGTTGATAGTCAGCGTCTTCGCTTTGACTTTTCTCATTTAGATTCTCTCAGTAATCAGCAATTGAGGGATATTGAGATAAGTATAAATAATCGGATCATTGACAACGTTGATGTTAAAATTCGCCATATGTCTTTAGAAATAGCTCGAGAGAAGGGTGCAATGGCTTTGTTTGGCGAAAAATATGGGGATATCGTTCGTGTAGTTCACATTGGGGGTGACCACTCCGTGGAATTATGTGGCGGAACCCACGTTAATTGTTCTGGAGAAATTGGCCTAATTAAGATTGTTGGAGAATATGGTATTGCATCAGGAATTCGTCGTATCGAAGCGCTCTCGGGTATAAGAGCGCTAGAATGGTGTAACGATAATGAACAAATTTTGGATGATTTGGCAGATAATTTACAAACTGGTAGGCGCGAACTGATTAGCAGGGTAAAAAGTTTAATGTCAGAGAACAAGCAATATCTTAGGGAGATAAGATCGCTAAAATCAAAATTGGTCAGTGTTGAAGTCGGAAGCGTATTGAAGCAATCTCGGGAAGTAGCTGGAATTTCAGTGTTGGTGAAAATTATCCAAAATACAGACTCTAAAGGATTGAGAGATTTCGCTGATCAGATACGTTCTAGGTTAGATAGGGGAATATTCGTCTTAGCATCAGTTGAGGGGGAGAGGGGATTATTATTAGCTGGGGTGACACGTAACCTCATTGATTCGTTTAACGCTAGTGATATCCTAAAATATATTGCGCATCAGGCCGATGGAAAGGGCGGTGGAAGGCCTGATCTGGCGCAAGGATCAGTTGGAGATGTCACGAAATTGGGTCCGGCGATGGAATCTTTGTTCAATTGGATTGAGGCCAAAATTTAATTACTTTATTAGAGATGGCTAAAAGTTACGTGAAAAATACTCTGAAAAAGCACTATCAGTGAAGTTGATCATTCAAAAATATGGTGGCACATCGGTTGGCTCGGTCGACCGGATCAAGGCAGTGGCCCAGAAAGTATACTCAAGTCATCGAAGTGGTGTTAAAACAGTTGTAACTTTGTCAGCTATGAGCGGTGAGACAAATCGCCTAATCGAGCTTGCATCGCAATTTCATAATGATCCAAATCCAAGAGAGTTGGATGCGCTGCTTTCAACAGGAGAGCAAGTATCAATTTCGTTACTATGCTTGGCTCTTCAAAATCTTGGTTTGGAAGCCAAGTCTTACACTGGAAGTCAAGTGCGGATCTCAACCGATAGTGCCTTTGGCAAAGCTCGCATTGAGAGCATTGATGCAGACCGTATTAGAGAGGATTTGGACTCAGGTCTCGTTGTTGTTGTGGCAGGCTTTCAGGGGGTGGATGAGCGAGATAATATTACAACACTAGGTCGGGGTGGCTCGGATACTACCGCGGTGGCCTTAGCCTCAGTACTTAATGCTTATGAGTGTCAAATTTTCACTGATGTCGATGGAGTATACACGACTGACCCGCGTATTGTCCCAGAGGCTCGAAGGCTTAATGAGATAACATTCGAGGAAATGATTGAAATGGCGAGCCAAGGGTCAAAAGTACTTCAAATTCGTGCGGTTGAATTTGCAGGCAAATACAATGTGCCGCTCCGAGTGATGTCAAGCTTCGTCGACGGCCCCGGCACATTAATAACACTTGAGGATGAGGATCATATGGAAAAACCGGTGGTTTCAGGCATTGCTTTCAATAAAGACGAAGCTAAATTAACGATTCGAGGTATACCCGATCAACCAGGTGTTGCGGCTAAAGTTTTAGTTCCCATCAGTGAGGCGAATATTGAAATTGATGTAATCGTACAAAACGTGGCTAAAGATAATTCTGCGGATATAACCTTTACCCTTAACAAGAACGATTTGCGTCGAGCAGAATCTATTCTTAAGGCAATCGCAGATGACTTGGGCGCAAAGGAAGTTACTGCAGATGCTAAAATCGCAAAGGTATCCATCGTTGGGGTTGGAATGCGATCTCATGCTGGTGTTGCGGCTAGAATGTTTTCATGTCTGGCCAGCGAGGGAATTAATATACAACTTATTACTACCTCAGAAATTAAGATTGCGGTCATTGTGGAAGAGCGATATTTGGAATTAGCCGTCAGGGCTCTTCACACAGAGTATAATCTTGAGAAATTACCGGTGCCTTAACAATATTTTTAACATTCCTTCTTATTTAGTATTGAGCTTATTTGTTATTTTATCAGAGGGAAGCTCTAAAGCTTCCCAAGATATATGCTGTTTTTTCTTCATAAAAATATTAGACTTGAACATTAACAGCTAGCTTATACATTATTTAAATTTAAGTACGTGTTTTATTGGAGAGGTGGCCGAGCGGCTGAAGGCGCTCCCCTGCTAAGGGAGTAAGGGTTAACAGCCCTTCGAGGGTTCGAATCCCTCTCTCTCCGCCATATTTTATCTATAAATCAATAGTTTATATTTTTATAAAAAATAATCAGTTTCTTTTTAAAATGCCCATCATGTTCTTTAATAATCGTTTACGTATGTTGATTTATGTCACAATAATGACATAAACTCATATTTTTCTCATTTTAAAACAGTCAGTTATCTTTTCTTATCATTTTTTTCATGAGATTTTTTATGTCACTATTATGTCATTTTTCGGAAACTGAGGTAAAACGTCTTAGACAACGAACAGGTAGCAAGCAGACGGTCTACAAAAATCCTTCGTTTAAAGGACTCGAACTTGTAGTCGGAAAAAAAAGTAAAACCTGGTATTTCAGAACGTCAACTATCAGAAAAAAGCTTGGTCATTGGCCGGATCTAAGCGTAGATGCGGCAATTTCAAACTGGGGCAGAATCAAAGCAGATCGGTTTAAGGGCATCTCCGAATTTAGTAATGCAGATACAATTTCTCTTAACAACTACCTTGGATTATGGCTCAAAAAGACTCATCAGAAGTTAGCAAAAGAGAGGGTAAGAGATCTGCGCGCAGCGCTCGGAGAGCTTGCCAATGAGTCGTTAAACCGATTTACAAAAGACATGATCACTCAGTGGAGACAAGACTTTGTGATCAATCGGGAGCAACCTAATCGACCTCGAAGTGCCGCAACGGCCAACCGTCATATCAGTTTTTTAAAAGGCAGATTATCAGACGCCGTTGACGATCAATTTATTAACGCGAATCCGCTCTACAGAATGTCTAAGCTGCCTGAAAATGACGAGCGTGTAAGATTTTTGAATCACGATGAAGAGGAACGGTTAATGAGTGCCATTAGCCTCCGAACCGATTTTCTTAAACCGATGTGCATACTGGCGCTAAATACTGGGATGAGGCGTGGAGAGCTTTATAGCCTTAAATGGAGCGAGGTGTACTGGGAAACCCGCAACATACGAATTCTTGGATCGACCTCTAAGAGCGGAAAGACAAAATTTGTTCCAATGAACGACCAATGTTACAAAGCTCTTACCGATTGGAAACAGTTGAGTACAAAGTCTGATCTCGTTTTTCCACGGTCTAATGGACAAATTCGCAGAGGGGTATGCCGAGAATTTCTCACGTTGATGGGGGAGGCTGGAATTAATGACTTTCGCTTCCACGATATGCGTCATGATTTTGCGAGCAAGTTGGTTCAGAATGGTGTCGATATTTATCAAGTTAAGGAATTGCTCAGACACGATGACATTAGAATGACCCAACGGTATTCGCACCTTGCTCCAAGTCAGCTATTACAAGTGGTGCAGACATTGAGGAGAGAAAATGCCTAAA
>MDTG01263832.1_pt1 | contig 10740 bp, 9 predicted proteins | sample 811421 | NCBI WGS metagenome assembly MDTG01 (sample SAMN05326645, study PRJNA326480) | marine metagenome | isolation source: seawater | place: Pacific Ocean: South East | collected 2011
ACCGCGACGCGCTCGTCGCCGACGGGCGCCGCGTCGATTTCGACCTCGAGCGGGTCCTCGGCCAGGCCGCCGAGCGCGCCCGCTCCCTCGCCACCCCGCCGCCGGACACCCTGACCCCGGAGACCGAGGACGGCTTCGACTACGCCTTCCCCGTCGCCCACCCGATGGACGTCCCCTCGGACGGCGCCTTCCACGGCCTCCCCCTCGCCCGCGCCGAGGTCGACGCCCGCCCGCGCTTCGTCGTCGTGCCGCGCGAGGCCGACGAGGTCTTTCGCTTCGTCGAGCTCGACAACCCGCTCGAGGGCCCGCTGCTCCGGGGCCCCGCCGACGTCTACCTCGACGGCCGCTACCTGCTCACCCGGGCGCTCCGCCCCATCGGCCCGGGCGAGCGCCTCGAGCTCGGGCTCGGCGTCGAGCAGGCCATCAAGATCGCCCGCAACACGCGCTACCGCGAGGAGAGCGCCGGCCTCATGGGGCGCTCCCTCGAGCTGGTCCACGCCATCGAGATCGACGTGACCAACCACCTGCCGGGGCCGGCCCTCGTCGAGGTGCGCGAGCGCGTCCCGACCACGCGCGAGGGCGAGGACGACATCGAGGTGCGCGTCGACGAGGTGCGCCCGGCCTGGGAGAGCTGGGAGCCGCCGGACCGCGCCCTCGAGGGCGGCCATCGCTGGCGCGTGCGCGTCGAGTCCGGCGCCACCGAGCGCCTCGAGGCGCGCTACGTGGTCCGCATCGCCGGCAAGCACGAGCTCGTCGGCGGGAACCGGAGGGAGCGATGAGCCCGAAGAGCGCGCGCCGGACCCTCGACGCGCCCGTGCGGCGCGTGACCGTGATGGAGGACCGGGCCTTCGTGCGCCGCGAGGTGCACCTCGACGCCGAGCCGGGGCCGCTGAAGCTGCGAGTCGACGTCGCGCCGGTGCTCGTGGACAAGACGCTCGACGTGCGCGCCGAGGGGGCGACCCTCGCCGAGGCGCGCGTGCGGCGGGAGCGCCTCCATCGCCACACCGAGCGCGGCGACGTCGGGCTCCGGGAGAAGCTCCGCGAAGCGATCGACGCGCTGAAGGATCTCGAGGAGGCGATGGCGCGCGACACGGCCGAGCTGGCCGACATCCGCCGCGCCCGCGAGCTCCTCGTCTCGGAGATCGGCGAGGAGGTCGCCTGGGGCCAGGGCGATCCGGCGCGCTGGACGAGCGACTTCGAGGCCGCGACCGAGCGCGCGGAGGCGCTCCGCGTCGCCCTCGCCGAAGCCCACGCCGAGCGCGACCGCCTCCGCCGAGAGCGCGACGACCTCTCCGCGCGGGTCCGCGCCGTCGCCACGCCCGCCCGCGACGAGGCCGCCTGGCTCGACCTCGACCTGCACCTCGAGGCCGCCGGATCCGTCGCGATCACCATCGGCTACCTCGTCCCCAACGCGCTCTGGCGCCCGCAGCACCGCGCGACGCACGTCCCGGGCGAGGGGGCCAAGGTGCGCCTCGAGACCCACGCCTGCGTCTGGCAGAACACGGGCGAGGATTGGGAGGACGCCGAGCTGGCCTTCTCCACCGAGCGCCCTTCCCTCGGCGTCGAGCCGCCGCCCCTCGAGACCGACCGGCTGACCGTGAAGCGCAAGGCCGAGCACGTGGAGGTGGAGGCGCGCGAGCAGGTCGTCGCGACGAGCGGGCTCGGCCGGGCAGAGGCGGAGGCCCCCGAGGTGCCGGGCGTGGACGACGGCGGCGAAGCCCTCGAGCTCCGCGCGGCGCATCCGGCGAACGTGCCGAGCGATGGGCGACCGCATCGCGTGCGGCTCTCCGAGGCGGAGCTCGACGCGGAGGAGGCGCTGGTGCTCGTCCCGGAGCTCGAGCCGGTGGCGGTGCGGCGGACGCGCCAGACGCACGAGGGCGAGGCGCCGCTCCTCGCGGGCCCCGTCGAGCTGGTGCGCGACGGGGGCCCGGCCGGGCGCACGAAGGTGCTCTTCGTGGCCCCTCGCGAGCGCTTCGAGCTCGGCTGGGGCCCGGAGCCGAGCGTGCGCGTGAAGCGCCACGCCGAGGCGGCGAAGGAGGAGAGCAAGCTCCTGAGCAGCTGGCTGACGCGCGAGCACACGGTGGAGCTGAAGCTCAGCAACCTCGCCGCGGCGCCGCGCGAGGTCGAGGTGGTCGAGCGCGTCCCCGTCTCCGAGCTGAAGGAGGTGAAGGTCGAGGTCGACGCCGAGGCGACCACCGACGGCGCCCGCCCGGATCGGGACGGCTTCGTGCGCTGGACCGTCGAGCTCCCGCCCCGCGGCCGCCGCACGCTCACGCTCGTCTACACGGTCTCGCGCAAGAGCGACGTCCGCGGCCTCTGAGGGCGCCGAGGCGAGCGGCGCCCGTCAGTCTTCGAGAAGCGAGCGCCACATGGCGTAGTCCCGCCGCTGCTCGCCCCAGGTCCGGTGGATCATCGCGCGCGGCCCCGGGTGGTAGAGCGGCAGGAGCCAGCGCGCCATCCAGCGGACCGGCCGCCCCGCGTCCCGCGCGAGCGTGAGCCCATGCGGCGCGAGCTGCTCGAGCGCGGCGAGGGCCGTCGAGCCGAGCGTCACGACGAGCGCCGGCGCGAGCTGCACGATGAGCCCGGAGACGAAGCGCGAGCAGTTGCGGAGCTCCTCCCGGCGCGGTCGACGGGAGCGCCCGGCCTCCGTCCGCGGCGGGCAGAGGAGCGCGTTCGTGATGAAGAGCCGCTCCCGCCGCACGCCCGCCGAGGCGAGGAGCCTCTCGAAGTTCGTGCCGGCCCGATCCCCGCGAAGCGGCACCCCCGTCGCCGCCGACCCCTCGACCCCCGGCGCCGTCGCGATGACGAGGCAGCGCGCCTCCACCGATCCGTTCTGCGGGCCGAGCGTCTTCGGGTGCCCGGGCATGCGCGAGCACGCCGTGCAGGCCTCCGCCTCCGCGAAGAGGGTGGCCAGCTTCCGCCGTCGCTCCGTGGGATCCCCGCTGCCCATGACGAGCCGCCGAGAGTACCGGAAGCCCCCCCCGCGCCGCATCACCCGCTCGAACCAGGCGAGCGTCGGCTCCCCACGAGGACGCTCCGGCGGATCGCCCGGCGACACGAGCACGTGCCGGGCCTCGTGGAATCCACGACGGCGCGTCCACCCGGGGCGCCCCCATGGCAGACGCTCGGGCAGACGCTCGGGCAGACGCTCGCTCAGTCGCCGTCGGTCGGGTCGAGCGGGTGCGGGCTGACGGGCTCGCGCATCGTCACGAGCTCCTCGGCCGCCGTCGGGTGGATGCCGACCGTCGCGTCGAGCTGCGCCTTCGTCGCGCCCCCCTTCAGCGCCACCGCGAAGCCCTGCACGATCTCGCCTGCGTCCGGCCCCACGACGTGCACGCCGAGCACCCGGTCCGTCTTCGCGCAGACCACGAGCTTCATCAGCATCTTCTCGTGCCGGTCGGCGAGCGTGTACTTCATGGGCCGGAAGACCGAGCGGTAGATCAGGCACTCCTCGCCTCGATGCCACGCCGCCTCCTCCCCGAGGCCGACCGTCCCGACCTGCGGCACGGAGAAGACCGCCGTCGGGATCGACTCGTAGTCCACCGCCGCCTCCGGCTCGCCCCCGAACTGCGCCCGCGCGAAGGCCATGCCCTCGCCCAGCGCCACCGGCGTGAGCGCGACCCGATCGATCACGTCCCCGAGCGCGAAGACGTGCGGCTGGCTCGTCCGGAAGCCGTCGTCCACGACGATCCCGCCCCGCCCGGCCGCGACCTCCACGCCCGCCGCCTCGAGGTTCAGCCCGTCCGTGTTCGGCACTCGCCCCACGGCCGCCATCTGGAGGTCCGCCGCGAGCTCGGTCCCGTCGTCGAGCACGGCCACGAGCTCTGCGCCCCGCTTCTCGACGCGCTCGACCGTGTGGTCGTGGTGCACGTGCACGCCCTTCAACCGGACCTGCTCGGTCACGTGCCGGCGCACGTCTCCGTCGAAGGCGTTCAGCAGGTAGCTGTCCTTGTGGACGAGGTGCGTCTCGACGCCCAGCAGGTTGAAGAGGCTCGCGAACTCGAGGCCGATGTAGCCGCCGCCGGCGATCACGATGCGCTTCGGGAGCGCGTCGAGGGAGAACGCCTCGTTCGAGGTGATGGCGAGCTCGTGCCCGGGGATGGGGATGACCTTCGGCTTCCCGCCCGTGGCGACGAGGATCTTCGCCGCCCGGACCGTCCGATCCCCGATCCGCACCGTATGCGGATCCTCGAAACGCGCCCAGCCGCGGAGGATGTCGACGCCGGCCCGGCCGAGGATCCCCTGGTAGACCTCGTTGAGCCGCGCGATCTCGCGATCCTTGTTGGCGATCAGCGTCGGCCAGTCGAAGCGGGGCGCGCCGGGCAGGCTCCAGCCGAAGCCGCGCGCGTCGCGGAACTCGTCGGCGAAGGAGGCCGCGTAGACCAGCAGCTTCTTCGGCACGCAGCCGACGTTGACGCAGGTGCCGCCGAGCGGCCCCCCCTCGACGAGCGCGACCTTCGCTCCGAAGCCCGCGCTCATCCGGGCGGCGCGCACGCCCCCCGAGCCGCCGCCGATCACCAGAAGGTCGTAGTCCCAGCTCGCCATCGATCACTCCTCACGGTCTGGCCCGCCATGTAGCACGCGGGCCGGCCGGGGATGGAACGGGCGAGCCGCCTCACCGTTACCCGAACCGACTCGGGCCGACCACTCGCGCCGAGCGACATCCCGCACGAGCGAAGACGCCCGTCGATCGGACGGCTTCCAGCCAGCCGGTGCCGGCGACGCCCGCGCGCCCTGCCGACTCGAGCAGGCGGCGAGCTCCATCCCCCCAGCTCGAGAGCGGCACGCTCGACGACGGCACGTTCGAGGACGGCACGACCGAGCACGGCACGACAGGGATCGGCACGACCGGGATCGGCACGATCGAGAACGCCCCGGGCGACGTCGCGAAGGACGTGCTCCAGGGCGCTCTCGAGTGCCCGTCCCCGCGTCGGAGGAGGCACACGCTCGGACTGAATGTCGATGGGCCGCGCAAAGCACCGGGCTCTGCGCGTTCCCCGCTCTCCCCGACCGAGGCCGGGATGGCGATCGCGAGGACGAGGCCCTTCCGAGGGTGGTTCGCGGGTGGGCTCACCCACGAGCGACCGACGGACCATGCAGTCCGCTGCGGTTCACGCGGCGGACGGGCCCCCCGACCTCACTTCTTCTTGGCGGCCTTCTTCGTCGTGCGCTTCTTCGTCGCACGCTTCTTGGTCGCCTTCTTGGCCGTCTTCTTCGTCGCGCGCTTCTTGGTCGCCTTCTTGGCCGGCTTCTTCGTCGCGCGCTTCTTGGTCGCCTTCTTGGCCGTCTTCTTCGTCGCGCGCTTCTTGGTCGCCTTCTTGGCGGTCTTCTTCGTCGCGCGCTTCTTCGTGGCCTTCTTGGCCGTCTTCTTCGTCGCGCGCTTCTTGGTCGCCTTCTTGGCGGCCTTCTTCGTCGCGCGCTTCTTCGTGGCCTTCTTGGCCGTCTTCTTCGTCGCGCGCTTCTTGGTCGCCTTCTTCGCCGGCTTCTTCGTTGCGCGCTTCTTCGTGGCCTTCTTGGCCGTCTTCTTCGTCGCGCGCCTCTTGGTCGCCTTCTTCGCAGGCTTCTTCGTCGCGCGCTTCTTGGTGGTCTTCTTGGCGGCCTTCTTGGTGGTCCGCTTCTTGGTTGCCTTCTTGGTAGCCATGGGTGACCTCCTCCGATGGGGTCTCGGGACCGTGGTACCGTATTGTCACGTCACGTCACGTGTCAAGCCGAGAGCAACCTAATTTATACCTAACTTTGCCTAATTTGCGCGAACTATGAGCATACTCAGGGTCAAATCCACGAAATTGCTGGTGAAATCCGCTCCGGCCGAATCCCCCGGTTTTCTGCCCGGGGTAGCCCGGACAGGCGATCGGCGGCGATCTCCGTTGCGTTGACACCCCAGTCGGCGCCCTTCTACGGTCCCGTCGCATGCACCGAGGAGGTGTCCGATGACCGCCCGTTCGCTTTCGCTTTCGCTCTCTCTGATCACCGCCCTCGCGGCCGCCTGCGGCCCCAGCCAAGAGGAGCTGGACACCGCCAACGCCCGCATCGCCGAGCTCGAAGGGGAGCTCGACGAAGCCCGCAGCGAGAACACCGACCTCAACGAGCGGCTCGGCGAGGTCGAAGCGCAGAACGGCCAGCTCGCCAACCGGCTCCGCGCCCTCGGTGAGAACGTCGAGCAGCTCGAGGGCGAGCGCAGCAACCTCGCCGCCACCCTGGAGGAGCGCGAGCGCGCCCTCGCCGAGCTCCGCGAGCGCCAGCGCCAGGCCGAGGAGCGGCTCCAGACCTTCCGCAACCTCATGCAGCGCTTCCAGTCGATGATCGACAGCGGCCAGCTCCGCGTGCGCATCGTCCGCAACCGCATGGTCGTGGAGCTCCCCGAGGGCGTCCTCTTCGACTCCGGCCGCGCGCGCATCAAGGACGACGGCGAGGCCACCCTCTCGGAGGTCGCCACGGTCCTCGCCGAGGTGCCCGATCGCGAGTTCCAGATCGCCGGCCACACGGACAACGTCCCGGTCGGGCGGCGCTCCCGCTTCGACAGCAACTGGGAGCTCTCCGCGCAGCGCGCCGTCAACGTGGCCCGCTTCCTCGTGACCCAGGGCATGCCGGCCAACCGCATCTCGGCCGCTGGCTACGCCGACACCCAGCCCGTGGCCTCCAACGACAGCGACGAGGGCCGAGCGCAGAACCGGCGCATCGAGATCGTCCTCGTGCCGAGCCTCGACGAGCTGCCGGACCTCAGCTCGCTCACCCAGGACGGCTGAGCGCCAACTCGGAACCCGCTTGTTTCGACCGACGAGAGCGGCCCCTCGACCCCGTGCGGCCCCCCGCGCGGGGGGCCGGGGAGCCCCGTCATCTGGGCCGGGATCAGACGGACGGGTTTGACCCCCTGGGGCCCCTCCACTAGACTGCTGTGACCTCGGATGCCACCCAGCGCATCCGGGGCGGCCAAAGCGGCACGCAACCCCTCGAAAATACACGGCTCGGGAATACTCCCCCGGGCCGTGTGTTCACCAGGGAGCGGGTTCGTTCGGCCCGTGAAAACGCAAGTGTTCGACCCCGGCGCGCTCCCGCCCGCACCCCTCGCTGACGACCCGCACGACGCGGCCGCGCGGGGTGCTCGGCGCGACCTCCGGGGCCTCCGGCTCGCCAGGCGAGCCACATATCGGCCGCGAGCTCTGCGCTCCGTGGCCGCGGGCGACCGAGGTCGCCCGGCACAAGGAACAAGGAGTCCTGATGCAGGCGGGTGAGCACCAGTTCAAGGTCGGTGACAAGGCGGTCTACCCGGCGCAAGGCGTCGCCGAGGTCGTTTCCATCGAGGAGAAGGAGATCGCCGGGAATCCTCAGAAGTTCTACGTTCTGAAGATCCTGGACACCGACCGGAAGATCATGGTCCCGGTCAGCAACGCCGAAAACGTCGGCCTTCGTCCGCCCATCTCCGAGGAGGACATCCGCGAGATCTTCGTGATCCTCAAGGAGCAGACGATCGCCTTCGACAACCAGACGTGGAACCGCCGCTACCGCGGGTTCATGGACAAGATCAAGACCGGCTCCGTCTTCGACGTGGCCGAGGTGATGCGGGATCTCTACCGTTTGAAGGCGGAGAAGTCCCTCTCGTTCGGCGAGCGCAAGATGCTCGAGACGGCGCGCAACCTGATCGTCAAGGAGATCGCGGTCGCCCGTCGAAAGAGCGAGGAGAAGGTCACCGCGGAGATCGAGAAGATCTTCGAGACCAACTGAGCGCCCGTCGATCCATCCGGCGCGCGCTGGATGGATCGACCGGCTTCACGACGGGGAGACCGGCTTCGGAGAGGGGCGTGGGCGCGCGGGTTCGCGCCGCGTCCCCCCACCGGCGACCCGAGCGAAGGTTTCCGCGCGGAAACCGGAACGTCGTCGCGGGCCGCTCGCCCCGGCGGCTTCTCGCGTTCTCGCCGGGACCTCCGGACCGGGCCGTGGCGCCCGCTCGCCCTCGGGGCGAGGCTGGCGCCCCCGCTCGGAGCCGCCCGTCGCCCCGTCAGCCCGCCCCCCCAACGCGGAGCCTCCGGCCCGCGAGAGAGTGCCATGGCGAACAGCAGCTTGGTGATCAACGTCGACGTCGGAGAGACGCGCGTCGGCCTGATCCAGGATGGAATCCTCGGCGAGCTCTACGTCGAGCGAAAGCGAGACCGCTCCCCCGTCGGCAACGTCTACCTCGGCAAGGTCACCCGCGTGCTCCCGGGCATGCAGGCGGCCTTCATCGACGTGGGCCTCGATCGGGCGGCCTTCCTCCACGTCGAGGATCTGAAGCCGGCTCCGAGCGACGACGACGACAAGGGCGGCGACGACGGGAACGGCAACAAGGGCGGCAAGCGCCGAAGCGGCGGCCGTCGCAAGCGCGCCTCCCGCAGCACGCCCATCCGGGACCTCCTCAAGGAGGGCCAGGAGGTCGTGGTGCAGGTCTCGAAGGGGCCGATCAGCACCAAGGGCGCCCGCGTCACCAGCCACATCTCGCTCCCCGGCCGCTACGTCGTCTACCTCCCGCAGGGGGACAGCGTCGGCGTCTCCAAGCGCATCGGCGGCTCGAAGGAGCGCGCGCGCCTGAAGGAGGCGATCGAGTCGATCAAGCCGCCCTCCGGCGGCGTCGTCGTCCGGACGCTCGCGCAGGGGCTCACGAAGAAGAAGCTCAAGGCCGACATCGGCTACCTCGTGAAGTCCTGGGAGCGCTGCCAGGAGACGCTCGAGGCGAACAAGAAGAGCCGCAAGAAGAAGCTCAAGGCGCCCTGCCTGGTCCACGAGGAGCCGGACATCGTGCTCCGCGTCGCGCGGGACATGTTCAACGAGGACGTCGACGAGATCGTCATCGACGATCCGAAGGAGTTCGCGCGGCTCAAGGAGTTCCTCGAGAGCTTCCTGCCGGAGCGCGCGAACGACGTGCGGCTCTACGAAGGCTTCGAGCCGCTCTTCGACGAGTACGGCATCGAGGACGAGATCGCGCGGGCGCTCTCACGGAAGGTGCCGCTGAAGTCGGGCGGCTACCTGATCATCGACCAGGCCGAGGCGCTCACGGCCATCGACGTGAACACGGGCCGCTTCACCGGAAAGGGCAAGGACGTCGAGCAGACGATCCTCCAGACCAACCTCGAGGCGGTGAAGGAGATCTGCTACCAGCTCCGCTTCCGGAACATCGGCGGGCTGATCGTCCTCGACTTCATCGACATGGAGAAGGGCGGCAACAGGGACCGGGTCTACAAGGCGCTCCTGAAGGAGCTGAAGAAGGACAAGGCCCGGACCACCGCCGTGCGCATCAGCGAGCTCGGCCTGGTGGAGATGACGCGGAAACGCACGCACGAGTCGCTCGGCCGCCTGCTCTACGAGCCCTGCTTCTACTGCGACGGCACGGGCCACCTGAAGTCGAAGACGACGATCTGCCACGAGATCTTCCGGCAGATGCGGCGCGAGAAGGACAGCCTCCCCGGCTACAAGATCGTGATCAGCGCCCACCCGGCCGTCTGCGACGCGCTCGAGCGGGAGGAGAAGGGCGCGCTCGCCGAGGCGGCCAAGCGCTTCCAGCGGCGCATCGAGCTCCAACCGCGCAACGACTACCACCTCGAGCAGTTCGACCTGACCGGCGGCTGAGCCACGAGGGGGGCGAGGCCATCGCGCCGGCGGCTTCGGCCGCGGTATGCTCCCCGCAGGAGCGAGGTCATGAGCGACGACGACGACGCCGAGGATCAGCGCGAGGGTGCGCGCGTCACGATCAACAAGGAGTTCGAGTCCTTCGACGCCTTCATCCACGAGTACGTGACCAACATCTCGCGGACCGGCGCCTTCGTGAAGTCGAAGCAGCCGCTCCCGGTGGGCACGCGCGTGGACTTGCGGTTCACGGTCGTCATGGACGACATCGAGACCATCGAGGGCATCGGCGAGGTGGTGCGCGTGCAGAAGGACCCGCCCGGCATGGGCGTGGTCTTCACCGAGCTCAGCCAGTACTCTCAGCACCTCATCAATCGGCTGCTGACCTCCCAGGCCGGTGCCCTCGGCGATGCGCCGGAGGATCCCGACGCCGACGGATCGTGAGCGACCTCTTCCGCCGAATCCGTCGGGCCACCCGAGCGAGCTTGAACGACTTGAAGCGACGCACTTTCGGTTCCGAGGACAAGAGCCTGAGCGAGCTCTCCGACGCCGAGCTCGAGGAGGAGCTGCTCCGTCGCCGGCGCCGCCGCGCGCGCGGGCGGAGCGGTGGGGCCCCGCGGCGCGAGGACGACACGCCGCAGGCCAAGCAGGTGCTGCAGTGGTACGCGAACCTCGAGCTCGAGCCGGGCGCGAGCCTCGAAGAGATCGAGGAGGCCTACAAGCGCCTCATGAAGAAGTACCACCCCGACAAGCACCAGGGTGATCCCGAGAAGTACCGCGCCGCCACCGAGCTCGCCCAGTCCCTCACCCGCGCCTTCCAGGCGCTGAGCGAGCGCGCGCAGAAGCGGCGAAGCTGAGCGCCAGCCCTCCGGCCTGGCGCTGAATCGGGATTCCTCGAGGAATCCCGGCAGGGAGCGAGCCCCGCACCAGCCATCCACGAGGCTGTCCCGCCCCTGGAGCGGGAGCGCCCGCGAACGCAGCGAAGTCACCACGCTGCAGGGGGGAGCGCCCCAGCGTCTGCCCCGTCGCTCGGCCCCACGGAGCCGCCTTCGTGTACCCACGAGGAACCGACCCATGTGACGCGGCCGCAGGCCGCGCCGAGGGCCCCACGGGCCCGCTGGTAAGCCAAATTCGCGAGCGCCAGCG
>MDTG01446118.1_pt1 | contig 10740 bp, 8 predicted proteins | sample 811421 | NCBI WGS metagenome assembly MDTG01 (sample SAMN05326645, study PRJNA326480) | marine metagenome | isolation source: seawater | place: Pacific Ocean: South East | collected 2011
CACGAAGCGCCTGAAGAAGGGCGAAAAAGTCCGTTTCACGGGCCTTGGCACGATGGAAGTGCGCAAGCGTCCGGCCCGCATGGGCCGCAACCCGGCAACCGGCGAAGCCATCAAGATCAAGGCTTCCAAGAAAGTTGCTTTCCGCGTTGCGAAAGAACTCAAGGAATCCGTCTGATAACAGACGAAATTCCAGACTTACTGAAGGCCGGGCGTTTGATGCGCCCGGCCTTTTCTTATGCGTTTCCTATTCCGGCAACATGGCTTCCAGCGTTTCCAGCCGGTCTGCCTCTTCTGCGGGCTTGTCCCAGCGAATGCGATTGATACGCGGAAACCGCATGGCAAGGCCCGATTTGTGCCGGGCCGACCGCTGCAGGCCCTCAAAAGCGACTTCCAGAACGATTTCGGGTGTGACCGAACGAACAGGCCCGAAGCGTTCAATCGTATTTTCACGGACGAATTTGTCGAGCTGCTTCAACTCTTCATCGGTAAAGCCGAAATAGGCTTTACCGACGGGTGTCAGCATTTCGCCCTTCCAGACGCCGAACGTGAAATCGGAATAGAAGCCCGACCGCTTGCCATGCCCGCGTTGAGCGTAGAGCAGAACCGCATCGACCAGGAACGGATCGCGCTTCCATTTGTACCAGAGGCCTGCGGGCCGCCCGGCGACATAGGCGCTGTCCCACCGTTTGAGCATCAGGCCTTCGATTTCCGGGGCAGGCGGGTTCATGCGCAGGGTGTCGAGGTCCTGCAGGTTCGTCACGGGGACAAGCGGGGAGAGATCCAGCCGCTCTGTTCCATGCCGGGCGATGAAGTCTTCAAGCGCATTGCGCCGGTCCTGAAAGGACAGGGCGCGCAGGTCGGCTTCGCCATCATGCAGAAGGTCGTAGGCGCGGATAAAAGCAGGGTGGCTGTCCATCAGCCGCTTCGTGACCGTCTTCCGGTTCAGGCGCTGTTGGAGTGCATTGAAGGGGGCGACGCCTTCGCCGTCTTCTGCGCGGACAAGAAGTTCGCCATCCAGCGTGCCCTGGAATGTCATGCCAGCCAGCACATCCGGGAAAGTGTGGGAAATGTCGTCGCCGGTGCGCGTATAAATGCGCCGCACCGTGCCCTCGACCGACGCTTGGATACGTACGCCGTCATACTTCCATTCGGCGGCGAATGTGTCCGGTGTGATGAGCTCCGGATCGATGGCGTTGGCATTGTCCCGGTCCGCTTTCGGCACCAGCGGGTGCGCCAGCATGACAGGACGGAAGGGCGCTGGAATATCCGGTGACGGACGGCTTGTGTGCCCCTCCAGCCAGGCAAAGAGCGGCTCATAGGGAATGGCGAGACCGTGCCAGATCTCCTCGATCTCGGTGATGTCGACATCGCCGAGGTTCGCAAGTGAGATTTTCGCCATGCGCGCGGAGACGCCGATGCGCAGGCCGCCCATGATCAGTTTCAGCAATGCCCAGCGCCCGGTCGCGTCCAGCCCGTTCAGCCAGCCGGCGACGAGACGGGGGGCTTCGGCGCGTGTTGCGTCCTGGAGGGTTTCCACGATCTCCGAAAGGGGCGGCGTCCGGTTCGCCCCGTGCTCGCCTTGCCAGACGAGGCTGACCGTGTCGGCGAGATCTCCGACATAGTCGTAGGACATGTTGAACAGGACCGGGTCCATCCGTTCTTCGGCGAGGGCGCGGATGGCGGCGGGTTTGATGCTTTTCAGGTCCAGCTCGCCCGTCAGGGCGGCGAGGGCATGGCCCCGGTCAGGGTCTGGCGCGCTGGCGAAATAGCTGGTGAGCAATTGCAGCTTGCCGTTCCGCGAGGGCGTCAGCAGCAGGCGTTCCAGCAGGTCGGCAAAAGCTTGCATGTGCAGATACATAGGGCCAAATGCGATGCATAACAGCGCTGGACGTCCTGGCGCGCGATAAAATCAACGCATCCAGAGGAAACGCCACATGACGCTGAAGCTCCACCATCTCAACGCCTCCCGGTCGCAGCGGATCGTCTGGTTGCTTGCCGAACTCGGCGTGCCGCACGAGATCGTGCACTACAAACGCAATGAAGAGACCAACCTCGCGCCGCCGGAGTTGCTAAAGATCCACCCGATGGGAAAGTCGCCATTGCTGGAAGATGGGGATGTCGTCATCGCCGAGACCGGCGCCATCGCGGAATACCTGATGGGTCGCTATGATACCGACTATCACCTGCACCCGCGCCCCAGCTCACCGGAATTTCCACGTTATCTGGAATGGATCCATGCCGCCGAAGGCGCTGTGTTCCTTCCAGGCTTGCTGCAGGTCTATTTTGCCCGGGTCGACATGACCGGAAATCCGGCGCAGGCCCTGATGGCCGCCGAGCGCGAGAAGGCGGCGGCGACGATCGAGGCGCACCTGTCGAAATATCCGTACTTCGCGGGCGAGCGGTTCACCGCGGCAGACTGTCTGATGGGCTTCCAGATCCTGATGTCCAATGCGCAGGGCGGGCTGGAAAACCGGCCCGCGACAAAGGCATGGTTTGAAAAGATGCAGGCCCGTCCGGGCTGGCAGAAGATGATGGAAGTCGGGATCTAGGCGGGATCCGTCCGGCTTCCGGAGGCTGAATCCGGAAGCCGGGAATCCGGTTACCTATTCTTCGTCGCCCATGTCATCCTCCAGGGTCACAGCCCCATCGATAATATGGGTGAGGTCTGTCATCTCCGCCAGAGCCTCCGTCACGAATTCTGCGCGGCGCGCATCGAGCGATCCGGAACAGCCGGTGTCATAATTGATCCGCTGGCCCGGTTGCCCGCCCCGGCCCAGGTGGATGTAATAAACCAGACCGCGCTGCAGGTATTGCGGGCAGGCCGCAGGATTGTCCTTGGTGATGTCCAGAACGCTGGCGACATCGTCAAAACCCTGATCTTCGAAGGCCGATTTGACCGCTGCGTAGAGGTCACCCGGCGCGATGCCGGAATAGGCGCCGTCATTGGACGTGCGTTGCCAGTAATTGTCCGGGTCCAGCAGAACGTTCACGATCGGGCAGCCCGGCATTTTGCAATCCATGACCGCAATGCTGATCGACTCCGGGCCGCCGGTCGGCAGATCATAGGCGGCATCCGGCTGCATCGGCAGCGGGGCGTAGCGGCTCGCCTCATCCGTGCCCCGGCTGGCGCAGGCCGCGAGCACGCCGACGGCTGTGAGCAGAACCGCGTGACGCATTACCGGCAGGCCGCTTCATCGCTGTCGCAGAGCGCCATCACATCGCTCAGCCAGCCGGCATAGCCCTGCAGGTTTGTGTAGCGGCCATTATAGTCTCCGGCGCAGAACTGGCCTGTCTCCTGGTTCTGTTCGACAACGGAAAGAACGCCGACAGCCGTTTTCGAACCGTCTTCCTCGGTCACGTAAAGCGGACCGCCGCTGTCGCCCACGCAGGGGCCGGCCCCTGCCTGGCTGGCCACATAGATCGTGGCTGGGCCTGTGCCCGTGATCCGGATGCTGGCCGCCAGCAGCGTGTTCGACAGCTTGCCGCCAAAATGCGTCAGGCCCCAGCCGGCCATGTCGCCGGTCGGGTAATTGGCGGGCGCCAGCGGCAGGGCTGTCGCGCCATAGCGGGCGACCGGCACATCGCCCAGCGCCTCGACTTCCTCATCCGACAGGCGGATCAGGGCGAGGTCATTGGCATAGCCATTGGCCGTGCCGGCATAGCCGCCATGGCAGATGGCAAACTCGCCCTCGGTTGTGTGGGCGAGCGGCGAGCGCAGGTTTTCGGCGGTGCCGATGATGCGCAGCTGGTCATATGGCTGGTCCACGCAATGGGCCGCTGTGACCAGCCAGTGATCCGCGATGCGCACAGCGCCGCAATGGCCGGTGGTGATCATGCCGTCTTCTTCCGGTTTGACCGGCTCCAGCTTCACGATGCCGGGGAAGCTGCTGAGGCTGGCGGCAAGTCCGTTCACGGCCTCCGCGCCGACGGCGGCGTCTTCGGTCTGGGTTGCCCCGGCGACCATACCGACTGTCGGCGTCGGCGGCGCCTCATCCGGCAGGCCGCAGGCCACGGCGTTCAGTTCGGCGAGCGTGAGGCCGGGTGCTTCTTCTTCGGTTTCTTCGCTGCCGGTCTTTTCGCCTGAAATACTTTCCGGGGAGAGCAGCGTGTCTTCTTCTCCGGCTTCAGCTTCTGCGTCCGGCGGCGCGCCGCGGTCGACCGTGGGCGTTTCCCCCACTGCATCATCCAGCGTTGCAGCTTCCGCGATCATGACACCCGAATCGCTTGTCCGAGGTTCCTGAGGCGGAGCGGCAGCGGCCGTTTCCTGGCCCGAAGGGTTGATCCCCGGCAGGCGGACTGCATCGCAGGCGGGCAGGGCACTCAGCGCCAGCAGCGCGGCCCCGGCAAACAGGTGGCGTTTCATTCTGAAATCCCCTTCTGGAACACCGTAGTCTGCAGTTAATGCCGGTGCCGAGGGCGGGGTCAACCGGCCTCTTCTTCGTAACCGACCAGGCGCAGCGGCCGGGCGCGGCGTCCTTCCAGCATGGCCCAGCGGACGAGGGCGTCTTCCCGGCCATAGGTCACCCACAGCTCGTCGGGGTTCACGTCTCGCACCGTGCCGGTCAGCTCGTCCCAATCGGCATGATCGGAAATGATCAGCGGCAGCTCCACGCCGCTGGCCTTTGCGCGCTGGCGCACGCTCATCCAGCCGGAGGCAAAGCCGATCAGCGGATCCGGGAAACGTTGCGCCCAAGTGCCCTCGAACGAGCCGGGCGGGGCGATCACGACCTGTCCGCGAAAGGCTTCCCGCGCGGCTTTGGAGGTGTCGTCCTGCGTCGCCGGGCGCAGGTCGCCCATGGGCACGCCAGCGTCTTCGTAGACGCGGCAAAGCTTTTCCAGTGCGCCATGAATGTAGATCGGCGCGTCATGCCCGGCGAGGCGGAGGTGGCGGATCATCCGCTGCGCCTTGCCGAGGGAATAGGCGCCGACGCAATGCGTGCGGTCCGGGAAGTCCGCGATGTTACGGAGCAGCTTGCCCATCTCGTGCTCGGTTGGCGGATGGCGGAAGACGGGCAGGCCGAACGTCGCTTCTGAAATGAAGATGTGGGTGCCGTCCACGGGCTCGAAACTGGCGCAGGTCGGATCCCACCGGCGCTTGTAGTCGCCGGTAAAGGTCATCCGCAGGCCCTTGTATTCCACCGTGATCTGGGCAGAGCCGAGAATGTGCCCGGCAGGCGTCAGCCAGACGGAGACGCCATTGATGTCGATGACTTCGCCATACTCCAGCGCCTGCGTGGATTTCGCGAAATTCTGCCCGTAACGCGCCGCCATGATGGCCAACGTGTGCGGATGGGAGAGGACGGCGCCATGTCCGCCGCGGGCGTGATCGGAGTGGCCGTGGCTGATGACCGCCCGGTCGACAGCGCCGCGCACCGGGTCGAGATAGAAGTCCCCCGGCGGGCAATACAGGCCCTTGGGCGTTGGCTGCAGCAGGAGGTCCGGGCGGAGCATCTGCTCAATGTAGCGGGCCGCAGGGCGCAGGGAAGGCGGGGGCCGGTCATTTTCAACCCCGGCTGAAATGCCTGCCCCTGAATTTTCAGAGATTTTTCGATATTCTAACTGAGTTGCCACACTTGCGACACGAAGAGCTGTGCATAGACTTCCCCCGGAGAAGAGGGAGTTTTCAAACATGCAGCCAGTCCGTTCCGTTTTTGCCTCCGCTGTCGCGCTGGCCCTGATGGCCCTGCCATCTTTCGCCCAGGAAGGCGGGAATACGGACCTGATGGACAAGTCGCTGGCAGCTGGCTGGAAAGCGAGCTTCATCTGCTCCGACACATTCGTTGCGGGCATGGATATGGCGACGATTGAAGACAACGACCTCGACGGCATCTACACCGATTTCCGCCGTGCCTTTAACCAGTTGCCCGACGCCCGGATCGACCTCAACGAAAAGACGGTGAGCGTGCAGTATGACCGCTCCATGCCGCCGCGCATGGCGGTTTACCGGCCGGGCTTTGGCTGTACCCAGCTGCCGGCGGGCGCCGATGAAATCATGATCGGCTATCTGCCGCGCTTTGCCGCCTGGCCTGAAGCCACCGGCGAGGACCGGGGCAGTGCCATCGGCTCGAACGTACAGGTCAGCCTGCGGACAGAAGAGGCAGAGCGCCTCGACATTCCGGTCTCCTTCGCCTTTGACGAGCGCACCTATGGCAATGGCACGCGCACCAGCGCGGTGGTCGTCGTCAAGGACGGCCAGATCGTCGCCGAGCGCTATGCCCGCGGGATTGATCATGAAACGCCGCAGCGGACATGGTCCGTGGCCAAGTCGATCACCGCCACCGTGCTGGGCGCCGCGCGCCGCCAAGGCATGATCGACATCGACTATCCGGCCGTGATCGAGGCCTGGGATTCCGGCGCCGATCCGCGCCGCAACATCACGATCCGCAACCTGATGCACATGGCCAGCGGCCTCGACAGCGGTGAATCCGGCTCACGGACCGACCGGCTCTATTTCGGCGGCGGACGGGTCGTCGACCAGGCTGCGTCCAAAGTGATGGAAGCGATGCCCGGCAAACGGTTCAAATATGCCAATGACGACACGCTGATCGCCATGCGCTCCCTGCGCGAAGCTATCGGCGACGACAGCAAGTTCCACAGCTTCCCGTATGAAGCAGTGCTGCACAAGATCGGCGCGCGCCACACCACGATGGAAGTGGACTGGAACGGCGATTTCGTTTCCTCAAGCCAGGTCTGGTCGACCGCGCGTGACCTGGCCCGTGTCGGCCAGCTCTATCTGCAGGACGGCATGTGGGGCAGCGAGCGCATCCTGCCGGAAGGCTGGGTGGACTTTGTGCGCACGCCCGCACCGGCCCAGCCGCCTGCCGGCTCGCCCGGCTATGGCGCCCAGTTCTGGCTGATGACCGATGCCGAAGGCGTGCCTGCGGATACATTCTACATGGCCGGCAATCGCGGCCAGTATGTCGTGATCGTGCCGAGCATGAATGCCGTCATCGTTCGGCGCGGCTTCGACGTGATCGGCGGAGCCCGGTTCAACATCAACAATTTCACGCGCGATGTGCTGATGGCGCTGCAGGCGGCGGAGGACGAGCGGTCTGCTGTCGCGGCGACGCGGGCAGCTGCCGAGGCCGAGATCGAAGCCGAGATCGACCGGCGCCGCGCCCGCAGCGAGAAAGCCATTCAGGCGATCCGTGAAGAGATCCTCGCCAAATACGGCCTCACCGAATAAGGGCGGAACAGGCTCGGTCCGCGCCTACTTATCGCCGGAGGTCAGCGTCGCATCGCCGGGCAGGGCCACGAGTTTGGTGATCTCGCGGTGGTCCGACTGGCTGAACGGCTGCATCATCGCATTGCCGCTGACGTCGAGTGAGAACGCGCTGATATATGTCCGCCCGTCCGGCGCGGGGCTGCAGTCGGCCTTCATGGAGAAATTGTCGATCCGCGCGACCATGGCCGGCTTGAACGGTTTTTCGGCGAACATTTCAAAGGCAAGGATGGCGGGCGTTAGCTTGGACACGGTGACCCGGCCCGTCAGGTGTTTGTAGACCTTCTCCATGTCCTTGTCGTCGCCCGGCAGCGGCGTGAAACTGTAGACGGCGGCTTCTCCGGATTCGGAGATGAGTTTTGCATCGGCCGGGATGTTGGACTTGAAGCTGGTGCACCAGATCTTTTCGCCGGATGTTCTGGCCTGGAGCTTTGCATAGGTTTCGGCCGCTTCGCCTTCCAGCGTTGCCGGATCGGGAGAGATCAGCGTCAGGCGCTGGCCTTCTGGCCGAGTCGGGTCGACCTGCGCTTCCCCTTTGAGGGTGTCGTCGTCGATCTTCATGTCGAACCGGTAGGCGGGGCCATCTGTTGGCGCGGCAAGGGCGGCCTCAAGCGGCGTTTCCGCAAAGGCCGGAAAAGCGAGCAGGGGCAGGGCGATCAGGGGCAGGCGGGACAGGCAGGCAGGTTGCATCGGTTTTCCATCAGCTGGGGCGGAGTCTGCACTTTGCCGGAAAGTGACTTGAAAAAAACCTGCAAATGCCGTGTCTTGCGGTAGTTTAATCTGAAGCCATGCCAGACAGCGCGCCTCCCCCCGCATTTACCTTGCCTGAGCCCTTCGCAGGCTGGTTCGGTGCGCGCGGCTGGTCGGCCCGTCCGCACCAGCTGGCGCTGGCGGAGAGGTCGCTGGCAGGCGACAGCGCGCTGCTGATCGCGCCGACGGGCGGCGGCAAGACGCTGGCGGGTTTCCTCGGCAGCCTGATCGAGCTCAGCCAGCAGGGGGCGCGCAAGAATTCCGGCATCCCGGCGCTCCACACGCTCTACATCTCGCCGCTGAAGGCGCTGGCGACGGATGTGCAGCGCAACCTGATGATGCCGGTTGAGGAAATGGGCCTTGGCCTGCGTATCGAGACGCGCACCGGCGACACGCCGTCCCATGTGCGCCAGCGCCAGCGGAAGACCCCGCCGGACGTGCTGCTGACGACACCTGAACAGCTGGCCCTGTTCATCGCGTCGGACCATGCGAAGGACTTCTTCGCCGACCTCAAATGCGTGATCGTGGACGAGATCCACGCCATCGCCGCCTCGAAACGCGGGGACCTTCTGTCCCTCGGCCTCGCGACGCTGGCGAGCTGGGCGCCAGCCTGCCGTTTCCTTGGCCTGTCCGCCACAGTGCGGGACCCGCAGGGCCTGGCCGACTGGCTGGATGTGCGCGGCGACGGGAAGGGCGTGCGTATCCTGCAGGCCGAAGGCGGCGTCTCGGCGGATGTTGATATTCTCATTTCAAATCAGCGCATTCCGTGGTCTGGCCATTCCGGGCGCTTTGCCGTGCCGGAGGTTTATGAGGCGATCAAACGCGCGACGATGACGCTGGTCTTCGTCAACACGCGCAGCCAGGCCGAACTGATGTTCCAGGAGCTGTGGAACGTGAACGAGGACGGCCTGCCGATCGCGCTGCACCACGGCTCCCTGTCGCGGGACCAGCGCACAAAGGTCGAGGCGGCCATGGCGGCCGGGCACCTGAAAGCCGTCGTCTGTACCTCGACGCTGGACCTTGGCATCGACTGGGGGGAGGTGGACCTCGTCATCCAGATGGGCGCGCCGAAAGGGGCCGCGCGCCTGATCCAGCGGATCGGCCGGGCCAATCACCGGATGGACGAGGCGAGCCGCGCCGTGCTTGTGCCGACCAACCGGTTCGAAGTGCTGGAATGCCGCGCGGCAGAGGCCGCCGTGGAGGCAGGCGAGATCGACGGCGAGGGCCTGCGCACCGGCGCGCTGGACGTGCTTGCCCAGCATGTCATGGGCCGGGCCTGCGGCGACGGGTTCGACCTCGCAGAGCTCTATGACGAGATCGTCCGCGCCGGGCCGTATCAGGATCTGGGCTGGGAAGACTTTGAAAGGATTGTCGATTTTGTTGCCACCGGCGGATACGCCCTGAAGACCTATGACCGCTATCACCGTATCGTGCGGCGGCCGGACGGGCGCTGGGTGGCGCGCACGCCGCGGGATGCGCAGGCGCACCGGATGAATGTCGGCGCCATCGTCGAGGCGCCCATGCTGTCGGTGCGGCTGGCGAGCTTTGCGGGGAAGCCGCAGGCGGGCGAAAAGCGCGCGATCCGCGCCGGGCACAAACTGGGTGAGATGGAGGAATATTTCCTCTCCCAACTGACGCCGGGCGACACATTCCTGTTCGGCGGGGAGGTCTTGAGCCTTGTAACCATTGAAGGTCTGGACGCGCTCTGCGTGCGGGCCACCGGCGACCGGCCGGCGATCCCCAGCTATAATGGCGGCAAGTTCCCGCTGACGACCTTCCTGGCCGACCGCGTGCGCCACATGATCCACAATCCGGACGAATGGCGCCACCTGCCGCAGCCAGTCCAGGAATGGTTCGAGATCCAGCACCTGCGCTCCGAGATCCCGCCGCCCGATCACCTCCTCGTCGAGACCTTCCCGCGCGGCGACCGGCACTATCTTGTCACCTATCCCTTCGAAGGGCGCCTCGCCCACCAGACGCTCGGCATGCTGCTGACCCGGCGGCTGGAGCGGATCGGGGCGAAACCGACCGGCTTTGTGGCCAGCGAATACGCCATGGCCGTATGGGGCATGGAAGACCTCAGCCCTGTAAACATGGAAGAATTATTCCATCCGGACATGCTGGGCGATGATCTCGACGCCTGGCTGGACGAGAGCGCCCTGATGAAGCGCACCTTCGGCCAGTGCGCGCAGATTTCCGGCCTGATCCACCGCAATCTGCCCGGCAAGGAGAAGAACTCAAGGCAGGTGAGCTTCTCCACCGACCTCATCTATGACGTGCTGCGCAGCCATGAGCCGGACCATGTTCTTCTGCAGGCAGCACGGCAGGATGCGGCGACGGGCCTGCTGGATGTGCGGCGCCTGGGCGAAATGCTCCTGAGAATTCAAGGCAAGATCGACCATGTGCCGCTGGAGCGGATCAGTCCTTTCGCCGTGCCTGTCATGCTCGAAATCGGCAAGGAGCCCGTCTTCGGCGCCAGCGTTCAGGACGCGATCCTCAGCGAGGCGGAAGACACGCTGGTGCGCGATGCCATGCGCATCGACTAAGGGGTGGTAAGGTGCTGGATAGAGCGCCCCGCAGACCCTCACAAACACCGTCTATGGACCGTCTATAGACCCTCTATAGCGGGCCTTCCGCCGCCCGCCGCATTCCGAAATTGACCCGCCCGCCTGGGCAGGCCAGAGTCGCCCCATGACCGCAGCCCTCGCAAACCGGCGTGAAGAGACCTTCCTGCATCTTGCGGGCGAGCTGCTCGTGCCGCTGCCGGA
>MDTG01446842.1_pt1 | contig 10740 bp, 12 predicted proteins | sample 811421 | NCBI WGS metagenome assembly MDTG01 (sample SAMN05326645, study PRJNA326480) | marine metagenome | isolation source: seawater | place: Pacific Ocean: South East | collected 2011
ACGCTCCCTAATTCTTCTTCTAGCTTTTGCACTATTTCAAATAGATCTTTTATGCTTCCAGCAGTATTCATACTGTATGAGTAGGTTAATGTTGGAATAGTGGTAAGTTCCGAAGGATAATGGTATACGACTCGGTATTTTGTCCCATATGTTAAGCTGCCTATAGTCGTAGTGTCCACTTCACTATATGACGCATCAGTATAGCTGATACTTTCTCCACTAATAATGACTTCCTCAACCGACTCAATGTAGTCAATGTAAAGCTCAGAATTAGGTATGGTAATTTGACCGCTTGAATCAGCAATAGCTTCAAATCTTATGGCCGGCTCTATAATTAAAGTTGTTTCCCCTTCAAAGCTTTTAAGCGTTTCAATACCAGCTAAATCATAGACTTTTTCAGTTGCTAATTGATAAATTAGCGTAGTTCCTGCTAAATCTGCTTGTGCTGCCGCTAAATCTACGTATGTACCTTTAGTAACAACCAAATGTATTAATGAAGTTGAGATTCTATTAGAATATTTACCGATATTAGCTACGTCGTCTCTCCCACTTACGTTATAAAAATCAGTTTCTTGATAATTTTCAAATGTCATTGCCCCTACTGTCACATCGCTCAATGCTTTATTGCAATACACAAAATCTAATGGTTTTGATATTGCAACTACATCTACATTGGTATCTGATGTATCCAATGATGTTATATCTCCACTTTGTAGCACATATTTATTTGTCCTCTTATAAAGCTTCCCGTCAGATACTTCATCTTTAGTACCATTCGGTAATTCATGCATTTCGATGATGTTGCCATTTTCGTCTACTGCGTAAATATAACTAATTGATTCATCATATTTTACCCAATCTGTAGCTGTAGTACCTAACTCTAATTGTGCCTTATCATATGTTAAAGGACTATCAGCACCATTATAGAACCTTACAATTACCTTTTCTTCACTTGCTGTATTGAATGTATTAGTTACATCGCCATTTGTGTTGAATGTTGCTAATGACACAGTTGGGTCGCTGTATTTTCTAACAACAACAGAGCAACTAGCCGGAATATTAGCATTATAGAGTTTCATGACCATATCATTATTCTTTTCTACTTTAATAATTAAGTCTTTATATTTACCACTTTCATTGTAATAATTTACTGATATGTTCTCATCATAACCCTTCAGGAAGTTTTTAGAATGTGACAAAAATCTTAAAGCACTAATTGTAGATTTCGTACCGTTGACATAATTATATTTAGACAATAATGCTGTAGCACCTTCAGCATATTCAGAAGCAGTAATTTCATTTACCATGATACCGTCAACAGATACAGTCTGACCAGCAGAAGCAGTTGACACTCGTATGTATGGTCTTATACTTGTTTCTCCTGTTAAGTCTGACGGTTGTAGTACAACTCCAACTCTTACAAACGATGTGCTTATTACAGCACTGCTATCTTTTAAAGTTGCACCTACATTAGATCCTTTTACAACCCTTAATATTGCAGATAACGAATCTTCGCTCTTAATATATGCCGATACAAGGTAATACTTTGTAGAGTCTACTGGAAATTTATCCTGTAATGCCCTTATTCCAAAAGGAACAGTAGATGCAGTACATTTTATACTATTACTGCCAAAGACTTTTGACGTAGAATCAAGACCAGCAGTCCCATTTGGATCTTCAAAATCTGTTAAATCTTCGCAATCGCCAACATCCCCACCTGTATTTGTAATTGTCCTACCCATAATCGACTCTACGCTAACTTGCCCATATACGGTGTTAGCTATATGGTGTATTCTTTCGCTTATTGTTAGTGGAGCTGATTGAGGGTTATCAAGTTTGTCTAGTCTTGCTCTATCTTCCCCTATAGCCTGGTCAACTGCATCCATATTGTTTTTTACATCGTCATCATATGAGAAGTTGTTGTTATAATCTGTTTCATACGTCAGCCCTATGTTAGGAGTGATTTGTCTTGTCATGCTTCCACCTCCTATTGATAATTTGAGAAGTCATTTATAGTCATAGTGTTTAAATCTGAGATTCTAATTGTGTTCATTTCTGATATTACAAGATATTTAAACCTAAACAATGCCTCTAAATGAGCTGGTTTAATTTCTTCAATAGCTGCTTTAAGATCATCAAGATTTGGAGGTATTCCGTTTACATCAACAAATCTCACAATAAAGCTATAATTAGGATTATCCTCTGTTACTTCAATAGAACCATTTATGTATGATTCGGCTACATTTTTCATAAGTTCTATTGTTATGGTTCCTTGACCCCTCAACTTTGATTTTATAACTGACCTCCTATATTCATTTAGCTTTGAATTATCGACTGGAATATTAAGTTCTTTTTCCCATCTATCTAGTGAAGTATCAGCCATATCAATAAAAAATTGGTTTAATGTGTTATCTAAGTTGGTTTTAAATGACTGTAATTCTAAATCCTCTGCCCCTGTAATGTTCTCTATTACTTTACTTGTCTTATAGTAATCAGGAAGATACTGTATGAGTTGATTAGACATTTGTTACACCACCTAAAATAGCAACCTCTGAATCTGCAATACTAATGTTCGAAGTCCCACCATTTAAAGTCATATTTGAGTAGTCTAGCACTCCTGGACTATCTAATATAAGGCTTCCTATCTTGGCATAACTTACATAGGTATCTATAAATGCAATTTCTTTAAGATGTTCTGTTACGTTATTTTCTATGTCAGTTATTACATCAGCCTCAGCGTAATTGCTTGTATCTATGTTTAAAGTAACACTTATATCTATTGATATCTCAGTTGCAGATTCAACAGTAACGGTAGCGCCTATTGGTCTTACATCTTCAATGTACGAAGCTGTGTCGCTTATTAATTGTGCGTCTGCTCCTGTTTTATTACTATCAATAATGACTACCTTTACAGTACCAGGACCATTCCAAATCGGAAAAACTTTTGCCTCTCCAACTCCTGTTACCTCTTTAGCCCAGTTTTTATAGTGATACTTATTGCCAGATGTTGCAGGAGTTTGGACTTTATCATAATATCTCTGTCTTAATTCTTCATCGGTTTCACCATCATAACCATTTGTAACTGCATTAGAATTTGTTACACTTGATAAGCCATTAATAGTAACTGGAAAATATTTTATTGAACCTATAGGGACATTTCCTATAATTCCCTCATTTTCACACTCAACTAGCACATCTATGGTGCCAGTAGCATCTATTGTTTTAGTTTCTTGAACAATGAAATTAACTGTGTCACTTGCGACCAGATCCCCTGCTGTTATCGTTGAGCCTTCTGCCCCTGTTATAGTTACAGTTGCCGTAGCTTTTGTTGCAGACTTCCTTGTAATACCTTGCTCTGCAACTTTTAAGTCTAGATATGTACCCGTGGAGGTGTCAACAAAGCCTTTATTTCGTATATCTTCTTGTTCTAAATATGCATTTTCTAGCTCAATCGCAACAGGTTTTATAGCATCGTAAAAAAAAGACCCTTCGGTCTTATCGTATTCATCAGAAATATTCTGAAGCATTCTATCTTGTATAGTATTTCTATCATCTGCCATCTATATATTCACCTCAGTATCTAAGGTTTCGCCATCAACTAAATTAACAGTTAAACTTATTCTTAATTCATAGCCATTCTGTTCAGTTGCCAAGTCAGATATGCTGCTTATCTTAGGATGGTTTTGCAACGCCTCTGTAATCTCTCTTTTAAGTTCAGATTGCAAGAAGTAGACAGGGAATTTTTTACCCATAATAAGGCTTCTTATTGTTGCTCCATATTCTTCTTGGCCATCTTTAGAGTAAATCTCTGATTTGAATTTTTCTGTTCTTAATATTTTTTCAATCCATACTTGTATTGCTTCTAAACTCTCTGCTTTAACTAGTTTACCGTCCTTTACAATAAAATCACCTTCATTGAAGTCGAACAAAAAGCTTGTGCCAAATTCGTCTTCATTTGTTTCGCTTGAAGATACACTATCTAATTCTAAACTAGGGAACATTCAATCACCTGCCTTTTATAACTTTATAACTTTATCAACTATAAACCATTTATCTTCTTTTTCTGTTGGTATTAATAGTACCTCATCATCAATTTTCAGCGTATCTGTGAAGGTTATAGTCCCATCTGTTGTATAAGTTGTATCAACATTTAAATTCTCAATTGTATGTTGATGGTCAGATGCTTGATCTCCTCCATCATTGACACTGTTTGTATTCCCACAACTCGTATCAGCAAATTGAATATTGCCATTTTGAGTATATTGTCTAGAATAACTCGATAAAATATGATTGCAGCAGTATAGCTGCTCATTATATAGAATAGCATTTCCGTCTAATATTGATATTTGAAGATCAGGAAATAGGCTAATTACTTTTCCTGAGATAACCCCGATAATTTGTTTATTATCTCTTTCCCTAAACATCTGAGCGAATCCAATATCCCAACTCTCTTTAGTTGCCATTACAACCCTCCTACATTTAGTGACATTTTGTGGATGCCATTGTTATAGGTGTGGGTACATTCTTTGATTAAGTAATAACCACTAAGCCCAAATATATCGTTATTTATTTCAAGAATCCTACCGGCTCTAACAATGTCATTCCCAAGCAATTCTATAGATATATCTTCATTAACCTTGTTTAATTCATTTAGCTTATTCTTTGCTATATTACTAGCTTTACTTATATCCTTGTCATTTACTGATTCTACCTCTTGCAATAAGCCGTATTTATTAATATTGCTTGTATCTTCTGCAATAGCAATAACTCTACTGCTTTTTTCATCATTACTTGATATATGTATACTGTTACGCATATCTTGTATGCTCTCATTTTTGCTTATACTTCCTATAGCGTCCATTACATCGAATTCAACTAAATTACTTGCTGGTTGAAATGAAGCTTTAACAATTAAATCTGTATACTTTTCAATATATAGTTTCCCGGCTCTCATTTCCATCCTATACTTTATTCCAAGTTCATTTGTTGCTTCGCTTAATATATCTTTTAATATTTCAGCTATTGTATTGTTTTTGTATATTTTAGTTATTTGAGTAGATATATTTGTAATATTTCCAATAGGAACAGAGAATTTATTGCAGAGCTGATTTATTGCATCTGAAGCCGATATCTTCATAAATTGAATAATTGTTTTGGATTGATTTAGGTAGAATGCATAGTCAAAGGCCGTTATAGACTTGATATATCTTTCTGTCCCAAGATCTGTGATAATTCCTCTAAATATTTCATCATTGTTATTGACTAATACGATCTTATCCCCAATCTCAACAACATCATAACTAGATATGTTGCTATCTTCCTTATTTCTTGCAATATTAAAGCTAAACTCCATACCCAAAGTATCAATGCTATCTCGCCAACTCAAATTCGAACATAGCTGCGTTACGTTCAATTTTTGTCCTGTATTTTTAATAAGGTAATTGGTGTAATTATCAATTGTCATAACTACTCCACCTTTACAAACTGATATTCTTTTAACTCTAACGAGTAACGTATGTCTTTGTTAATCATAATCCCATAAACAAAGTTTTCTACTGTACAGGCCATATTAAGCATCTCAGTTCCGTCTTTTAACGTTATAACAATCCTAATTGGTACTTTAGCACTTCTCCATTTATTAAAAAACTCTACATAGTCCCATCCATTACTATTGCTTCCTGCTTTTAACCATTTGTAGTCATGCGTTGGAAAAATTGAAGTAATAGACAATGATTTAAGCCCCATATCTCCTATTAAGTTTAAGGTACCATTGTTAATAGTTTGGAACTCCTCATTATTTTGCGGTGTATTCAGTTCAATATCACTTGGAATAACAGGGAAAACAAGTACTTCTTCATAGTTATTAGCACTTACAACTATATTCATTATCTATCACCCCCTATGCCGGTACAATATTAGGTATTTGTTTTTTTGTTTTCTCAAATATTGCTTTTCCAACTTTATTAATTAAGTCCTTCTCACCATAAACATTCCCATATATATTAATGTTCATATTTAAAGTATTTTCCTTTTTAGTGGTACTATCAGAAGTTTGATGACTTTTGCTATTGTTAATAGTGATTGATTTTTCTTTATTTGTACCATTTATAATTCGATTTGCTTTGCTAAGTAGCTCTTGTGATCGTTTTGTTCGCCTCAATGGAATTGCGATTTCTGGACCATCTTCTCCAAAAATACTTGGTTTAGTAGCAATACCACCCTTTGCAAACATTCTCATATTACTTACTTCTGAGACAACAGTTTTTTTAGTGGTTTTCTTTTCTCCATCAAATCCGAAAAATTTCTTCACCACATTAAAGGCTTTCCCCGCTGTTTCTTTTACCTTATCAAAATGCTTTATAAGGAGTAATATCGGAGCCAGTGGACCCATTAACGCAAGCTTCCAATTATCTGTACCTTGTATTAGATTCTTAAACCAATTCCATAAATCACTTGCTTTCTGGGTAAGTTTATCCCAGTTCTTCCATATTAAAATACCTATTGTAATTAGCGCAGCTATCGCTGCTATAACTAATCCAATCGGGTTCGCAGACATAGCCGCATTCCAAGCCCACTGAGCAATGGTAATTGCATTTACACTTGTCGCACCAGTAGCCAATACAGCCGTTTTAATCGCCTCTGCAATTGTTATTGCCTTAGTGTATACAAGTTGAGCTATTGTAGCAGCTTTATATGCTGCCATGGCTCCTGTTATTGTTAATATAATAGGAGCTATAGTATTCCAATTATTAGTTATGAAGTCGAATAGGTCTTTTGTAGAAGTTAGTATCTTATCTACCGTTTTGAAAGCAATATGAAATACATTGCTTATCATATTAGCTTTTTGTTCTCCAAAAGTGGAGTATAGTAAATCGTCTATTTTCTCAAGAACAGGTACTGCAACGCCATCCCAAAATCCAAAACCTTCTCGAATATTGTTAACTATTTCTAAAACAAAATTTAGAGAGTTTGATATTGCACTCACCGCATTTTCAACATTGCCTCTAATTTTATCAATGGTTCCATCCTGCTGCCATCTTTGTAGGGTATCAGCTACTGTTTTTATCTTCTCTTTTAGATTCTCGTACATGGACCCTTGCCTAACAGTCCCATCTTCATTCATACCAACTATTTGTGCGAGAGCACTTTTAGTAACACCAGTTACCGTGCTCCAAAGTCCCTTTGAAGTTTTAGATAGCTTATCTGCTCCACCTTTAAATTTATCTTGCATCATTTCCTGAAGCACTGTTAACATTTTTTCCTGGTCCAATAGTTGTCCTTTGGAATTGAATACTACATCCTTGCCATATTTTTTCGCAGATGCAAGCATTATCTGATCTTTTCGAATACCAAATTCTTTTATTCTTTCAAATTCGCCAACTGCAACATCAGCCATTGCCTCAGTTGCTTGAATAATGCTTTTATTTGTACTTCCTGCCATATCTGCTACATCAGATAGCCAGTGCTTAGAACTTAATCCATAGGTTTCCATTGTAGCTGTTGCTTTTACTACATCACCAGTTTCAAAAGGTGTTTTATTAGCATATTTTATTGCGTCGGCCATTAGCCTCCCGGCTTTTTGAGTATCTTTTACAGCAGTTTCAAGTTGAACTTTATATCCTTCCATATTCATAGCCTCAGCAAAGCCGGTCTTTGCCGATAAAGCCCCTATGACCGTTGTAATACCAACACCCATCTTAACTGCATTTTTAGCAATATTCGTTGCCATTCTTGCACTAGCCTTAACTACATTATTAAAATGCTGTTTTGTGTTGTTAGAAAATCTTTTAATTTGATTCTGAGTGCGTTTTATTTCACGATTCATATTTTTCACGCTAGAAGTCGCTTTCTTAGCTGGGGTTGTAAATTGATCTTTCATAGAAAGTATGGTTGCTATCGTTCTGCTTGCCACAAACTCACCTACTCCCGAACATTGCTTTATACTTTTTTTCTTCTTGTTCTACTGTGTGGTTCATTGATTCCATATAAAATAGTTTCTCAAGGCCCGGCAGGGATAATAGACTATTTAATGTATGTCCCTTTTGTAAATAGTAAGCATACATATTCATTTCCCCATCAGACTCGATTAGTTTTTTACCGTTTCAGCGTCAATTTTATCGAGACCGTAAAACCCATTAATGATTTCACAAATATCTTGCATTTCGTTTAGTTGATCTTCTAATACTGCTGAAGGTAAATCAGTAGGTTCTGCCACCTTATAAACTTCCATGGCTTCTTTAGCATTGTTTTTAAACATTGAACAACATTCATAAATGATTTTATTCATTCCTTCAATGCTGCCTTCATCATCTAAGCTCTCTATAAGCACCATATACTTTTTAAGTGGTATTTTTCTAATTTCAATCTGCATTTCTAATGTTTCTGAATCGTAATACTTTACTTGCAATTTGTCCATCTTGCCTTGTTGTTTCCTTGCAATGATTTCTGCCAATGAAGCTCTTTTCTTTCCCATAAATATCGTTCCTCTCTAATTTAAAAGCCCCTAGAATCATTTCTAAGGGCTTTATTTTAAAGTTTTATGTTATTGTAATACCTCATAATCTCTCGCTTTTAAAGGCAATTCGATTTCTGTAACTGCTCTTTTCTCATATTGACTGAGTGGAAACTCATCAACTGTAACATCAATGTATTTTACCCTTTCAATTTCTCCGTTTAGTGGGTTTTCTTCTTTGATTATTAAATTGACTTCAAGTTCCCCATTCTTATCTTCCTTTAAGTCTTTAAGTATTTGCTCATTGCCAATTTTTCTTAAAGTTACACTGCCAGTAATGCTATATCCATTTGGTATTTGTATCATACCATTTCCTTCTGGATCAGGAATTTCTTCATAGTTGTTTGTTCTCTTCATTTCAGCCTTATAACACTCTGCATATGCAACATCATTAAGCCACATTTTGCCTTTGTTGCCTGTCCAGTATTTATTACCTTTTGTCACTTATAATCACCTACCTTCTATTACATATAAATAGTAAAGTTAAAGTCTTCCATAGCGTTTAGAATCTTGATATTTGAATTTGAATATACATTTGTTCCTACTGTCATTTTTAAGACCTTATTATCGTCCCATGTCGCTACAGTTTCAGCTCCATAAATTGATTCATTTGCTGTTCTTTGAGTCTCTATATCAATCTCAGCTATGTTGCTATATTCAGGGTCAAGTAGCAAGTCGTTTTCAAGGGCTGAATAATAGGTGTTTATCGCACCAATCAGAAGCATTTGATTGTCCAGATAGTTTTTATACTTTCCTTTGTAGAAATTCTTCCATGTTGTAAAAATGTCGGAATAAATCAGATCCATTACTTCCACAATTAGAATAAATTTCATATCATCTGTTACCTCTTGGGTAGTAGTAGTAAGGCTATTTACTCCCCTAGCAACTCTTACTTCTCCTTCGTCATTATACAGGACGAATTCACCTGAATTTACTGAGGCTTCCACATCAGCAGGTTCTGTTACACTTTCAAATTTGTCTAATACTTTAGCTATTGAACTGACATCTAAAGATAATCCTGCAAGATATCCAAGTAGATAAGCTACTGCTTTATCTCCTGTTTGACTACCTCTACTATCACTAAATACTACATTGGTGTTTGTAAAGTTGACAACGTGCATATCATCCGATGTTGTTGCATTAAAAGCAAATGCCTTGTATCTTTTATTGTCATTTGAATTGCTAGATTTTACAAAACTAACCAATGCGTCATGATCTGCTACAGCCCCTTCTGCTATTCCAATCCAACAATTCATTGGAGCTTTACCTTTTATTGCTGTAAGTAAATCCGCAAGAGTTCCTAATGTATCCATTCTAGCAACAATCAACTTTGATGGGGTGCCTTCCAAAACATCTTTAATATACAGTAAATTGTCTGCTGTATATTTTGCTTCTTCTGTACTTGTTAAATCTGCCGTGCTCGTATACTCGTTAAAAGTGAATGAATTGTCAGTGTCATCTTTTATAATTAAGACCGCTGTTCCTTTGCTCCCTCTGCTAATCGCACTAGTGCCAAGTCCTTTAAAAACTATGTCAATTTTCGGCAATCCTATATCTGCCATATTTATCACCTAATCCTTTCGAAAAGACAATTTAGTTCTGTGTAAATTGTAAATCTTCCATATTCGGGGTGTTATCTTCTCTGTTGTAGTCCTCACTCATCATTAAATCAAAATAACAATGGAGTACTTTATCTATTATTTCTACTTCTAATTCCTCTACTTCTACTGCAAAATCAGTGTCTATATTAATTATGTTATCTTGTAAAAATAAATCATAAAGATCATCTATCATGTTTAGTAATTCAATTTTGTTTTTATCTCTATCGGTGGGGAAATAATAAAGTTTTATAGTCATTTCTCTATCTAAAGATTCACTCATAAAATCGGAAGTCTTTAAATTATCTAGGGTTGTCATAAATGATGGCCTTACTATTCTTTCTTTTACATCCGATTCGCTTAAGATTGGAATATCTGTAAATTTTGATTTAATCTTTAGGTTTATAGCACTTAAAATATCAGTGTTCTTAATCATTCCCTCACCTACAATCCATGCTTATCGATCATTTCGTCAATAAAATCTTCACAGTCCGAAATATATTCTACCTCGAATCCTTCTTTCGATTCTTTCATAAAATCCCAACCTAATACAAATCCTTTTTCTTCACCTTTTTTTGTGACAATCCTATGCCCTTTGTCAAGTAAATGAGTTAATGGATGGGAGTTATA
>MDTG01042690.1_pt1 | contig 10739 bp, 8 predicted proteins | sample 811421 | NCBI WGS metagenome assembly MDTG01 (sample SAMN05326645, study PRJNA326480) | marine metagenome | isolation source: seawater | place: Pacific Ocean: South East | collected 2011
GGAAACTAAAATTGATCCAACTATTATTAATGGTGGAGTTATTAACTCAATTAAAAACACAGCCAAACTTGGAAAAAGTGACTGGTCTATTTTAGAGGCAGATGAGTCTGACGGGAGTTTTATACATATCACACCAACATATTCAATAATAACAAATATAGATAGAGAACACATGGACTTTTATAAGTCTATGAATGATTTAAAAAAATACTTTATTGAATTTATTAATAAAGTTCCTTCATTTGGAAAATCATTTATTTGCACAGATGATAAAATAAATAATGAATTGATTAAATCAATTAAAAATAAAAATTTTTATACTTATGGATTTAAAGACAATGCAAACTTTGTTATTAAAAATGTAAAACAATATAAATCTTTCTCACAATTTAATCTTTTGGTAAAATTACCAAATAAAGACAAATTTAATATAAAGAATATTCAAATACCATTATTAGGTATGCATAATATTAGAAACACAGTTGGCGCTATAGGAGTTGCTTTAACAGTTGGGATTTCTGTTCAAAAAATAAAAAAAGGTTTAAAAAATTTTAAAGGGGTTCAAAGAAGATTTAACAAAATATTTTCTTATAATGATATTGAATTTTATGATGATTATGCACATCACCCAACAGAAATTAAAGTAGTATTAGAAGGTGTTAAAAAAGTTTTTAAAAAATACGAAAAAATATGCATTTTTCAACCACATAGAATTTCAAGACTAAAGGACTTAAAAAAAGAATTCACACACGCTTTTAAAGATGCTGACACAGTAATTTTATGTCCTATTTTTTTAGCTGGTGAAAAAATTAAATTAGGATTTAAGTATGAAAGTTTTGCAAAAAGCATCATAAAAAATTCGAAGGTGAAACTATTTATGGTTGAAAATAATAATCAACTCGCAAAATATTTAAAACAAAATATGTATGGTAAAAAGATAGTTGTGGGAATGGGCGCAGGTTCAATTTCTAATTGGATCAAAGAGTTGCCAAATTTAATGAAATGAAAACTACAGAGTTAAAAATATTGTTAAAAAAATTTGAACAAAACATAATTTATAATGCAGATTTAAAAAAAAAAAATTGGTTCAATATTGGCGGTAAAGCAAAAATTTTTTTTAAAGCTGAAAATTTACAAGATTTGATAGATTTCTTAAAAATTTTAAATAAAAAGGAGAAAATTCATATTATAGGCGCAGGTTCAAACACATTAATTACAGACGAAACTTATGATGGAGTTGTAATTAAACTTGGCAAAAATTTTAATAGGCTCTCAATATTGAATTCAGATATAATTATTTCTGGAACAGCTGTTCTAGATAAAAAATTAGCAGAATTTGCTGCTGACAATGGTTTGAGTGGCTTTGAATTTTTATCTTGTATTCCTGGAAGCGTAGGTGGTGGATTAAAAATGAATGCAGGCTGTTTTGATAGCGAAATAAAAGATATTTTAGTTTCAATACAAGCAATAGATAAAATTGGAAATTTATTGACCATTCCAGTAAATGAAATTAACTTTGAATACCGAAATAATGATTTATCTGAAGATTTAATTTTTTTGAGCGCTTCTTTCAAAGGTATAAAAAAAGATACAAAAAAAATAATTGAGACAATGTCAAAATTGAAGGTAAGAAAAGAAAATAATCAACCAACTAAAATTAAAACAAGTGGTAGTACATTTAAAAATCCAATCAAAAAAACTTCAAAAAAAGTTTGGGAATTAATAAAGGAATCAGTTCCAGCTGGTACCGAATTTGGAGACGCTTGTATCTCAGATAAACATGCAAATTTTTTTGTAAATAGAGGAAATGCAACATTTGATGACATGAAAAGATTGATTAATTTTGTTGAAAAAAGTGTATTCAAGAAAACAGGTATTAATATAGAAAAAGAAATAAAAATTTTAGAAAATTGAAAAAAAAAATTTTAATATTATCAGGAGGAATTTCGAAAGAACGAGAGATAAGTCTTCAAACAGGGAGACAAGTAGCAAAAGAATTAAAAAAAAATGGTTATCAAATAAAGATTTCCGAACCAAATTATCATCTATTTGATTTAGTAAAAAAATATAAACCAAAAATAATATTTAATGCATTACATGGTCAGTATGGTGAGGACGGATATATTCAATCAATTTTAGAAAATATTGGTATTCCATACACTCATTCAGGAGTAGTTGCATCCGCAAAAGCCATGGATAAGGAAATTTCAAAAAAAATATTTATCAAAAATAAAATACTTACACCAAAATATATAAAATATTCTTTTGATAAATCTCAATCAGAACTTAACTCAGAGATTAAAAATAGATTAGGTTATCCAGTCGTCATTAAACCAATTAATGAAGGATCAAGTGTGAATGTTTTTATTTGTAAAAAATCTAATTTAGAAAATAAATTAAAAAAACTTAAAGCTTATAGACAAATATTAATTGAAGAATTTATTCCAGGCAGAGAAATCCAAGCTGCCATATTAAATAACAATAAATTAGGTGCTATTGAATTAAAACCTAAAAGAAAATTTTATGATTATGAGGCCAAATATAATTCTAAAGCAAAAACCCAACACATTATACCGATTGATTTAACAAAAAAAAAATTTAATGAATTAATGAATATTTCTCATAAAGTTCACAAATTACTCGGATGTAGAGGAGTATCAAGATCTGATTTTAAATTTTACAAAGGTAAGTTTTATCTCTTAGAAATTAATACCCAACCTGGTATGACAAAACTTTCTTTGGTTCCTGAGATATCAGCATATAAAGGTATCAACTTCATTAATTTATTAAATTTAATTCTTAAAGATGCATCAACAGATAAGTAAAAAAATTATAATTTATTTATTTATTTTTTTACTTTTAGGAACTTTTAACAACAAAAATTTATTATTATTAAGTTTTGAAACTACAAATTATTTTGAGGTTAAAGATTTGAGTGAGACAAAAAATGACAAGATAATTCAGGACTTATCAAAATTTAACGATAGAAATTTATTTATATTAAAAAAAAACCAAGTTATTGAAGCTATTAATTCTCATAAAATTGTTGAAAGTTTTTTTGTTTTCAAAAATTATCCATCAAATTTGAATATTAAAATTGAGAAAACAAAATTCTTAGCTATCACAAAAAAAGATGGTCTTGATTACTTTGTAGGTTCAAATGGAAATTTAATTAAAATGGAAGATGTAAATAAAAATTTACCTTATATTTTTGGAGATATTAAAGTTTTGGATTTTTTGAAACTTAAAAATATTATTGATAATTCAAATTTTGATTTCGAACAAATTAAAAATTTATACTATTTTAAATCAAAAAGATGGGATATTGAAACTAAAGATGGATTAATTATTAATCTTCCATCCAACGATTTAAAAAACTCTTTTGAAATATTATCAAGAATACAACAAGATAAAAATTTTAATCATTATAAAAATATTGATTTGAGACAACAAAATCAAATAATTGTAAATGAATAATAGGAACAAAAATAAATTTTTTATACTTATTAGTCCGAAGAAGATAACTTTGGCCGTACTAAATGAAAATAATGAAATTATATTTGACAAAAATTTATTTGCTGATGAAAAAACATATTTTATAGACTTTGATGATTTAAAAAAATTTTTAGATCAAAATATAATTTTTTTAGAAAAAAAATTTAGTCAATATATAGAAGATATCAATTTATTAATTGACCATAATGATTTCGTCACTATTGATGTGTCTTCAATTTATAATTTCGAAGGTAAACTCAATCAATTTAGTAATTCATCAAATTATTTAGTTTTAATAAATGATTATGTAATTAAAAATACTAGTAATCATAATCTAATTCATATGATTATAAATAAATTTATAATTGATGGAAAAGAATACCTTTCGATACCTGATAATAGTGATTTTAAAAATATATTTTTTGAAATTAAGTTTATATTTCTTAAAACATCAACTATTCAACAATTAAAAAAAATATTTGCTAAATATGAAATTTCTATAAAAAATATTTCCTATTATAATTATGTAAAAGATTTTAAAATCAATTATTCTGATAATTTATTTGGCTTAACAAATAAGCTTTTAAATGGCCTCAACCCTAAGGAGATATCATTTAAAAAAAAGTCATACCAAAAACAAAGCTTTTTTGAGAAATTTTTCAATTTCTTCAAATAATTCTGTATTTTCTTGTAATATTTGTTGTTTTCAGTTTTCAAGCTTCACCGTGTAATTGGTAACAGCTGATGAAAATTTTTAAGCAAAAAACTGTTAAAAATAATATTTCTTTTAAAGGTGTTGGATTGCATTCTGGCAAAGAAGTAAATGTAAAAGTTTGTCCATCAAAACCTAACACTGGAATTGTTTTTAAAAGAACAGACATGGAGGAGGGTAAGAATATAGTTCATCCAGAGGTAAGTAATGTTAGTAGCGCGATCTTGTGCACTACAATTTCAAATGAATTTGGATGTAAAGTATCTACCATTGAACATTTAATGGGGGCTCTTTTTGGATTAGGAATTGATAACGCATTAATCGAAATCGATAATGAAGAAGTACCAATTCTTGACGGTTCAGCAAAAATTTTTGTTGAAAAAATTATTGATACTGGAATAGCTGTTAGTAATGACCCAATTAAAGTAATAAAGATTGAAAAGAAAATAGAACTAATAGATGGAAAAAAAAATATTTCTATTGAACCAAGTAAAATAAATTTAGAAATTGATTTTGAGATTAAATATGACAATACATTAATAGGAACTCAAAAAAATAAAATTAAAGTTTATGAGGACGATTTAAATGCAATTTATGATTCAAGAACTTTTTGTTTATTTGACGATATTGATAGATTAAGAGCTAATGGTCTTGCGTTGGGTGGTTCACTAGACAATGCGATTGTAGTTAAAGGTAATGAAATTTTAAATAAAGAAAAAATGCGAAATAGTTTAGAGTTTGTTAATCATAAAATTTTAGATTGCATGGGAGATCTTTATTTATCTGGTTACAAGATTATTGGTAAATTGAGCTGTTCACAAGGCGGGCATAAATTAACTAATGATTTATTAAGAAAAGTCTTTGCTGATAAATCAAATTTTTCTTTAGTCGAAATAGATGAAAAAACATTATCACCTACTTTGATAAATAAGCAAAATTTAGAATTAATTGCTTAAATAATTTATCCAATATCAAAAAAATCTGTTAAAAAATTAAAATGAATATTTTAAAAATATTTTTTTTACTATCTTATATTGTCAGTTTCATTTCTTGTGGGAAAGAAGAAAAAGTTACAATTTTACAAAATCAAGATATCGAAGATCAAATGATTGAATTATATAATCAAGGATATACAGAATTTTTAAATGGCGATACACTCTTCGCTGCAAAAAAATTTAATGAGGCGGAATTAATTTTTCCACAATCTGAATGGGCTCCTGTTGCTGCACTAATGACTGCATACGTATATTATTCTGATGATTACTATGGTGATGCTATTTCAGAGTTGACAAGATTTCTTAAAGTATATCCTAATCATAAAGATATTGATTACGCACATTTTTTATTAGCCATGTGTTATTATGAAAATATAATAGATGAAAAAAGAGATTTAGCTCCATTAATTAAGGCGAAAAAAGAATTTGAACATATAATTAATGAATATCCTGGTACAGATTTTGCATCTGATGCTGTATTTAAGATAGATCTAATAAACGATCGACTTGCAGGAAAAGAAATGTACATCGGTCGTCACTATCTTAAAAGTAAAAAATGGATACCAGCAATAAATAGGTTTAAAAATGTTGTCGAAAATTATCAAACAACAGTTTATGTTAAAGAGGCGTTACATAGACTTGTTGAGACTTATTATATTATTGGAATCGAGTCTGAGGCAAAAAAATATGCCAAATTATTAGGATACAATTATCAATCTAGTGATTGGTATAAGGCTTCATTTAAAGTTTTTAATAAAGATTACAAGTTTTCAGAAAAAAAATTTAAATTAATAAAAAAGAAAGACAAACAATCAATATTTAAAAGATTTGTTGGAAAATTTAAAAAAATTTTCAATTAAATGAACAAAAATAAAATTTTAAAAAACTATAAGGAAAAGATTAAGAAACTTAATGAATTTAACGAAGCATATTATGATAAGAATAGCCCGTTAGTTTCCGATGCTGAATTTGATATCTTAAAAAATGAAATTTTATCTATTGAAAATGAATTTAATTTTCTAAAAAACAAGTTATCCCCATCAAATATAGTTGGGTTTAAACCTTCTAAAAATTTTAAAAAGGTTGGACATAGAGTGCCCATGCTTTCTTTATCTAACGCATTTACAAAAGAAGACTTAGAAAATTTTCATAAAAAAATATTAAATTTTTTGGATTTGGAAAGCTCTCATATAATCGAATTTAGCGCAGAACCCAAAATTGATGGGATTTCAGCATCATTAATTTATAAAAATGGAAAATTTATCACAGGTTTATCAAGAGGAGATGGAAAAGAGGGAGAGGATATAACAGAAAATTTAAAAACAATTGACGATATTCCAAAATCAATTTCTGATAAAGATTTTCCAGCAGAGATAGACATAAGAGGTGAAGTATTTATTAAAAATAGTGACTTCAAAAGATTATCAGATAAATTTAGTAATCCAAGGAATGCAGCATCGGGGTCTTTGAGACAAAAGGATCCTAATGAAACAAAAAAAATTCCCTTAAGATTTATTGCTTATACCTTCGGATATGAGAAAGGTCTCAAAGATGTTTCTCAGGAAATTTTTTTGAAAAATTTAAAAAGATGGGGTTTTCAGACAAATCCGTTTAATAAAACTTTAAGTAATATTGATCAAATGTTAAATAATTATTCTAAAATAGAAAATAAAAGAAGTGAATTAGATTTTGATATTGATGGTATCGTCTATAAAGTTAATAATTTTAATTTACAAAAAAGACTTGGATATGTTGCTAACGCACCTAGGTGGGCAATAGCACATAAATTTTCTGCATTTAAAGGTATCTCTGAAATATTAGATATTGAAGTTCAAATTGGTAGAACTGGAGCTTTAACACCTGTCGCAAAAATTAAACCAATAAATATTGGTGGAGTAATCGTTTCAAATGCTACTTTGCATAATGAAGATGAGATTAATAGAAAAGATATTAGAATTAATGACACCGTAGTTGTTGAAAGAGCTGGGGATGTGATACCTCACATAATTTCTGTTGAATTAAAAAAAAGGCCAAACAAAACAAAAAAATTTATTTTCCCTGAGAAATGTCCTTCATGTGGTTTAGATACAATTAAAGATTTTAATAAAACAACAAAAAAAACTGATGCTGTAAGAAGATGTTCAAGTGAAGGGTTTGAATGTGAAAAAGTTGCCATCGAGAAAATTAAACATTTTGTTTCAAAAGAAGCATTTAATATAGATGGTTTGGGCAAAAAAATAGTTGAAAAGTTTTGGGATCTTAAATTAATTAGATTGCCGCAAGATATATTTAAATTAAATTTTAATAAAATTGAAGTATTGGAGGGCTGGGGAAAACAATCAGTCAGAAATTTAAAATATTCAATTGATCAAAAAAAAAATATTTCTTTAGAAAGATTTATATTTTCTCTAGGAATAAGACATATTGGTTTTGAAGGAGCAAAACTATTATCCAAAAATTTGAAATCAATTAATAATTTTATAAACCTATCAGAGGAAAAAAAAATTGATGAGTTAGAAAATTTAGATGGTATTGGTGAAACTCAAATAAAATCTATAAAAAACTTTTTTAGTAATAAAACTAATTTTATGATTGTAAAAAATCTTAATAATTTAATTAAAATTAAAGATGTAAAAGTTCTACATAAAAAAGGTGTATTAAAAGAAAAAACATTCATGTTAACAGGAAAACTTTCAAACATGAGCCGATCAGAGGCAAAGTCATTAATTGAGCAAAATTCAGGATCAGTAATTAGTAATGTATCAAAAAAGTTAGATTATTTAATTATTGGAGATAAACCTACTAAAAGAAAAGTAGAGGCAGCAAAAGAATTGAATATAAAGATAATTACTCAAAATGAATGGCTTAAGTTATTGAATAGATCGGGCTAACCATTTTCTTTCATTTATATTTAAAAATGGAGAAATTTTTGAGTAAACTTCAAGATGATATCTAAATAGATATTCTTTTTCATATTTGGTCAAAATCTTAGAGTCAATTAGGTCTCTGTCAATTGGGGCTAGTGTGAGATTATTGAAAAATAATTTTTTACTTTTTTTGTTAACATAAACTAAATTTTCTATTCTTATCCCATAAGAACCAGTTTTATAAAAGCCTGGTTCGTTACTTAAAATCATTCCTTCTTTAATTTCAATTGAATTATTTTTTGAAATAGCTTGTGGACCTTCATGAACATTTAAAAAAAAACCTACACCATGCCCAGTGCCATGACCATAATCTAAACCTTCTTTTTTTAGAAATTTTCTTGCATTTATGTCAATTTTTTTTCCAATATTAATTTTATTTAAGTTTGTAGTGGCAACAGCAATATGTCCCTTTAGTACATATGTAAAAATCTTTTTAATATTAGTATTTTGTCTTGAAAAACAAATTGTTCTAGTGACATCTGTAGTTCCATATTTATATTGTCCGCCTGAGTCACATAAGAAAATATCTTTTTCTTTTATCGTTCTTGTATTTTTCTTATTTGCTCTATAATGAACTATAGCTGCATTTTTACCACTTCCAGCAATTGTATTAAAACTGGGAAATAAATAGTCTTTATTTTTTTTTCTAAATTTTTCTAATTTATTTTGTGCATCAACTTCAGTAATATTTTTTTTGTTAACTTCTTTAATCCAATAAAGAAATTTGGTTAAAGCTACACCATCATTTATGTGAGCTTTAATCATATTTTGAATTTCAATTTTATTTTTAATAGACTTTAAAAAATATATTGGATCTTCCGATTTAAAAATTTCAAATTTTCTGTTTAATAATTTTTCTATATATAATGAGCAAGTCTTAGTATCTATTGATATTTTTTTTCCTGATAAACTTTTTAGAAATTTATCTATTTTTAGGGGATCTATAACTTCGCCAGTATTAATTTTTTTTTCTTTAATTAATTTTTGTAATTTATATTTTTTAGCTATGATATACTTTTTTTTATTGTTAGAAATTAATAAGTACGAATTGGGAATTGGACTTGTGGGGCTATCATAACCTCGTATATTTAATATCCACGCAACATTTTCTGGTGCAGTTATTAATATATAATCAAGTCTATTTTTTTTTAAATAAGTAATTATTTTATCAATTTTTTTTTTATAATCTTCACCAACAATTTTTTTATTTAGTGAATAAAAAGGTTTTGTATTATTATCCTTAAATTTGATTATTTTATCAATTAAATTTTCTTTGATTATTCGTATCTTGCTATTTGGAAAAATTTTCTTAATTTGACCACTAGTGAATAATGATGGATCAAGCCCAATCTTCAAGTTTTTAAAAAATTTGTAATTAATAATTTTTTGATAATCAATAATTTCAAACTTTTTGCCACTTTCGATTTTAGCTTGTATCGTGTATCTGCTATCTACAAATAAATAGCTCTTTTTTTTGAGAATTACAGCATATCCAGCAGAACCGGTAAAATTTGATATTTTATTTAATCTATCTCTACTTGAAAACTCTGAAAAATATTCATCATTTTTTGGAACAATATATCCATCAAGGTTATATTTAGAAAATTGTACCCGAAGTTTTTTGATAAGATCCATTTTCATTTTATTCTTTTTTGATATCGAATCCACCCAGGACTTCTTACACTATCTTGATCATCAGCTTCAAAATCTTGATTAAACTCAAAATCCTCAATTTGGTTTTTATCTTCCTCAAAAAATGAATTTTTCTGTAAATAGTCATTTGGAAGTTCTTCAATGAATCTTGATGCCATACTATCAATCCAATCTCCTTGATAAAATCTATTCATTGAAAAAGAAATTATTGCATTTTTTTTTGCCCTTGTAATACCGACATAAGCCAATCTTCTTTCTTCCTCTAAACCATTTTGACCTTTTTCTTCTATGGATTTCTGATGAGGAAAAAGACCTTCCTCCCAGCCTGGTAAAAATACAACATCAAATTCTAAACCTTTAGCTGCATGCATTGTCATCATATTGATTTTTTGACCATCCCAATCTTGATCAATTGATGTTGCTAAAGATACATGTTCCAGGAAACTTTCAAGATTATCAAATTCTTTCATTGCACTTAACAATTCTTTTATGTTTTCAAGTCTATTTTCATTATCTGTATCTTTTTTATTCTTTAACATTGCTGAATAGCCAGATTCATCCAAAATCATCTGTAATAATTTTACATGATTAGTTTTTTTATTTTGCAAATCATCTCTCCATTTAGAAAGAGAGTTTAAAAAGATTGATAATCCAAGTTTTGTTTTGGGTTTTATCAAATTATCTTCTATCATTTTTCTTGAAGCAAACTCTAAACTTTTATTTTGTTTTTTTGAAAATTCATGAATGATTTTCAATGTACTATCTCCGATTGAACGTTTTGGATTGTTAACTATTCTTTCAAAAGCTAGATCATCTTTATCCTGATAGACTATTCTCAGATAAGCAACACAATCTTTAATTTCTGCCCTTTCATAGAATTTTGTACCTCCTAAAATTCTATAAGGTATTCCAATTTTTAAAAATCTCTCTTCAAATTCTCTAGTTTGAAAAATTGCC
>MDTG01055060.1_pt1 | contig 10739 bp, 9 predicted proteins | sample 811421 | NCBI WGS metagenome assembly MDTG01 (sample SAMN05326645, study PRJNA326480) | marine metagenome | isolation source: seawater | place: Pacific Ocean: South East | collected 2011
AAATAAACCTAACAGACGTCGATTATATTGTATTTTATGAAAAACCATTTCTAAAATTTGAAAGATTACTTGAAACATATGTTGGTTTTGCCCCAAGAGGATTATCTTCGTTTTGTAAAGCAATTCCCGTTTGGATTAAAGATAAATTATTTCAAAAAAAGTTAATTTTGCAGAATTTAAATGAAATAGATGAAAAATTTATTAACGATGAAAATATATATTTTTCAGAGCATCATTTAAGTCATGCAGCAAGTGCTTTTTATCCATCACCATTTGAAAAAGCTATAATTTTAACTGCTGATGGAGTTGGGGAGTGGGCAACAACCACCGTAGCAATTGGTAATAAAGAAGATTTAGAAATAAAAAAAGAAATTCATTTTCCACATTCTCTAGGACTACTTTATTCTGCATTTACATATTATTGTGGTTTTAGGGTCAATAGTGGAGAATATAAACTTATGGGTTTAGCTCCATATGGTAAACCAATTTATGAAAGTTTAATTAAAGAAAAATTAATATCAATTAAAAATGATGGTTCTTTTGGCTTAGAACAAAAATATTTTAATTATTCAACAGGTTTAACTATGACAAATGAAAAATTTAATAATTTGTTTGGAGAGAAAAATAGAAAGCCAGAAGAAGAATTAACTCAATTTCACATGGATATAGCAGCATCTATTCAGAAAGTTATAGAAGAAATAATGATAAAAATAGTTACTAAACTAAAAGAACAATATAATTTAAATAATCTATGTTTAGCAGGAGGTGTTGCATTAAACTGCGTGGTAAATGGAAAAATTTTTGAAAAAAAAATATTTGATAAAATTTGGATACAGCCTGCAGCAGGAGATGCCGGATGTTCAGTCGGTGCAGCTCTAGCTTTTTGGTATCAAGACTTAAAAAAAAAACGATCATCAACATTAAAAGATGAAATGAATGGATCATATTTAGGTCCACAATTTGAACCGAATGAAATTGAGGAAGAGCTTAAAAATTTAGGTGCAAATTATAAAATTTTTCAAGAAGACGATGTCATAAATGAAACAGCTAAACTAATTTCTCAAGGAAAAGCAATAGGTTGGTTTCAAGGGAGGATGGAATTTGGGCCTAGAGCTTTAGGAGGTAGATCAATATTAGCAGATCCAAGAGATCCAAAAATGCAAAAAAATCTTAATTTAAAAGTAAAATTCCGAGAAAGTTTTAGACCATTTGCTCCTTCTATATTAAGCGAAAAAGTTGCTGAATGGTTTAACTATGATGAGCAAAGTCCTTACATGCTTATAGTTTCTGGAGTAAAGAGTGATAAACGAAAATTCAACGAGGAGCAAAATTTAAAATTAAAAGGTTTTGAAAAACTAAGTATTGAAAGGTCAAAAATACCTGCCGTAACCCATGTGGATTATTCTGCAAGAATACAAACTGTTGATGGAAAATTTAATTATAAATATTATTTGTTACTACAAAAATTTGAAGATTTAACAGGATGTCCAATTTTGATCAATACATCTTTTAATATCAGAGGTGAACCTATAGTTTGTTCAATTCAAGATGCGTTTAATTGTTTTATGGGTACAAACTTAGATTATTTAGTAATTGAAAATTTCATTTTAAATAAATTAGATCAAAAAGAAAAATTAAATACAGACTATAAAAATCAATTTAAATTAGATTAGAAAATGTTTACTAAATCAAAAAAAATTTCATTTATTTCATTGTATATAATTTTATTACTTATATTTACTTATCTAATTTTATTATTATCTGATCTTTTTTTTTTTATTTCTGATCAAAAAAAATATTATTCATTTCAATTAAATAAAATTCAAAATAAAGAAAATAAACAACTTATAGAAAATAAATATAAAAAATTATTTGTTCCAAACGAAGCTTTATTTGATAATCGAATATTAAAACTATCTCAAAAATATAAATTTGTTCCACTTGGTACTTTTCCAACTACAAAAACAATATTCTGTGATGAAGGTTATGGTTTAATAAATTATAAATCTGATAGTTTAGGTTTAAGAAATTCAGATAAAGTTTTTAATACTTATCCATATAAAGCTATAATTTTAGGCGATTCAAATATCCAAGGAGCATGTGTAAAAAATCAAACAGACTTGTCATCGTTACTAAACAATAAATTTAATGGTGGTTTTTTGAATCTTGGTCATGTATCTAACCAACAATCACAATATTATTTACAAATTAATGAATTTACACAACCAAAAGCTCCAAAAAATATTATTTTATTCTTAACCGAGGCAAACGATTTAGATAATACTTCAAATTTTAAATTTTTTGAAAATCAAAAAAATATAAACTATCCGTTTTCAAAAGAGCTAAATCATCACATTCTGAATAAAGAAAGTAAAAGATTTTATAATGATATAAATTTTTTATACCAAGATTTCAATAACACAAATGAGAAAATCTCATTTTTACTTTTTTTAAAAAATAATTTTAATTTTAAAAGTAATTTAAAACTCTCAAATTTCAGAGTTCGAGCTAAATATAAATTTTTATTATTATTTGATCGTGAAAATTTATGTTTGGGCGATTATTGTTTAATTGGTGAAACCAAAAACTATTACCAAAAAAAGTTTAACCAATTAGATAAAGTAATAAATTTAATTTTAAAAAAATGTATTGCCTCGGAATGTAATTCTTATATTTTTTTAATACCATTTGATAGAAATAAAAATTCGCAAAATAATTTTATGATCAATTTTTATGATCATAAACTTCTATTTTTTGAAAAATATATACAAAAAAAAATCACTAATATTCGAAATATAAGTTATTTAAATTTAAATAGAATTATAAATCCATATGACCCTAGTTATTTTAGCCCCAAAACTGGTGGACATTTATCCATAAAATCGCATAAAATAATTGCTGATTACTTAGGAAAAATTCTTAATTTTTAATTTAATTTTTGTTTAATGAATTTACTTTTTTTTTCACCTTATGCAATTATTGACGACTGGAGATTTTCTGAGTTACAATTGCAAAAATCTTTATCTATAGATAATCAAGTAAAGATAATAGGATGTAAGGGAATTCTAAAAAAATCTTGTATTGCAATTAAAGCACATAGTAAATTTTATAAAAATAAAAAAAATATAAAAAAAATTTGTAATAGATGTATAAAAAATCAAAAACATTATAATAAAGATTTTGAAACTTTCTATTTAGAGAATTATGTATCAAAAGAAGATATTGATCTTGCAAACTTAGAATTATCTAAAATAAATAAGAATAATTTTGTAAATTTTATTTTTGAAAAATTTGAAATCGGAAAAATTGCATTATTTGAAAATATGCTAATTTTTAAAAAAAATTCTCTTAACTTTACAGATAAAGAATTTGAAGAAATTAAATATTCAATAAGAGATATTATAATATTTTATATATTTTTAAAAAAAATATGTAAAATTTATAATCCTGATTTGGCTTTTTATCAGAATGGTAATTACTCTATCAGTAAAATACTAAATCTTTATTTTAAAGATAAAAAAAAGATTACATATTCCTGGGAAGCATCAAATAGTTATCATAATAGATTTGAAAAACTTTTTCTTACAAAAAATGATAATAATTTTGGACTAAATTATATAAAAAATAATTGGGATAATTTACTAAAAAAAAAAACAAATATCTGAAAAAAATTTATATAGTGTAAATAATCATTTTAAGACTATTTTTTCAGCTAAAGCACTTAGAAGTTTTTCAAAAAAATACAGTTCTAGTGAAAGCAAATTAAGAGAATACTACAGTATAAATGAAAGCAAAATTATTCTTTTATCTACTAGTAGTTGGGATGAAATAGTTGGAACTTACATATTGAAGAATAAAAATTTTGATAAACTTTTAATTTTTAAAAACCAACCAGAATGGCTAGACAAAGTAATCAATTACTTTAAAAAGAACAAGAATTACAGATTAATTATAAGACCACATCCTAGAGATTTCTTTAATAAAAATTCAGAAGTTAACAATTATCTTAAAAAAATTGATAAATTACCAAAAAATATTACATTAAATAAACCAGATCATAAAATATCTTTATACACAATTCTTAAAGACACAGATTTAGTATTAAATTCATGGTCAACGCTCGGCTTAGAAGCTGGCATACTTAATTTACCTGTTATAAGCATCTCTAAAGAGTTGTTAATGTATCCAACAGAAATAGAATATTTTCAAAATAATGAAAAAGAATATTTTTTAAAAATTGAAGAAATCTTAAATAATAACAATAATTTATTTGACCTTAAGTATTGCAAAAATTTTTACAATTTTATGATAGCTCTTATTGAACATAGCTCGATTGATTTAAATTTAGATAGAAATAGACAACTATACAAACTTTATAAAGTTATAAACAAAGCTTCATTTTTTTTTAGTTCTAAATCCATTCTAAAAAGTTATTTAGGCAAAGCTAAAGACCTTCAAAGTATTAATAAGATATTAAATAAGTTTATTTATGAAAAAAAAAATGTTTTGAATGAAATAATTGATAAAAATACCAATAAAACTAATGATATAGATTATTTAAAAGCATACTTGGAAATTACTAGTTATGTTTTGAAAAATGACAAAACTTCTAAATTGTTTAAAAAAGTGCAAAGCTTAAGAAACCAAATTATATCTTGAAAATAATTTTGATTTTTCGATATTTCTATAATTTTTTTCTGTATCTATAAAATCTTCTCTTTTCAAATTAACCTCATCTAATTTGGCCCCAAATAAACAGTTAGAATATTCAACTTGTAACAATATTCTTCTACCATTTACTGGATTTAAACCTTTATGAAAAGCTGAAGTATCTCCGACTAAGATTGTACCCTTTTTACCAGTTATAATTCTCTCTTTCTTTTTATCAATTTTAGAAAAGAATTCTTTGTCACTAATTCTTACATAACCTCTTTTGATAAATTCATAGGGTTTAGAAAGAATTTTATGTGTGCCTTCTATGTAACTATGTGGCCCGTTCTCTAAATTGACATCAGTTAAATAAATAAAAAATTTTAACCATTTTATTCTATCTAAGTCAAAATGGTACAATTGAGCATATTCAGTTTTTGGTTCATCATTTGGATAGCTTACTGCGATGCCTACGTTTGTGATTACAGGAAACGTATTAAAATATTTTCTACATACTTTAAGAAAAATATCATTCATTACAATTTTTTGAATATCTTTATTCTTTAATAAATCATTTTCATGAAAATTTACAAATGTAAATTCTGGACTAATATCATTAAGTTTGACATTTAAATTTTTGTCTCTGTTTGCAAACCCATTTATGGCGTCAATATATTTAATTATATTGTTGCATGTTCCTTCATCTAAAATATTTTCAAATCTAAAATATCCATCTTTCTTAATAGTATCTACTATTTTTTTTACATTTTGATCTTTAATTAAATTATTTTGATCGTAAAGACTCTTCTCTTTTTTTGGATTATTTAAAAAAAAGGACAAAAAATTATGTAATAAACTTATGAAATAACTTGATACACCATTTGTAAAACAATGTAATTTGACAAATGCCTGAAAAGATTCTTCTGAATTTTTTTTTTTTATAATAAATGTCAAAAATCCACTTATTAAACTGTATAGATTAATAATGTAACTCATAATTAGTAATGATATATAACTTATATATGAAAAAAAAAAAAGTTGCTATTATTACTGGCGCAAACAGTGGCATTGGATTATCCACTTCTAATCATTTAGCCAGCAAAGAATTCAACCTAATTTTGTGTTCGCGTAAACCTATGGATGACGAGTGTAAAAAAATTTCAGATAAATATAATAATATATGTACTAATTATATTTTTGATGCATCAGAAATAAGCCAATTATATAATATTGCTGACAAAATTTTAAATGAAAATAATCAAATTGATGTGTTAATTAATAATATTGGGACACTTAAAACATCTCTTTTTCAAATGACCAAGGATGACGATATAAGAAGTCAATTTGAGGTTAACTTTTTTTCACACGTATTTTTTACAAAAAAATTTATAAACGTGCTAAAAAAATCAGATGCACCATCAATAATAAATGTTTCTTCAACCTCAGGCATTGATAATAATATTGGAAGAATGTCTTACAATGCAAGTAAAGCTGCGATGATATCTTTTACGGAGTCTCTTTCTAAAGATTTGGCAATGTTTAAAATTAGAGTAAATTGCATAGCCCCAGGATTAGTAGATACAAAAATGATGACTAATAGCACACCTCCAAAAGTTTTAGATAACTTAATTTTAAATAATTCAACAAAAAGGGTTGGTAAACCAGAGGAAATTGCAAATTTAATTTACTTTCTAATATCAAAAGAATCTTCATACATTAATGGACAAACAATAAGAATAGATGGTGGTATGCAATGAGTTTAAATGAATATTTATACATTAAGGAATTTGCCTTTGAGATGAGAAAAAACATTTTAAAAATGGCTTTAGATGCAGGAGCATCAAGTTCTCACTTTGGAGGTGGATTATCAATAGTTGAAATTTTATCAGTTTTATATTGTAAATATATAAATAATCAAAAAAAAAATAATCAAGAAAATCAAAATAGATTTATTTTAAGCAAAGGACACGGTGTTTTACCTTACTACTCTGCACTTTATCAAAAGGGTTTTTTAAAAAATGATGATTTAAAATTATTTGAAAAAACTGGTGGAAAATTATTTGGACATCCAGTGATGAATAGGGATTTTGGAATTGAGTTTAGTACTGGGAGCCTAGGCATCGGTATTGGCTTGGCGGTTGGTTTAAGTTTAGCTAACAAGTTAAAAAAAAGAGATAATAAAGTATATGTTGTTATTGGAGATGGAGAGTGTAACGAAGGTTCTGTGTGGGAAGCAGCGATGTGTGCATCGCATCATAATTTAACAAATTTAACTGTTATTTTAGATAATAATGGATTTCAACAAACAGGATCAAATAACCAAATAAGCAATTCTGTAAACTTAGCATCTAAATGGAAAAGTTTTGGCTTTGAAGTAATAAATGTTGATGGACATAATATAAATCAATTAATCGAGGCATTTGAAAAAAAAACAGCATTTCCAAAAATCTTAATTGCAAAAACAATAAAGGGCAAAGGATTTTCTTTTTCTGAAAATAATAACGAATGGCATCACAAAGTTTTAACTTCAAATACTTATAATGAAGCCTTAAAAGAATTGAATGAAAGTAAAAATAGACAATAAAAAAATTAATATGCTCTCTATAATAGGACAAAGAGCAGCTTTAGGAACTTGCCTTTTTGAAAATGAAAATAATTTTGATAATTTAATAGTATTATCAGCAGATACTTCAACTTCGGCTGGATTAGATAAATTTCGAAAATTAAAGTCAGAAAAATACTTGGAAATGGGAATATCAGAACAAAATATGATTTCAGTAGCTGCTGGATTATCTAATGAAAATTTTAATGTTCTGACAACAACTTTTTCTCCCTTTCAAACTTTAAGATGTTTAGAACAAATAAAAATTAATTTAGGGTATATGAAATTTAAAGTAACAATGGTAGGATTAGCTAGCGGAGTTAGTCTAGGAACTCTAGGATATACACATTGTTCTGTTGAAGACATATCTGTTATAAATTCTATACCCAACATCAATATAATTTCACCTGCAGATGGTTTAGAAACTTACAAGGCTGTATTGGCTTGTTTAGAATGCAAAGTCTCATCATATATTAGGCTCACTGGGTCTGTACCAAATCCAAAAGTTTACAAAGAGGATTATGACTTTGAGATTGGCAAATCAAAACTCATAAAGCATTTTGAAGGAGATTTTTGTATCATATCAACTGGCTCAATGGTTAGTATTTCATTACTAGGAGCTGAGATTTTATACAATGAAGGAGTAAAATGTGACCTTTATAATTTTCATACTATTAGGCCATTAGATAAAATTAATCTTAAAAAAATATTTGAAAAATATAAAAAAGTTTTTGTTGTTGAAGAACATAATACAAATAATGGCCTAGGATCTATAATAGTGAATGAAATGATTGAGCAAAAAAAATTCGTAGAAATTCACAAGATTGGGTTACCACATAACTATGATAAATCAGGAGAATATAATGATATATTAGACTATTATGAATTAAATCCAAATGGTCTTGCAAGAAAAATTAAAAATTTAATTAAATAGAATCTGTTATGGAAAAAGAATTTAAAAAGTTTTTAGACAATTTCCCTATTGAAAAATCTCAAATTTTATATGTTTCATCCGATATCTTGAATATTTTAATTTATCATAAATATAAGAATATAAATTTTAATGCTAATTATTTCATTGACTATTTATTCGATAGAATCGGGAATTTAGGCACATTGCTATTTCCAACATTTAGCTGGGATTTCTGTAAAGGAAAAAATTTTGATTATAAAAATACACAATCAGAAACAGGCTCACTAAGCAAAATTGCATTAAAAAGAAAAGATTTTATCAGAACAAAACACCCAATTTATTCATTCACAGTTAAAGGAAAAGATGCTGAGAAATTATTTGAGCTGGATGATCAAAGTGGGTGGGGACCAGATTCAATTTTTGCATATTTCCATAAAAACAGTGCAAAAAATTTTTTTATAGGCATAGATTATAAACTTGGATTTACATTTGATCATTATTTTGAGGAAAAAGTTGGAGTAGATTATAGATATTTCAAAAATTTTGAGAATTTTTATATAGACCATAATGGTATAAAAACAAAAAAAATTTATAAAATGTATGTTAGAGACTTAACCTTAAACATAGAAACTGCAATAAGTGATAAAATGGATTATGAATTAATTAGTAATAATGCATATTTTAAAAAATCATTTCAAAATATAAATTTTGGTATAATAGATATGAAAGTAGCTGGAGATATTATGGAGAATGATATAAGAAACAAAGGTAATTTAATATATGCTAGGGAATTTAATGGTTAACTTTAAATTTACTAAAAGTATCGTTTAGTACAAAATCAAATTCAGCAGAGCAAGCTAATTCTGAATTAACATAACCCTCTCCAGTAATTTTAAAATACCCCCTATTTGAATTAATTATTTTTGTTTTTAAAAATAATTTATCGCCATCTAATATTTTTTTTTTAAATAATAATTTGTCGGCTTTTACTACGTAAAGAATTTTTCCTGCATTTCCCTTGAGTGTTAAAATTGAAATTGAAGCCATTTGCATTAAAGCCTCTATTTGAAGCATACCTGGCATATTAGGATCTCCTGGAAAATGAAATTTGAAAAACCAATCACCATTTAAGTATTTATATCCTTCTGATGATTCACCAGGAGTAACATTTGTTACTTCATCTATCATTAAATAGTCACCTCTATTCTTTTGTATCTTAAGAATTTCTTTTTTATTTAATCTCATATTTATTCAAAATTAATTTTTCTACTCAAATTATCTATTATATTATACCCATCCCACACATGATTAAATTCTAAAGCCCTACCAATTTCGACTACTCTATCTACTCCAGATAAATTATTGTAATTAATTACATCAAATATTTTTTTATTATCAAAACCAAAAACTGTTATAGTTTGATATTTTTGAGTAATTATTTTTTTTAATTCTTGTAGTTTTGAAATATTAGTAGAAAAAAATAATCCATTTATACCCCTTAAATTCTCTAAATTATTAATCTTATTTGCATCAATAACTATAAGTTTGTTACTTTCATTATATATATTCTTTAAATTTTTATTTTTGATTAACAAAGCAGCAAGTTTATTAAATTTATCTATTGCACCAATTTCATCTAGTGAGTATTTTTCGTTGATGATTTTTCCTAAAATGCTCCAAAATAATTTGATTACCTTGCTATTTTTTTTTCCTACCCAAACTAATGAATGTGGTGAGTTGCATGCATTTTGATCTGTTAACATAGTGTCCAAAAAAAATTTTTTCGCTAGATTCTTTTTTTCGTGTAAATCCAGCTTTTTAAAAGATTTTAAATCAATCACAGAAATTGAGTATTTATCTGGAAATGTTAAATCTATACATTTAATATGGGTTGGTAATTTTTTATAAAATCCCACACTTTTATCACCACCCCAAATCATTCTCGCGTCGCAAATAAGAGATATATCTTTTATAATTTGATCTTCGTGATTGCAATTAAAAAAAAGATTGGATGATTTAATTTTTGAATATTTTTTTTTTTTTAAGGTTTTTTTTAATGTATCTAATACAATATTTGTCTCTTTAAAATTTCCATTTGGTAACTTTATAATATTTGAGTTTCCCGCAAGTAACGAAAGTGTAAAAGAATAAAAAAAATTAAGTGGTAAATTTTTAGGTGAAATATGGAACACAATCCCTCTTCCTACAGAACCAAATTTAATTGGAAAGTTAGATCTAATCTTAAAAATATTTTTTCTAGAACACCAAAGTGATAAAAAATGTAATTCATAATGTTTTTGAAAGTTTTCGTGAATTCTTAAATTATTTCCAAATTCATTTAAAAATTCTATCAAGATTTCATTAAATGGAGTAGTAATAAACTTTTGAAAAGACCTCAGTTTATAAGTTTGCATCACTGCATCCTCTATTTTCTGATTTTTTTATTCTACCAGTTATTTTAAAATACTTACCAAGTCTCCCGCATTTACAATTATTTTCACCAACTATTATTCCCAAATCTTCTGTTAAAATATTATGACCCGGATAACTTGTTGGAAGTAACGATAGAAGCTG
>MDTG01067684.1_pt1 | contig 10739 bp, 7 predicted proteins | sample 811421 | NCBI WGS metagenome assembly MDTG01 (sample SAMN05326645, study PRJNA326480) | marine metagenome | isolation source: seawater | place: Pacific Ocean: South East | collected 2011
AACCAAAAATTCCGGGCTCTGGATGAGCCCGGAATCTTGGAGCCGTTGGAAAGCCTTAGATGGTGTAGGGGCCTCGGCGCTCGTAACTGCGGTAAGAATTTGCTTCATCGTCTCCGATGAACTCTTCCTTGACCGGATCGAAGGTCACCTTGCGACCGAGTTTCCAGCTTGTCGCGGCAGCGAAACATGCAAGATGACCATTCCGGGTCACTGTGGAGTTACAACGCGGCTGCTCTCGCGTCTTCACGCAATCCATAAAGTCCCGGACGTGATTAATCGGGTCAGTTCCGGCCATTTTCTCGTAGTCTCTGCCCTCGAGAAGTTTATCGTCGCTGACAGCGAGAACTTCAAAATCGCCCGCTTCGACCCAGCCTTCATCACCTTCAAACTTGACTGGACACGAACCAAGACCCGGAGTCCATTCGCCCTCGTCTTTGAATCCAGAAAGGCGCATCACTAATTTAATCCCGTTTTCGTAGGTGGCGTGAATGGTGTTATCGTCCACCGCCTCGTATTCGACTGGTGCCGTTCCATCCGCATCAGCTGCCCACTGACAGAGGTCAATCGTGTGCGCTCCCCATTCGGGTAATCTCCAGGCAGCGTAGAATCCAGCATGGTTGCGCCAGCGCCCTTTGCAATATTCAGCGTTATATGGCTTCATCGGAGCCGGTCCGACCCACTTATCCCAGTTGACGATTTCGGGATCTGGAAGTGGCTCCTCAGGAAGAGGCTCAAGGTAATCTTGAAGCGCAAGGATACCGGCATGGACGGCGGTCATGTTGCCCAGTTTACCTGTCTTGGCGAGATCCTGAGCCAAACCAAAGTTACCGACATTACGGCGCTGCGTTCCAGCTTGGAAAACACGCTTGTGTTTGGTGACTTCTTCATCGAGTTCACGGCACTCCTGCATATTCATGGCACAAGGCTTTTCGCAGTAAATGTCTTTTCCGGCACGCGCTGCATAGACAGAGGCTGTTGTGTGCCAGCGGTCACCAGTGGCGATCACAACGGCGTCAATATCATCACGCTCTAGAACGCCAGACATGTCGTCGTAAGTCACGCAGTCAGTGTTCTCATACTGGCGGTCTGCCATTCGTTTGATGATCTCTCTCCGCTCTTTCTGCGGGTCAGCAATAGCAACAAAACGGCAATCAGGCTGAGCAAGAAACGAGCTGAGCACTTTTCGACCGCGAGGGCCGAGGCCAATGCCACCCACGGTAATACGATTACTGGGTGCGACTTTGTCTCCTAGCCCCAGGACGGAAGAGGGCACAATCATTGGAGCGGCGCCAAACAAGGCAGCCTTTTTGAGAAATTTACGACGATTGGATGGGTTTTTCATTATATCTCTAATTGAAACAGGACTCTACAAGCGGGAAGGTGGTCTATTCAATTCTTTTTGTGTCCCTGTTTCCGTGGATTTATCACCGGCAGAATCGTAGCGGAATGGTGATATAGGACGCGCTAACGTAGGTTGGGCATCGTGCTTCATGTGCTAGGTTTCACCATGAAAGTCTACCCCCTTTCCTCGTTCATGTTCGTTGTAGTTCTTGTTTCGCTTATTATCACTAGCCTAAAGGCCGAAAATTGGTCTAATTGGCGAGGTCCGGAACATACTGGAAGCCGAGAGGGCGAAAATTATCCAACCGAGTGGCCCCCGGGATCCGTGAAGTGGAAGGTGTCTCTCCCGGGAAAAGGCGCCTCGGTTCCAGTCGTCCATGACGGCAGAATTTACGTGACCACGCCCGACGCCGGTATGGACTCTGTGATCGCTTTTGACCTTTCGGGGCAAAAGGTATGGGAAACCAAATTCGGACAAGAGCGCCCCGCGAAGCATAAAAAGCTAGGTACAAGCTGTAATTCCTCTCCAGTCACAGACGGTGAAGCCCTCTATGTTCACTTCAAAAGCGGCACTCTTGCGAGTCTGGAAATGGACGGGACCATCCGATGGAAGCGGAATCTCGCTGACGACTTTGGACCTCAAGAACTCTACTGGGATCAGGGAAGTTCTCCAGTCATTGTCGACAAGAAACTTATCCTCCCGCGCCTTCATTCTGGAGATTCCTGGATTGCTGCATTTGATCTTTCAACTGGAAGGATCCTCTGGAAGACAGCACGCAACTACGACGTGCCACCCGAAAACGATAACGGGTATACCACTCCGGTTCCGATTCGCCACGGAGACAAGGACGCTGTCATGGTCTGGTGTTCCGATCACGTCACCACTTACGCGACCGAAACAGGCGAACTGATTTGGTCTAGTGGCGGATTTAATCCCGAGGGAATGAAGCTTTGGCCGCATATTGCCACTCCGGTTGTTATCGATGACATCGCAATCATTCCGGTCGGACGAGACGACCGGATGCAAGCTTCAGTTCATGCAATACGCTTAGGAGGCAGCGGAGATGTGACTGAGACGCACCGTCTCTGGGAGACTGACAAGTTTGGTGTCTATGTCGCCAGCCCGGTGGCTTACGAGGGCAAGGTCTATCTCCTTCGTCACAAAGGAGGACTCGTGGCTGTTGATCCCGAGACCGGCAAGGCTCACTGGGAGGAGGCGTTTCCGCGAGCCGCTGATGCCTACTACGCATCGCCCGTCATTGCGGGGGGCATTCTTTACGCCGCCCGTGAAGATGGAGTCGTTTTTGCCGCTAAGGTGGGAGAAACCTTTGAGCTCCTCAGCGAGAATGCCATGGGCGAACAAATTCTTGCGACACCGGTACCCTTCGGCGGGAAACTATTGCTTCGAGGCGAAAAACACTTGTTTTGCGTCGAGTAAAACTATTTCACTCAAAGCTACCGGGCCTGTCCCTCGAAAAGGATCCCGACTCAATGCTCAATAGTAGGGTCGGAGCATCAGATAGACGATCGGGCCAGTCATGGCCACATATAGCCACATCGGAAAAGCCACCTTAACGAGACGACGGTGTTTCGCGAACTGGTTTGAGATCGCATAACTCAGACTAAGGAGAATGAACGGAAAACTGAATGCTGCGAGAGCGATGTGAGAAATAAGGAAGAAAAAGTAAACCTTCCTGATTGCCCCTTCCCCACCATACTTAACTTCGCCGTGGGTGAGGTGATAACTGACGTAGCTGAGGAGAAACAGAATTGATAGCAGCACAGCCAAATTGATGAGTTTCTTGTGCAAATCCGCACGATTTAATTTCACAATGGCGACGACCGCTCCGATCAAACAGAACGCTACTAGGGTGTTGAGCAGGGCATTAATGGCGGGAAGGATGGAAAGGTCCCAGCTCTCGGGAATTGGAATGGATATCCTTTGCATCGCCCCAACGAGGCCCCAGACAACCAGAGTCAGAATCCAACTCACCACAACAAGCCGGTTGCCAAGCGCCTTATTCGGCGCCAGCAACCGGTAGTCCTTTCGAGTTTGAAAATTCTGGGGAGTTGCACGCATTCTTTCCACAATAGCTACGTTTAGAAGCTCGTCATCGGAATCAATCGCTGTCGGTTTTTTCCACACAGCCACTCATTATCAAATCAGAAAAATAATCACCTCCACCCATTTGCGGTATCTATATAAATCAAGCTAAGGTAGTCAAACCGTGGTGAACCAGAGAAACGTGGCAAATCTTTGATTTTCAGATTCAGCCTCAACGGTTGCTCGGCAGGACCACAGTCGAATCGGTCTTCTTAGTGCAACTATTTGCCGGGAAAAAAGCTCTAGGATCTGCCAAAGCGCAGTTCCTCCACCGCAATATCCTGACATGTCACAAAATTATCTCGAAACTACGAGGCCGGTTGAAATAGAAAAAATCAAAAAGACCTCATGAAACTGCAACTAAACGAAAAGCCAGTCGAACCCGGGCAGGCTCCGATTAGACTGAGTTTACCCGTTAAACTTGACGGCAGTGTTTTCAAAGGGCCCAGAAGTTCCTTAAATTATTTAATCTTTTTATTCTTCGTTAGCCTCTCTACCAATTGATCCGCGGCACTGTCAGAGGTGTCGGCGAGGTGCGCCGCAACCTTTTCCAGCATTTCTGCCACAACCTCAGGATAATCAGTTGCCACGTTGTGAGCCTCAGAAATGTCAGCAACAAGGTCATACAATTCAGGTTCCTTCAGCTCTACTGCTCTGCCATAATTTACTGGTTCACGCTGTTTTAGATGTAGTTTCCATTTCCCAGACCGCAGTGCGTGTAATTCGGCACGCGTCCAATAATGGAATTCGTTGCGCGGTCCGCTTTCACCACCCTGCAACACTTTAGAAAGGTCATTGCTGTCCAATTTGCGATCTGAGGGAACCTTTACTCCCGCGAGCGCTGCGAATGTTTTCATCAGGTCGAGAGTTGAACCCATTTCAGTGACCATTCCCGGTTCGACGATACCTGGACCCCAAAAGATTGCAGGCACACGCTGCCCTCCTTCAAAAGTGGTCCCCTTTCCGGCACGTAACGGACCAGCAGAACCTCCGTGGGTTTTAAAAGAAAGCCAAGGTCCGTTATCTGAACAGAAGATCACGATGGTGTTCTTCGCCAAGCCAGTCTCGCGCAAAGTCTCGAGAATCGTTCCAACACTCCAGTCGATTTCTTCGATAACATCACCATAAAGACTACCCATCGATTTTCCGAGTGAGTCGGGGTGAACAAATAACGGAATATGAGGTTGTGGATGCGCTAAGTAGAGAAAGAACGGACGCTCTTCGTTTGCTCTGATAAACTCCACCGATCTCTCTGTCAGGCGCCGCGTTAAGGTATTCTGATCAACAGGACGCTCGATCACCTTATCATCGTGAATTAGAGGCACATTATAATTCCGAGTGTCGGGGTACCAGTTTGGGTCGGCTGCTTTTTCACGATAATTAGGTGATCCTTCGATGCGATCCATGTCGTTGGAGTAAGGAATGCCGTAATAGGAATCAAAACCCTGATTGATCGGCAGAAATTCAGGTAGATGTCCGAGGTGCCATTTTCCAATCATAGCCGTCGCGTAATCTTTTTCTTTCAAGATTTCCGCAATCGTCACTTCGGAGGCTGGCAACCCCTTGGCTGAATCCGGGAAAAGCACGACGCGTTGTGCCGAAGTCATTCCATTACGGATAGGATAGCGCCCCGTCAGTAACCCAGCGCGACTCGGAGTACAGACCGGCGAAGCCACATAAAATTGACTCCACTTTTGCCCCTCCACTGCCATGCGATCGAGGTGTGGAGTTTTGATGCTGGGATTACCAAAACTAGAGAGATCGCCATAGCCAAGATCGTCGCAGAGAATAATAACGAAATTTGGTGGAGCATCCGCCTCGTCTCGTGCCAGTGCAGGTATCGGATATAGAGAGGAGAAAATGAACAGAACGAGAACCAACAGGTGACATTTCATGGGGTCACAACTTACCCAGAAGTGAGGCAATCGAAAAGAAATATTCCAATAGCGCTTACTCACTCTATTGGAAAGATAGTCCGCCCAAAGAAAGGACAAAATTAGGCTCAAAAAGTTATTCTAATTCAGACTCGACTTGGTTAATTAGTGTCATGGTCCGGATCTCTTTAATCTACAGTCTGATTCTCCTCGGCGCCGTAATCGCACCGTCTCAGACATTTCAAGCAGGCTCCGCTATCGTTGAAACCACCCCAACGCAATGGCCCCAAAACCTGATTGGCGGTTTCACCCCGAAACCGAGTGAAACGGCTCATGATCCCCTTAACACAAGGGCGTTTGCCTTCCAAAATGGTGATGGCAGGGTCGTTATTGCTACGGTCGATGCCTGTGTGGCGTCGCGCGAAGTGCTCGACGAATGCAAGGCGATCGCAGCTGAAGCCACCGGGTGGCTAACCTCGGAGATGATGATTTCTTCAACCCACACTCACTCGGCTCCCTCACCGCAAGCGCCAACCTATCGAGAAACTTTTGTTTCTGGAACATCCCAAGCTTTGATCGAAGCAATTCACGATTTAAAGCCCGCACAACTCGGCTACGGCGAGGACACCGTAGCCGAGGAAGTCTTCAATCGCCGCTGGTTTCTTGAAGAAGGGAAAATGCCACTCAATCCGTTCGGCGAACTGGATCAGGTGAAGATGAATCCCAACCGCAAACATATTTTAAAACCGGCAGGACCCACCGATCCCACGGTGGCAGTGCTAGAAATTCGCGATACCCGCAACCGCCCGATTGGAATCTACACGAACTACGCATTGCACTACATCGGTGCCACCGGCGGAATGGTTTCTAGCGACTACTTCGGTGAATACGGACGCATCATTTTCCAGCGCAAACGCCAAGCTGATGGGTTTGTAGCTGCACTCTCCAACGGGGCGAGTGGAGACATCAACAACATCGATTTCGAAGGCACACGACCTCCACGAGCTCCTTTCGAGCAGATCCAGATTGTAGCCTCAAAGGTGGCAGACGCCACCTGGCGGGCGACGCGTGATCTTGAGATGGATCGAAATCCGAAAATCGCAATTCTTCAACGCGAGGTTAGTCTTCAAAAACGAACCGCGACCAAGGCTGAAATAGACCGGGCCATCCGAATCATCGAGATGAGTGACGCCGAAATCAGAGAGGCGGACCTTCCCCGTCTAGCAACCAACTACGCCAGCCGGACAATGAAGCACAAGGATCCCGGCGAGACCTACGAGGTCCTTATCCAAGCCATTCGATTGGGCGACAGCGCTCTGGTTACGCTGCCCTTCGAAGTCTTGGTGGAAATCGGCCTCGAAATTAAAAAGGAAAGCCCATTCGAAAAGACCATTGTCGTCGGTCTGGCGAATGGTGCTTTTGGTTATCTACCAACACCTGATCAGCATGATCTCGGTGGCTATGAGACTTGGCTGGGAACCTGCCGCGTTGAAGCGAATTCCTCAGAGATTCTAACAAAACATCTCCTCGAAATGCTGGCAGAGTTGCAAGAAAAATAGTTGGAGCGGTAGCTGTCCCTCGCGGATTTGAAAGAGGCTTTTATCACACAATCACGCTTAAAAAGAGATGGAGAAAACTCTCTCACGTCAGAAACTGTCGGACTAATGAAGCCTTTTCTCGCAAGCACTCTCCTCTTTCTCTCTGCGTTTGGTCAGGCCAGTGAACAACCTAACATTTTGTGGATTTTTTCCGAAGATCTCTCCCCCTACTTTGGCTGCTACGACGATCCGATCAACGCTGGCCACACACCGTTCATTGATCAACTTGCCGCCAACGGAGTTCTCTTCAAACGGACCTTCATGCCTGCCCCGGTCTGTTCTGCTGCCAGGTCTGCCATGATTACCGGAGTGATGCAGACCACTACCGGAACGCATCAGCATCGCTCAAGCCGTTCACCTGACGGCACCGTCGTTCCGGAAGACACACGCATTCACTTGCCTGTGGGCATGAAAACGATTCCCGAACTGATGCGCGACGCCGGCTACTTCACTTTCAACACTGGGAAAGATGACTACAATTTCCACTACGACCGCCGTGAGCTCTACAACTATGGCACCAAGGATGATTACGAGGTCGGGATGAACGGTTGGCAGGGCAACTTCGCGGAGACCGAGGTAAAGCGCACCTATATCGAAAAGACCTGGACGAAACGCCCTCATTCAGATCAACCCTGGTTCGGCCAGATCATGATCTGGGGAGGAAAAGCAGGACACCGCCACGTTCGCGATGGTGAGAAGCTCGGCGACTACGATGTCCCGATCCCTCCCTATTTTCCTGACACACCTGCCTACCGCAGAGAATGGACGACGCACTACAATGCAGCCCGTGGTGCCGATGCCCAGATTGAGGAAATCCTCGCAATGCTTGAAGAAGACGGCGAACTCAACAACACGATCGTTTTCTTTTTCTCCGATCACGGAAATAACCAATCCATTCGCCACAAGCAGTTCTGCTATGAGGGCGGGGTTCATGTTCCGCTCATGATCAAAGGCAATCATCCCGCTTTAAAAGCCGGCACGATACGCAATGAACTTGTTAACGGCCTCGACATTTCCGCCACGACCCTAGCCTTTGGAGGAGCGGAACTGCCGGACTACCTCGACGGCCAGGACCTGTTCAGTAACGATTATGTTCCTGTAGGTCATGTCATCTCCGCCCGCGACCGCTGCGACTACACCATCGACCGGATCCGCACCGTAAGAACTGATCAACTTCGCTACATTCGTAATTTTTTCCCTGACCGCCCCCTGCTCCAGGCACAATATCGCGACGAACGTCCCCCTATTACTGAGATCAAGCGTCTCCGTGACGAGGGAGGACTTACCACCTATCAGGAAAAGCACTGGTTTGGAACACGTCCGGAAGAAGAACTTTACGACATTGCTGCCGACCCTCATCAGATCAATAACCTCGCCGGCGACCCAAAGTATGTCGGAGAGTTGAAGCGACACCGAGAAATCCTCGATACGTGGACAAAAGAAACCGATGACCAAGGACAGTATCCCGAGGCTGCCGTTCAACTAAAAGCCACCTTCGACCTTTGGAGAGACAAACCAATCTTCAAAAACGCAGAGGTGAACCCGGAATACGATCAGTTTCGCTAGAGGAAATATTGAGTATTTAACGCCCGCTCTCTACCCCATCTCCACGAAATTAAAATCAGAGAGACTTTAGATACTCCATGCTCGTCCCAATGCTGGAGATTGGATCGGTTGATTGGTCCTGCTCCACGTGACAGTGGTCAACGCCCACCTCAGAAGCGGCCTGAATAATAGGTTCCATTGGAATCATTCCATTCCCGAGTTCGCGAAATGCTTCGTTGGGCAATTTTCCGAAATTGGGAAGCTTAGTTCCTTTTTCGAGGTCTTTGAGATGTAACTGAGAGACCCGCCCTTTTAGGGATCGAATCAAATCTACCGGATCTTTTCCTCCCACCACTACCCAGAAGACGTCCACCTCAAACTTCATCTCAGGAACGAACTCTTCGACAAAAACATCGAAGCCGGTCCTGCCATTCTCCTTCGGTTCGAATTCGAATGCATGATTGTGATAGGCCAACTGGATACCAGCCGACTTCGCTTCGACAGCGGCCTTATTCATCTTTTCCGCGAGGGCGCGGTAATCATCCAGAGTTTCCCGGTTACGCCCGTAAAGATAGGGTATGACGAGATGAGAGATACCCACCTCGCCCGCCTCATCGAGGATGGAAGCAAAGTCAGGCACGCCTTTCTTATCTGGCTCAGTAACCGATTCCCACGCAAAGTGCGATGAATTCACAGCCATCCCGTTGTCTTTCGCGGCCGCGATCATTTCAGCCGCATCAGGGTAACCGTAACACTCTACCTGCTGGTAGCCGGCTTCGGCCACGGCTGCCATGGTGCCGGCAACGTCCTCCTTAATCTGGTTACGCAGGGTATAAAGCTGAATCCCGATGTTCTTGCGATAGGGATTATCCGCCTCTAAAGCGAAAGCGGGCATGGTAATTGCGGAGGCAAAAGTGCCTTGAAGGAAATGACGTCGTTTCATAGTAAATAGAACCTACTTGCGTTACTCCAACACGTTATACCCTATTCTTCACGCAGAAAATACGGAGATTCTTGCATTGGGTCTTCGCAGGTCGGTAACGCCTCTGGCCACTCGTTTAGGGACCGATCCGAAAAAGGTGATTCAGTCCACGGATATAGAAGCTGTTACCAACCACTGCCGGGGTGCTGGAAGCTTCCTCTCCAAGCGTGGCCTCCCCGATAATTTTCAATTCTCGGCCGGCTTTTAGAATGAACATCTTACCGCTGCGGTCCAGTAGATGAACGTTGCCGTCGGCGTAAACCGGAGAGGCGTAAAAGCCGTAATTAGCAAATTCGGCCCATAGTTCTTCGCCGGTCTTCGCGTCGTAGCAGACAAAGGCGCCATCGTCAGCACCGCAGTAGAGCAGACCCTCGTGAAGTAGTGGTGTGGAGACTCCGGATTTGAGAAAGGCACTTTCCCAGACAATTTCCTGAGTCTTCACATCGATCGCGCTAAGATTGGCAGAGTCAGCCGAAACGTAGACCAACCCGTCAGCGTAGACTGGAACTGAAGTCACCTCGCCATACTTGAGACACTCAAGCCGCCAGATTTCTTCGCCGGAACTCAGATCATAGGAAACCACCATGGGTTCGGCTGCAAGGATGACCTCCTCACGCCCGTCGATTGACGCGACAAGGGGCATCGACCAGGAAGCACCGAAATCCCGCTCCGTTTTCCAGCGTTCAGCTCCGGTGGCCACGTCCAGCGCGGCGACATAACCAAGATTGTCTTGATCATATTGAATCAACAAGTCGTCACCATGGGTCACCAGTGATGAAGCATGGCCATAGAGATTTTCCGGATTACCGAGATGTTTCGACCAGATTGGCTGCCCCTCCAAATCCAAGGCGACAAGGTCGCCGTTGGCAAAACTGGCAAACACTCGAATACCATCAGTCGCCATTGTCGATGCCGCGTAACCGGTGTCTTCCCCCACCCTGACACCGCTCGGGGATCCGGGAATCGCTTGCACCTGCCTCTCCCAAATAATCTCACCACTTTCAGCGTCGATACCGTAAACAACCCGGGTCGATGCATTGGCTCCAGTAAGGTATAGTTTTCCATCCCAGTAGATCGGGGAGCTGTAGCCGGCTAGCGGAATCCACGTCTTCCATTTGATCCCTTCACCAGTCTCGCCATCCCAATTCATCAGCAAGCCGGTGGCAGATGACACACTGGCTGCCGGACCCAACAAGTTTGGCCAGTTCTTCAGTCGATCCGACTCCGAGGCGATCCGATACTCTTCCCCATACGCACTGGGAGAGCCGGTTCCTAAATGAACTAAAAAAGCAAGC
>MDTG01110599.1_pt1 | contig 10739 bp, 21 predicted proteins | sample 811421 | NCBI WGS metagenome assembly MDTG01 (sample SAMN05326645, study PRJNA326480) | marine metagenome | isolation source: seawater | place: Pacific Ocean: South East | collected 2011
AGTGGAACGTGGACAGCGGTAGCTCCTAGATTTTCAAGTCAGGCTTCATCTCCTTCTACAGGAGTAGAAGCAGGAGATTGGTGGTATAACACAACGAGTGGAGCCTTTAGTATGTATATAGCAGGATCCGTCAATGCTTGGACTCTCGTTAGCAGCGGGGGCGGCAGTAGCGGAGGCGGCTCTATCCGTGACATCTTGGCATTTGGTTAATGGCAGCAGCATTTAAAAGCACTATTCAGGAATTTGGTACAACTAGCTATCCCGCTGGTCTAACTAATTGCTATACAACACCTGCATCTAAAGCATCTGTAATCGTTGGTATTTCAATTACTAATAAAAGTGCCTTCGAACTACCAATGGATGTTTGGATACAAAGAGATAGCACTAAGCATTACTTGGCTAAGAGCGTATACGTTCCTGCAGGTAAAGCCGTTACTCTCTCTAATGCGGAAAGAATTGTCTTGCAATCTGATGGAACTATCCATGACGCAGTAAATGCAGATGCTCCAACTGTTGACGGTAGTTCTACTAAAACCTTTTCTTGCTTGCTCTCTATCTATGAGGACGTTAACTGATGAGTAAAATTCAACTAGTCAGAGAAGCTACTGAATCTCACGAAGCTCAGCTAGGTTCTTTAAACGACCTACCAGAACCGTCAGGTAAAATTGGTTATGGTATTAAATTTGACATAGCTACTGGAGCCTTTGATGTTGTAAGACATAATGATAGTGCGGGAGAATTTATTAAACTCAAGGACGATTCTATACTTAATAATGACGACTATGTTCAGGTTGTTTGGTCAGACAAGCTTTTAGAGTTTGATTGGAACACGACCTACCCAGGACATTTACAAGTAAAGATCGTTTAAGTATTCATGAGCACTATTCTTGATCTCGGTAAATTAAGATTTCTCTTCAGAGGAGTTTATGCGAACGGGACCGCATATGAAACGAATGATGTCGTCACATATGGTGGTAACACATACGTTTACATAAGTACCACAGCCGCAGCAGGCAACGTTCCAACTAATACGACCTACTGGTCGAAGATGGTTGACGGGCTTAGTGCTCAGGCTGGAAGTTACAACAACTCTGCAACATATCAAGCTAATGACCTTGTAAAAGTTAGTGGAATTGTTTACAGAGCCTTACAAACCACTACGGGTAACGTTCCACCTAATGCGACTTATTGGGAAGTATTTGTAGAAGGATTTAAATATACAGGTGATTGGAGTAGTGCTACTCAGTATTACGTTAACGATATTGCAGTTCTAAATGGTATCAATTATATCGCAACGGCAAATAACTTAAATAGTGAGCCACCTAGTGGTAACTGGGCTGTTTTTGCTGCAGGTTTCCAAGACAAAGGTGATTGGGATTCTGCTACTGATTACGAGGTTAATGACCTTGTCACTCTAAACGGTGTTATTTATCGTTGTACTGCTGATTCCACTAATAACGAACCACCAAATAATAGTTATTGGGTAGTTTTTGCAAAAGGTTTTAACCATACTGGAGCTTATGACGCAGCGACTGCGTATAAAATCAATGATTTAGTTGAAGTTAGTGGTAGAACATATAGATGTACAGCAGCTAGTACAGGTAATGAGCCACCCCATGCAAGTTTCTCTGTATTCGTTGATGGATACAAGCACAGAGGAGCATATGCAGCCGGCACTGCTTACAAAATTAATGACATTCTTGTAGTTAATGGTGTTACTTATAGATGTACGGCAGCAAGTACAGGAAACGAGCCACCTCATGCAAGCTTTGAAGAATATATCGTAGGTTTCAAGTTAACAGGTGCATGGTCGAACTCTGCAGCTTACAAGTTAAATGATCTAGCCTCTCACGGAGGTAATCTTTATAGAGCTAAAGTTGCTCACACAGGATCTGAGCCTCCTAACGCTACTAACTGGGAATCTTACATAGACGGATACAATCGTCGTACAGACAATTCTGGACTTTGGGGTACAAGTACCGCTTACGACGTTAACGATACTGTTTCGCATTTGAACCATACATATCAGTGTATAGCAGACCATACGTCGACTAGTGATTTCTTTGCTGATTTTGTTACCAGTTCTTACTGGGTCAGATTAACTGCAGGATTGAAGAATAGAGGTGGTTACTCAAACGGTGTATCTTATTTTGTTAACGATATAACAACCGTTGGATCAGCTCCAAACATGGAGATGTATATCAACTTGTTTGATCACGTATCTAGTGGAGCAGCACCAACTAACGACGGTAGTAACTGGACGAAAATCCAAGATGGTCAAATAACAGGTGGTGCAAGTATAAATGCATTTGCTTACTTTGTAGGCGTTCAATAAGTGTTATTCAAAAAAAGAAAATTAAAAGAGGCTGAAAAAGAAAAGAAGAAAGCCTCTCATGGAACCACTGTCGACAGGAGAAATATAGCCAATTCTAGAAATCATTTACAAAATAAAAATAAGCTTAGAAAGACTAGAGACATGATGGGTGACTTTGGAATTTAGTCGTTATTAAATACCATCTATACTTAGGAGACGAGGCATAAGCCTACTATTCCTTAATGACGACGAAGCATGGCATCTGGTATTAAAGGTCTGTTAAAACCAGGAGCTGGTAACCTTGATTTATCGGCTACTTACAAGCTTGTAGAAGCAACCACCACTACAACTGTTATTGTTTCTGCAGCTAATCAAGCAGCAGCGGCTGACACAATAAGGATTGCTTTGATTCCAGCAGGCACAACTGCCACTTCTGGGGCAGCAAGTACAAACAATTACATCGAGTTCGATTATTCTTTAGCAGCAAATTCAGCTTTAGAGAGAACTGGAATTGTTCTGGAAACAAACGCACGGATAATGGTGAGCAGCGCGGGAGGAAATGTCTCCTTTGCTTGTTATGGACTTGAGTCCTAATTCATTTACATAACTACTAGGAGGTAGAAACTAATGGGAAGGAAACTCAGCTTCACAGGAATAGCAGCTGGCGGCGGTGGCGGCGGTGGCGGCGGTGGTGGAGACACTGGTACGTTTGGTACTGTTCATGATATTAAATATGTAAAAGGGGATAGTGGATGGACTAGGGAATGGTCTTACGCTTCAATGGGAAGACAGTACGGAGGAATGAAAGGAAATCAATATTACTTTGTTTGGATTGAATATAACAGTCCTCAGAGCAGAACAAGACAAAGAATAGATATGTTCTCAGTTAACAGAAGTACGGGAGCTATAACAAATCAAGGTAGCGGCAGCGTTTGGCAAAACAATAGTGGTGCTGCTGTTTCTACTACTCATTATTCTCATGTCGCTGGTAGTGGTAGTGGTGTCTCAGGAGGTAATAATGCTTGGCCTGGACAAAGTAGTCATACCTTTGGATATGATTATTGGCAAGTTTATAACGGCAGTATATCAGGAAGCAGTCCTGGTCAAACCTATGATTCCCATCATAGTAACGGGAGTTGGCATGGTTTATGTAGCAACAGCGATAACTCTGGTTATTCTATGCTTTGTGGTTATTACCAACAAAATAACCCTTGGGGACAAGGCAGCAAGGCTGCATTTAGAACATGGTATTGTAATGGTCAAGGAAGTGGTCCAAGCGTAGGTGGTAGGCAATATCCAAGTAACCCTCATACGTCCACAAACTATATGGGGCATTTTTACGGACAAGCCTCAAGTAACACCAGCCAAGGAAGTGTTCATGGCGGTAACAATGGATTAAGTAATGCTATTTACCTACCTCATGGAAGTAATAACTATGTGTGTCATACAGTAAACGGACAAGGTAGCACTACTACTCAATTCACTGTTGGTACTGGCCAAGGCAATCCGACTGGTATTCAATTGCAAAATGGTAATGTTCTTTGGTATCCTTCTGGGAACGGTTCCTCTCATGGTGTTTACGAGAGTAATAGCTACAGTAACCACACTTCTATAGATGTTGCCACTTATGCAGGTCAAACCCTCCCAAGCAGAAATGAATATTCTCTCCCTTGGGGACCTCTATCGGGAGACTATTGGGTTACTGGTTTTAAATCTTCTCATGCTGTTTCTTGGGGTATCCCTCTGCAGATCGTGAAGATTGCAGGAGGAAATGTGGCCTCTGGTGGTGGAAGTACACGTAAGGCTATATTCAACCCTGATTACGATATCTATGGTGCTTTATCTGATAGGTATCAGATGCTGTGTCCTTTATGGGAAAACACCTCAGATCCTTATCCTAAGAAAATAGTTTACTTGGGTCGCATTTCAGGTGGTACTGATACCATCGTGGTGAGTGATCTGCCCGACTCTGCTGATTGGGCAACTTAAAATATAATTATTATCATTTGATATTATGCCTTACGCTGATATGGCTGCCTTAAGAGCAGCTCGAAACGCTAAATTAGCAGAGTCTGACGCATGGATGCTACCAGACAATCCTAGGAAGGGACTAGAAGAAGTCTCTGACACAGTCTTAGAAGCTTATCGATTAGAACTCAGGGAAGCCCCCGAGAAAGCTTTAGATGGTGAAGGTAATTTTGACACAAGCTACGAACTTGCCGAAGCTCCATCTATAGGAGGAGGAACATTGCAGACTTACAGTGCTTCAAAAGCTTATGTCTTTGGAGAGTGGGTTTCTGATGGTACGGATGAGTACGTTTGCCAAAAAGATGGCACAGGCAAAGCATTAACCAACGCAGAATACTGGACTAAGCAGTAGAAATCGGTAAGCTAATAAGGCTGTATTAATAGTCTTATGTCTGACAAAGCGATTTTTGGCACGAAAGAATGGGTTCAAGAGAACCGAAATCGTGCTGATTATATGAATTTTTTATATGATCATTTCGATAGAGATCATGCCCCTATAGGTCTAAGGCATACCTTTACAGGGCTTGCTAAGTTACGTGCAGAAGAATTAGGTAGACCTTTAGTAGAAGATGAAGTTAAAGTATGGCACAAGTTAGATCATACTGTAGGTGCAAATTAGTAGTCCTTCTCAGGAATTAAATTCTATCGTGGCAACACGAGATTTTCTTCTAAGACTTACTGATACCAAGGAATCTCCACGAATCCCTGGTGAAGTCAGACGAGAAGCTAGAGCTTTATTGCGTCATTATCCGCCTACTTACAGGTTAAAACCGTTACTGGAAGAGGCATTATATAAATAACAACTACAATAGGTAGATGGACTTACTATCTGAGTCTGATAGAGAAAGGCGGAAAGAATTACGTCGCATTATCGATGCTTGGGGTACTCCTCGTGCATATGATAAGGAATCTACTATCGAGGCTCAGAAGCAATATATCCAACTTCAAATGAAATCTTCGGGGAGACTCTAAGCTATGGCAAGGATGGCCGCTATACCTAGTTCTGGTCCGATCTTGAAGGATCTTCTAGAGAGTCCTTTTAATAAATTTGCGGCCACTCCAGAGGCTAAAGGATTAATAGAGAATGCATTAGCTGGAAATTATACAGGTAAAGGTAGCTTCGGCTTGAATGAAGACGGCACAACTGGAGTACCAGAAGGAAGTGATTGGGCGAGTGGTGTTAATGAAGAGGATTTACTAGAGCTATTAAATGGCGGTGATATTCAAGCTAATACGGGTGGCTCTGCTTACGACAAATTAGATAAGGAATATCAAGATAAAATTAATGCCCCTGGCAGTTCTATTGACGAGGTAGAGGCTGATAAAATTCGTGAAATACTTAGAAATAATGAGGAGAAATTTAAAGCCTCAGATTTTAATGAAACATTAATAGCTAGTGCAGACACAGGAGCTGCGCCTATTGGTACTTATAAAGAAGGAGATGCTGTAGTTGAACCTATAGGACCTGCTGATGATACTGATGCTGAAAGAATTTGGCAAAATATGTTAAATAAGAGCGAAGATCAACCTGTGAGTGTTTTGAGTCCTCAAGAACAGGGGCGTTTAGATGTTAACGATGCCTTATTAAATGATCCAACTGATACCATTCAGCTACCTCCTAAAGTTACTGCTGGAGTAGATCTGGATGATAAAGGCATTTATGGATTATCCGGTGGATTAAATATACCCAGAGGGGATGGAATGTTTACTGGCGGAGTAAATGTTGGCCTACCTTATAACATTGATACTCCTTTCGGAGTACAACAAGTGGATCCTACTATATCGGGACAAGTAGGTTATAGAGGCAAGAATATCGGAGTAAATGTTAACTATCAACCACGAGGTAGTTTCGGTATGGGTGGTAATGTGCGGTTTTAACCCAAAGTCTCATCGATAAGCATTCTAAATACAGTCTAAAGTTAGTAAAACTTGCTCAAAAAGCAGAGCAATGTTCTTCTCGAGAGGAAGCAAGAAAAATTCTACATAAAACTAAAAAAACCAAAAAGAAATTATTGGAATTAACCAATGAATGATTTTCAGCTAGCTGTTCTTTATTGTTATTTACCTTTTATTGTTTTTATTACTTTTTATTATTTAATAGAGCCAAATGACGACGATGACGATGATGACGATAAAGGTACTTTAGTGCCTGCTTATTACTCTGCTTAATGTGATTATTGCTTTACGCAATTGTCAACAGTTTTTCCGTTCTTTTGTTTAGTCCCTATTAATTTGTAACCATCCCAGCAAGCTTTTCCATCTAAGCCTTTTTTCTTAGAGTAAGCTTCTGCTCGAGATTTAGCTTCTTTTCGTTTATTCATTGGATAGGTCCTCCATAAACCCAAGAGTCACAAGTACGTGATCCAGCACATTTAAATTTAAATAGCTGGCAGTATCCCAAGTTGCCATATTGCTGAACGTTTGCAGGGTTAGCAACAGTTCCTTTTTCGTTTACACCTTTAATGATGCACTGGAGCATCCTAGGCGTCTGATCAAATGCCGCGCAATTACCACATAGAGCTGTTTGAGCTACAGAGATTTCCGTTGACCATAATTTGGCTTTATCTTCCCAAAAACCAGGATCAGGATTATCAGGGTTTAAAGGGCCGTAGCCAAAGTTTTTGATCGTCCAGTCTCTATTTTCAGTATTTTCTTTAACATCTTGTGTTGCGGTTGGACATGTTCCTGATTTTGCCCAAACAGGATCGTCTGTTTGTTCTTTCATTTACCAGCTCCAATTGCATGACCAGTATCCTGGTTTTGTTTTATCTTTTTTTTCGTCGCAGTTGTGTCTGCTTTTAAAATTTGCTCTACGTTTGGAATCACCATGTCCTCCTTTTCCTTTAGAACCTTCCTTGTAATGCTGCATGTTAGGGTCTCCAAAACGTACAATTTTATCTTTATCTCCGTCTTTCACTAAAACTGCAAATTTCTTAGAGCCACCTTTTGTTTTTTTAGGTTTGTTATACCCTTGAAAAATTTCACCAGCATAACGAATTGTCTTTGCCACAAGCAGAAACTAATAGTCGTAATTACTATTGTAAAGCTTTTGTAAAAACAAAAAAATTAATCCCTCTCAGAAAAAATTAAAGTAGGACTAATTGATATTGGTGTATGACACCCGAGCGATGGGAGGCTTACATGTACGGCCTCATCGACTTGTCCCCAGGATCCGCCAGAAGGCGCTTCCGACAATCAATCAAAGATGAATGGGGGTGTTGTGCCTATTGTGGTAGAGAACCGATAGAAGGCGATCAGTCATCTTTGATGACTTTAGATCACGTCAAGCCAAGATTCTTCGGAGGCAGTAGTTTAAGGTCTAACCTTATTCCTGCTTGCACTAGCTGCAATAAGGATAAGGGGAGTATCCGCTATTGGAGGCATTGGTATGAAAAACAGGATTTTTACTGTCCTGCAAAAGCAGCCAGAATTGAGACATGGATGCAACCTGAATCGATAGGAGGTAACAATGGACGAGGGCTTAACTATCGAACAGCGATACCAACTAAGGAAGTTGGCTCTCGAGATCGAGAACTACTCTCGAGAAGAACTCAAAGAGGAATTACTTGCTTGTTGGGAGGAGAAATTTCAGCAGAAGCAATGCTTTCTCTCGCTTAGTCAAGAAGCAGGAATCATTTTTAAATTAGATGATTACCATCCTGCCTCTATCCCAATGAGTGAAGAGGAATTTAAAGGTGTCTTTGGATATGAACCCACTACTGAAGAAAAAGTGCAATATGTGCAAAATTTGTATGAGGAAGTAGAGCCAGAGTTAGATATGGATGAAATTGTGCTTGATTCTGAAGATTAATCATATACAATCAAGTAACTACATGTAGAGCTTTATGGAAGCGGTTATTGCAGGAGCCATTGCTGCGGTTGTAGGTCTTGCATCAGGACAAGCTGTAAGTATTCGCTTGTCAAGTACAAAAGGGAGAGATTCGGCTCGTATAGCTGCCTTAGAACAAGCTGTGACTCAAATGATTACAAGAGAGGAAGTACAAAATGCTTTTGCTCAAGTCGCAAAGATTGAAGCTGAAAAACAAAAAGCAGTCATGATGGCTCCTCCTAATGTCTCTTTCGAGGAAGCAGTTCTAAGCAGGCAGCAGAACATTCAAAGAGCAGCCACTCAGCAAGGTCAAATGAATCAGCAGATGAATCAACAATTAGTAGCTTTGCAGCAGAAACTGAAGGATATCCAAGGCTGAAATGAAGATAAAGGTCGTAGATAATTTTTTAGAAGATAGAATATTTAATTCTTTGCGTCGTTTGGTTTTATATAATATTGATTTTCCTTGGTCTTATAATCAAGGCGTAGCTACAGGTGCTTTGGATGGTGCAGGACACTTTTATTTTGTGCATCCTATCTTCGAAGAGGGAAGAGGATTTATGTCTGCATCGCCAAGAATCAGAGAAAGGTTAAAGCCATTGTCTAAGTTATTAGATATGAAACAATTATTGAGAGCTCGGTTACTTTTGTATGTAAATCAAGGGGAACAAATTGTTCATAACAAGCATACAGATTTCGATTATTCTCATCATGCTTTTTTACTGTATTTAAATTCCAACAATGGGTATACAGAGTTTCATCATGAAGACAAGCCTAGTGAAAAGATCTTAAGCATTAGGAATAGAGCAGTTTTATTTGATGGTTCAAAACCTCACAATAGTTCAACTCCTACTGATAATCGAAGGAGGGTTGTCTTGGCAGTGAATTACTTATAAGATTAAAATCCAACAATTTATTTATGGCTGAAACAACACTTAAGTTTAAAATTGATCAAAATGGCAATGTCAAAGAAGAAGTTATAGGTGTTGTGTGCAGTAATTGTACTGACATAACCAAGCAAGTTGAAAATAACTTAGGTTCAGTTATATCAAGGACTTTAAAAGGAGAATATTATCAAACTTGCACTATAAATCAGGCAGGTCAGGATGAAATAGTGGCACAAATAGAGTAAAACTACCTATCACAGGCACTAATATAAAGGTTTATTTGCTCACTTGAGTACTCATGATTAAGTCTGCTCTTATAGCTGCAGCATCTTCTATAGCTATCTCTCCAGCTGTATTTGCTGGTCCTTATGTCAACGTTGAAACTAACGCTGGCTGGTTAGACAAAGAATTTGTTGCTGCTGTTACTGATATCCATTTCGGTGTAGAAGGCGAAAACGGAGCTTGGAACTACTATGCACAAGGTGGTCCTGCTTACGTTTAGGTTGCTGACGTTGATGGAGAAGTTCGTCTTTCAGGTAAAGCTGGCGGCGGATATGCTATTTCCGAGTCTGTAGGCGTTTACGGTGAACTATCTGCTTTAACTGGCGAAGATAAGGAAGATTTCTCAACAGGCGGTAAACTAGGTCTTAAGTACAAGTTCTAGTCCCCATGAACCAGAAGATATTTAATATCTTCGCTGTTACCAGCCTCGCACTTTCTGGCAGTCTTGCCATCGGTGTGGTGGCTGGTATTTTTTATGTCAGAAGTGACGCAGCGAAAGAAGCAGTGAAGTCTCGCTTAATGGAGCTGATCACTCCTGATATCGACGGGCAAATGATGAAAGCCGTGCCTGATATAGGCAATGCAACATTAGATGCAATCACATTTCCCGATATGACAGGTCCTGTAGCACCAAAACTTTAGACTGAACGTATCAACATGATTGCTACGCTCGTGACTCTTGATGTCATTGATGTAGGAGAACATGAATTCATCTACAAACGACTAGATGGTTCATACTATGCTTTACGTGTACGAGCAGGCCAAGCGGATGAGATTATCGAATTGGGTGACATCCCTCCTGAAAGGCGTTTACGTCAAGAACAAATAGATCATGGGGACAATCAAAATCCCGAACGTTTATAGTCCAGGCGTTAGAGATATTGTTATCAGAGATTTATCAGTCCCCACTGTCAAGGTGTGGGCTGTGGATCCACCTCAGAGCCTTCCTTTGTATTTGCCCGTAACGGCTGACATGGGTTGGCCTCTTATTGAGATGCCTGGCTGCGTAGAGGCTCGACAAGAATGGAATGAGAAAGCATTAGAAGATGATCCAGAAGGAAATCTTCTGTTGTGTACAGACGTGGGGATGCCTTCATTCCAGACATTGGACTATAGCCAAGAAGGGATGGTCTTTGTCCAAAAGAAAGGACCTGACCTACCTAACACGGGAGTAGGAGGCGATCAAAATAATGATCAAGAAAATAGTGAAAGTGGTGAGACCAACCAAGATAGCTCTGCTTTTTCTACCGATAATTTTACAGGAGATATTCCAAAGAATATAGAAGAAGGAGAAGAGCCTTGCCCTCGTCCAGATGATCCCAGTATTGGAAGTAAAGGTAAATTTGGCAGAGCTCGTGTTAAAGGTTACGAACGAAACCAAGAAGGAGAATGTATCACC
>MDTG01123782.1_pt1 | contig 10739 bp, 13 predicted proteins | sample 811421 | NCBI WGS metagenome assembly MDTG01 (sample SAMN05326645, study PRJNA326480) | marine metagenome | isolation source: seawater | place: Pacific Ocean: South East | collected 2011
CGGCTGGGGCTCGACGCTGGCGCTCGGCTGGGGCTCGACGCTGGCGCTCGGCTGGGGCTCGACGCTGGCGCTCGGCTGGGCGCTGGGCTCGACGCTGGCGCTCGGCTGGGCGCTGGGCTCGACGCTGGGGCGAACCTCGGGGCGGCTCTCGCTCGGCGAGATCTTGGCGACGCCGGGCTGGCTGGGCTGGGGGGCCTGGCCGTTGAAGACGACGAAGGCGAAGAGCAGGCCGGCGGCCGCCGCGATCGCGACGGGCAGCCAGGCGGCGCCCTCGGCCCGCTGAGGCGCGGGGCGCACTCGGCGGCGGCGACCGGTCGAGCGACGCGCGTCGCGGCGCTGCTGGTGCTGCTCCGCCTCGCGGGTCCAGGTCACCACCTCCTGGCAGGGCTCACAGCGCAGCACGTGCTTGGCGACGTGCTCGGCGTGCGGACCCTCGAGGGTGTCGTCAATGAAGCGAGCCAACACCTCCGCTGGCGGGCACAGGGCTGCCAGGAGGGCTTGCTCGAGCTGGGGGTCCGATTGAGGCGTCATGCGATCCTCTCCACCAGCCATAGGAGCCCCACCAGGATGGACCCGGACAGCGCCTCGAGGAACTCTTTATCTCCCAGCGCCTTACGTAGTCGTTTCTTGGCCCGGAACAGGAGCTGGCCGACGCTGTCGGTGCGAACCCCGAGCTCCTCGGCCAGCTCAGCGTAGGAGCGCCCGTCGTAGAAGGCGCCGCGGATGAGGATCCGGTCCCGCTCCGAGAGGCCCTCGATGGCGGCGGCCAACTTCAGCAGCGCCTGCTGGCGCGGCGTGGTGTCCTCCTCCTCGACGGCGAGGTGGGTGGCGGCCTCGGCCGAGAGCGCGTCGAGGGAGACCGTCTTGTTGCGGAGGCCCTCGCCCTTGCGCGCGATGCGCCGCGCGCGCCGTCCGACCACGACGCCCATCCAGCTGGTCAGCTTGCTGTCGCCGCGGTAGGTGCGCAGGACTCGGCCCTCGTTGGCGAGCAGCCAGGCCACGACCTCGTCGCGCACCTCGGCCACCCGGCTCGGATCCGCGACCCGGCCGCTCCCGCTGAGCGCGCGGCGAACGATGTAGTCGAGGAAGGCGCCGTAGCGGCGGAATAGCTCGCTCCAGGCGTCGTCCTCGCCGTCCGCGCAGCGCTGGATCAACTCCAGATCTTCGCTGCTCACCCTGTTCCTGGCGCGGAGGACTCTACCGCGTCTGAGCTAGAGCGCGGTCTTTGGGGTCAAGGGCTGAGAAAGCCAGCGAAGCCAACTTGACAGGCGCCCGACCCATGTGCTTTTATCTCGCCCCATTGTCCAGGCGGCGTTCGCCTGGAAAGCAAGACTGCACGATAAAAAGGGGGCAGGATGATTCGAAAGCTCTGCGCGCTCGCTGGCGCCCTGGTCGTTGTTTCGGCCACCGCGGCGGGGTGCATCTCGGACCACGTCTACGGTTGTGAGAACACCACCGTGGTCGCGGCTGGCAGCCCAGAGGGTGAGATCTACACCCAGCACGGCTGCCCCGACCAGATCATTGAGATCGGCAACCCGGTTGGTCCCGGGATCAAGCACTGGAACAAGTACCTGGTCGTCTACCGCATCGCCGAGGGCCACAAGCTCATCGGGACGCTGCTGCAGGACGATCGCTTCAGCAACATCGCTTACCTCGTCGAGGACAGCAAGGTCGTCAACGGCGGCTACGTGGGTGAGGGCTCCGGTAGCTCGATCCTGATGGCGCTCAAGGACGCGATGCACAACCGCGTTCGCGCCGGCTACGGTGGCGATTACGGTTGGGACGGCAGCTACGGTCAGCAGGGCCGTCGCGGCTCGGGCCTGATTTGGGAAAACCGTCGCGAGACGGCCAACTACTAGGATTAGAGGCGAAACATGAGCAACATCTGCAAGTTCGCCGCGCTCCTCGTGGCGATGGTCGGCGTCACCACGGTGACGAACGGCTGCATCTCGAACACCAAGTACGGCTGTGAGGTCACTGAGACCCTCGCCCCTGGCGCAAGCGAGGGCGAGGTGATCATGAAGCACGGCGCCCCGGACAACATCGTTTACCTGGGCACCCCGTACTTCAACCCCCAGACGGGCGAGCGTCAGGAGGTCGACAAGTACCTCTTCGAGTACCGCATCGGCGGTGGCTCGACCCTGCTCGGCATGCTGCTGGCTGACGACCGCTTCCACAACATCTGCTACCTGGTCGAGAACGGCCGCGTGCAGGGTGGTGGCTACGTCGGTGAGGGCTCGGGAACGATCATCCTGGGCAACGACTTCGGCATCATCAACACGCCGATCGGCGTGATCGATCTGCGCTTCGGTGGCTTCCTGCACCCGAAGGCGCGCGCTGGCTACGGCGGCGACGGCAACCCCCTCGGTGGTGCCGACGTGCCCGAGAACCGCAACTAAGCGGCTCGAGGGACGCACAGATCCTGAGAAGCGCCCCAGTCTCTGGGGCGCTTCTGCATTCCGGAGGAGATGCCAGCTTGGCCAAGATCGAAGTGGGCGACCTGATCGTCAGCCTGCCAGAGGCGTTGACCTACCAATCCAGCGAGCAAGGGCTGGTCGGGTTCGCCCCGGGGGAGGAGGGTGACCTCGAGCGCCCCGAGTGGCTCCTGCAGGCCTCCTCGTGGTCCGTCGACAGCACCGACGAAGCGGAGCTGGCCGAGGCCAGCGCTGCGCTGCGTGAGCGCCTCGAGAGCGCGATCTTGCACGGGCTGGAGAACCCCGACCTGAGCGAGGAGTCCGAGCTTCGCGAGGAGCCGGTCGCCTGGGGCGCCCTGCTTCATGTCAGCGCCCTCGCGCCCGCTCACGCGCGCCGCGTCGCCTTCTACGGCCTGCACACGCGCCGCTCGACGCTCCTCGTGACCCTCGAGGGACCAATCGAGGGACCGCTCTGGGAGGAGCTGCTCTCCCTCCTGCGCCGGGCCGACCTCAAGGAATAGGGCACACAGAGCGAGATCCACGGAGAGCTACCTCCGTGGATCCTCTTTCGGGCGACTCGCTCGAGCGGGTGAAGCGGCCTACTTCGCCGCAGCGATCAGCCGGTCGATCGTCCCCTGATCCGCCTCGTGCAGCCGCAGCCGGCGCAGCACCTCGACCTGCTCGGCCTCGCGGATCTTGGCCTGATACTCGGCGGCGTTGGGCAAGGCCTCGAGCGGAACGCTCGCGCGCAGGAGGTCGATGCTGACGCCCTTGGCGGGCGGAGCGCCGGCCCAATACTTCGAGACGGTTCGTCCGAAGAAGATGATGTCGTTGTCCTCCAAGGTCGCGACCTCGTCTTTGGCGCGCTTCTTGAAGTTGACGTAGGTCCCGTTCGAAGAGCCGAGGTCCTTGATCGTGGCCTTGCCGCCCTGGTCGGTCAGAATCGCGTGATAGCGCGACACACCAGGGTCGGTGAGCCGGATCGGACAGGTGTCGTCCTTGCCGATCTTGGCCTCGCCCGAGAAGGAGAAGGTCTGTCCCGCGTGCTTGCCGCTGAGGATCTCGAGGGTAGGCACTGGAACCTCCTAGAGCTGCTTGGCTCGCTCGATCAGCCGGCGCAAGGTGCCGGGGTCGAGCTGGTGGATACCAAAGGCCCGGATCGCCTCGATCCGTCCGGCGTCGTCGGTCGTCCCGTCTGCGACGCCCAGGTCGGCGCTGCGGAGCGCCTGGCCCCAGGCGCCGCTCAAGGGCAAGTCACCCGCGGCTCCAGCGCTGGCGCCGCCGCTCGCGACGGCCGTCTGGCCCTGGTCGCCGAGGAGGTCCTGGCCCCCGAAGAGGTCGTCGATGTAGCCGCCGCCCTGCTGCTGAGCTCCTCCGTCGAGCCCGTCGAGCACGAGGCCGCCGCCGCCGGGAGGAGAGGGCGGAGAGGGAGCGCTCGGGGGCGAGGGAGCCACGGCCGCGGGCGCAGGGGGGGCGCCGAAGGGGTCCGCTCCGCCGAAGGGGTCCGCGCCGCCGAAGGGATCGGCGCTCGCAGCTGGGGCCGGAGCCGGAGCAGGAGCCGGGGCCGGAGCAGGAGGAGCGCCGAAGGGATCCGATCCACCGAAGGGGTCGGCGCCGCCGAAGGGGTCGCCGGCCGAAGGCGCTGGCGCCGGAGCCGGAGCGGGCGGCGCGCCGAAGGGGTCCCCGCCGCCGAAGGGGTCGCCCGCCGAGGGCGCCGGAGCAGGTGGCGCGCCGAAGGGGTCGGCGCCGCCGAAGGGATCGCCAGAGGGGGCAGGAGCCGGCGGGGCCCCGAAGGGGTCGGCTCCCCCGAAGGGGTCGCCGGCGGAGGGGGCTGGCGCCGGTGGGGCCCCGAAGGGGTCTCCGCCGCCGAAGGGGTCGCCCCCGGCCGGGGCGGACGGAGCGCCGAAGGGATCCGCCGCGGGAGCCGGGGCGGGCGGCGCCCCGAAGGGATCGCCGCCGAAGGGGTCGCCGGCCGAAGGGGCCGGGGCGGGGGGAGCGCCGAAGGGGTCCCCGCCGAAGGGGTCTCCCCCGCCGCCGCCGCCGCCGCCGAAGGGATTCGAGGACCCTCCGAAGGGATCCGCGGCGTTGTTGGGCTTCTCGCCGTAGTCGATGTCGAAGTCGAAGGGATCGTTGGGGGGCATGCGGCGGCTCTGATCGCTGGCGGCTTCAGCCCAAGTCAAGAACCCAAGTCACCTGGGAACCCCCAAGCTCGAATCGAGTCGAGTTCGAGTTGGGAGCCTGGATCAGGCTCTTGGAGGCGGGCGGAAGTGTAGTCGGTGGGCGTCCCTCGCGGGCTGTCTAGGAGACACAGGACCGTGAGATTCGTCACTCGCAAGGCAGGCGCAGGGTAGCACCCGCGCTGGGGCCACGCAACGTGACCGGCCACCCGATCGGACAGTTAAGTCGTTGGCGGGAAGGAGAATACCGTAGGGCCCCCCCTTTGACAGGCCTCCGGGGAGCGTGATAACTTTCGCACCTTCACCCGCGCGAGAACCGTGATGACCGACTCCACAGAGGCGCGTACGCGCCCGATCCGCCTCCGCCCCGACGAGCTGCAGTTCTTGAACCGCCAGCTCGCGTCGATGGCCCGGCTCAACATGCCGATCGCCAAGGGGCTGCGGATCCTCGCGCGAGACGTCCAGAGCGAAGACTTCAAGGCGCTCGTCCAGTCCGTCCAGCAAGACCTCGACGAGGGCCTCAGCCTGCCCGACGCCCTGGCCAAGTATCCGGAGACCTTCTCTTCGCTGCAGCTCGAGGTGATCAAGGCGGGCGAGAGCACGGGCAACCTCTCGGTGATCCTCGACGAGCTCAACGCGCACAGCGCGGCGATGAGGAAGATCAAGAGCCGCGTGCTCGAGGCGGTCACCTACCCCATCGTCTTGCTCGCCGTGCTCTTCGTGTTCGTGATCTTCTTCCTCAAGGCGGTCGCCCCGCAGTTCCGCACCATGCTTGGGGTCAGCGGGCACAAGATCGAGCTGCCTGCTATCTCCAAGGCGCTCTTCGCGATGAGCGCCCTGGTCGAGAACCCGATCGTGCTGGGGCTCCTGATCAGCGGCTTCTTGGGGCTGCTCTTCTTGATCGGCAAGAAGCTCTCCGTCATGGGCGAGGAGTACGACGACTTCCTGTTCCGCATCTGGCTCTTCGGGCCGCTCTTCGAGCGAGCCGCCCTGATGAAGGTCACCCGCACGATGCGGGACCTGCTCAACAACGGCGTCTCCATGGTCGAGACCCTGCGGCTCACGGCGAACACCGTGGGCAAGAACCGGATCCAGGAGAAGCTCAACCAGCTGCGCAGCGCGGTCGAGGAAGGCGGCTCCTTCTCCAAGAACCTCGCCGGGGGCGAGGTGTTCCCCGACACCATGGTCTGGAAGCTCCAGATGGCCGAGGAGAAGGGAATCATCGAGCAGGCCCTGGACGAGCTCGCGACCGAGTTCGAGGTCAAGGTCGACGAGCAGACGACGATCATCACCAAGATCCTCGCGCCCGCGATGCTGATCGGCATGGCCTTCGTCGTGCTCCTGATGTTCATCGCCTGCTTCGTGCCGCTCACTCAGGTGCAGAAGGCGACCTTCGCGCCCCCTCCTGCCGCCCAGCCCAAGGCCTCCTCCACGCCCAAGTCCTCCTCCACGCCCAAGAAGACCAGCAGAGAGAGCGCGGGCAAGGAGCAGAAGCAAGCCCAGGACCCCGAGGCGGTCGAGCCCCAGGACGGCGGCTTCTAGGCCATGAACGAAGCCGAACTCGCCGAGGCGTCGCTCGAGGAGGTCTCTAGCTACCTGCAGCGGCTCGTCCAGCAAGACGGCTTTCGAGTCTCCGAGCTGTGCGACACGATCCTCAAGAAGGGCGTCATGTCGCGCGCGAGCGACATTCACATCGAGCCCAACCGCGAGGGCGTGCGCGTCCGCTTCCGCATCGACGGCGTGTTCCACGACGCGGCCTACCTCCCCGTGGAGCTCCACGACCAGCTCGTGAGCCGGATCAAGGTCCTGGGCGACCTGCTCAGCCACCGGCGCGAGATCGTCCAGGAAGGTCGCGTGCGCGTGCCGGTCGGCGGCAACGAGAGCGACCTGCGGATCTCGGTCGTCCCGACGGTGGCGGGAGAGAAGGTGGTCGGGCGCGTCTACTCGGTCCACGCCGCGATCAGCGACCTGAACCAGATCGGCTACACCGGGTCCATGCTGCGCCGGCTGCGCTCGATCATGTTCGACCTCGAGGGCCTGTTCCTGCTCTGCGGTCCCTCGGGCTCCGGCAAGACCACGACCCTCTACGCGATCCTGCACGAGATCCAGCGGGAGATGGACGCCTACGCCTCGATCATCACGATCGAAGACCCGGTCGAATACGAGTTCGGCAAGTGGTCGCAGATGCAGGTCAACCGCCAGGTGGGCTTCGACTTCGCGGCTGGTCTGCGCGCTTCGCTCCGTCAGGACCCCGAGGTCATCATGGTCGGCGAGATCCGCGACCGGGAGACCGCTGAGGTCGCGCTGCACGCGGGCCTGACCGGCCACCTCGTCCTCTCGACCCTCCACGCAGGCTCCGCTCCCGAGACGGTCACGCGTCTGATCAACATGGACCTCGAGCCCTTCGTGGTCGCCTCGGCCCTGACCGGCGTGATCGCCCAGCGCCTGCTCCGCCGCGTCTGCAACGGCTGCCGCGAGCAGATCGAGGTCGACCCGAACAAGGCCTCGCTGATCAAGCGCCTAATGCGCGAGGAAGAGCGCGAGCTGACCATGTATGCGGGCAAGGGCTGCGAGGCGTGCCAGTTCACCGGGTTCTCGGGCCGGATCCCCGTGGCCGAGTTCCTCGACGTCGACGAGGAGGTCCGCGGCATGATCCTCGAGAAGGCTCGCACGTCCGAGATCCTCCGGATGCTCCTCGGCCGCGGCTGGAACACGCTCCTCGACGACGGCCTGGGCAAGGCGCTCGAGGGGCTGACGACCTTTGAAGAGGTCCTCCGCTCGATCAGCCTGAGAGAGGTCCTGTGAGGCGCCTCGCGCTCGGTCGCCGCCGCCGCGGCTTCGGCCTGCTCGACTTCATGGTCGGCACGATGGTGTTCGCAGGAGTGATCACGACCTTCGCCAGCCTGACCCGGGTCAAGATGCTGACCCTCCACGAGGCAGACGCCCGCCGAGCGGCCTTGGCGCGCGCGGAGGCCGAGGTCGACGCGCTCCGCAGCGGTAAGGAGCTCCCGGCTCCCAAGGGTCAAGCGGACACCGACGGCTTCCGCCTCAACGCTCGGACCGAGCTCGAGACCCCTGAGCTCCAGGCCCCCGAGCTGCTCGTCGACAGCCGCGCGCTCCGCCTCGAGGGCGGGGGTGAGACCGGAGGCCTGGTCGAGGTGCGGGTCCGGGTGCGCTGGAAGGGCGCAGGCGAGTCCAACGTCGTGCGCCTCTCGACGGTGCTGCCGCGGAGGACGCCGTGAAACTCCGTCGCCTCGCCCGCAGCTTCACGCTGCTCGAGCTCGTCCTCTACCTCGGCCTGATCAGCGTCGGGTTCGCGATGTTCGCCACGATCGAGGTCAACGCGCAGCGCAGCGTCGCCCTCCAGCAGGCCATGATCGACGTTCAGCTCACCTCCCAGGACTACCTGAGCGAGTGGCGGCGCGACGTCGAGGACAGCGCCAAGCTCGAGCTGAGCCCTGAGCGGCTCGTGATCGTCCGCCGCGACGGGCACCGCGTGACCTACACCGCCCAGGAGCGCCAGGAGAGCGACGCCGCGGGCGCGCTCGTCCAGAGCCGCCCCTTCCCGCGCGCGACCAAGGTCACCTTCACGCGCCCCTCTCCGACCGGCCCGCTCCAGGCCGAGCTCACCGTGAGCGTCCGCTTCGGCTGGCGTGACACGCTCGAGCGACGCGCCCGCCGCAGCGCCCTGCCTCGCCAGGGGGCCCAGTGAAGCTCCCGCGGACGACTCGCGAGCGCGGCGGAGTGTTCCTGTTCGCGGCCCTCGTGATGGCGCTGATCGTGCTCATGAGCGCCGGAATGCTCACCGAAGCCTCGCGGAACATGCTGCTGCTCGCCGGCGGTCATGAGCGCCGTCAGGCCCTCCGGGAGGGCGCCTTCGCGGGCGTGCGCTGGGCGGCGCTGCGAGCGCCAGCCACGGCCAAGCCCCAGGGCACCCTCCGGCTCACGACCTGCAAGGTCGCCGTCGAGACCAGCGAGCGCAGCGAGGGGCGCCTCCGCTTGCGCGTCGTCGCGACCAACCAGATCGGCGAGCGCCTGACCCTCGACGCGACCCTCGCCCCCGACGCCGGCCAGCGCGCCTGGCAGCTCGTGGACTACGGCATCACCCGCTAGGGATCGCCCCCGCGGGCTCGATCGCCCCCGCGGGCTCGATTGCTCCCGCGGGCTCGATTGCTCCCGCGGGCTCGATTGCTCCCGCGGGCTCGATTGCTCCCGCGGGCATGGCCGAGCGTCGCTTAGGATCCAGCCATGAGGCCGTTGCCTGGGGGCTATGAGCGGATCGAGCACGGCGGCGCGCGGGTCGTGCTGCGGAGCGACCTCCGCGAGGCGCTCCTGGCGGCGGGGGTCTCGGACCCGGCCGAGCTGATCGCGCGCCAACCGGCGAGCGACAAGGCTGGCCGAGCTGCCCTGGCGCGAGTCGAGCTCGAGGGCGTCGGCCCCGTCCTCGTGAGGGCGCTGACCCGCGGCGGGCTGTTCGGGAAGCTCGTGCGCCGCCTCAGCTGGGACCCCGAGCGCGCCGAGAGCGAGCTGAGCGTCTCGGCGACCGCGGCGCAGCAGGGGGCGAACGTGCCGACCGTGCTCGCGGCGGTCACGCGCAGCGTCGCTGGTGGCTACCTGCACGGGCTGGTCAGCCAGGAGCTGGTGGGCGCCCGAGACCTCGTCGCCGTGCTGCGCGAGGAGCAGGGGCGCGCGCGCAGCCGCGCGCTGGCGGCCGCGGGCGAGGCGATCCGGCTCCTCCACGAGGCCGGCGTGGATCACGTGGACCTGAACCTCAAGAACGTGCTGATCGACCGAGAGGGGCGCGGGGTCGTGATCGACCTCGACCGCTGCCGGATCGGCGCGGACCCCGTGAGCGAGGACACGCGGCGCAGGAACCTGCTGCGCCTCTACCGCAGCTGGGTCAAGCTCAGCGTGGCGGAGCCCGCGAGCGTGGCGGCCTGGGACCCCCTCCGCCTGGCGCGAGCCTACGCGCGCGGCGAGCGCGAGCGGCTGCGCGCGCTCGTGGACGCCGGTCGGGCCGCGAGCTTCTGGTCTCACCGGCTCCGCTGGAGCCTCTTCCCGCCGCGCTTCCGCTGATGCCCTGGTTCCGTCGCTCCCCGCCGGCCCTCGACCTCTCCGTGACCGTGGCGGTGTGGAACCGCGCGCGCGAGCTGGAGGGGCTGCTCGAGAACGTGGAGGGCTTCGCGAAGGAGGTCGTGGTCGTGGACGGGGGCAGCGACGACGACACCGCCGAGGTGTGCCGGAATCACCCGCTGGCGCGCCGGATCGAGCACCCCTGGGAGGGTCACTTCGCTCGGATCAAGAACGCCAGCCTCGCGGCGGCGCAGGGCGAGTGGATCCTGCACCTCGACAGCGACGAGCGGGTCAGCCCCGGGCTGGCCGAGCAGCTGCCCTGGCTCTGCGCGCGGCGCGTGCCCTTCTACCGGCTCCCGATGCTCTGGCTGGTCGAGGAGGACCCGCCGCGCTTCGTCAAGAGCGCCAAGCACTACCCCTGCTATGTCCCCCGCTTGCTGCGCAACCTGCCCCAGCACCGCTATCGAGACGACGTGGGGCCCGTGCACCCGACCTTCCCCAAGGCCGTGCGCAAGCAAATGAAGAAGGTCCGCGACCCGCGCGCGTGCCTGCTCCACTACTGCCTGGCCTGGCTCTCGCGCAGCGCGCTCACGGAGAAGGCGCGCGACTACGCCGCGCGCGAGCCCGGGAGCGAGGAGACCAACGCCGCCTACTACCTCTGGTGGCAGGGCGAGCACGAGCTGGTCGACCTCGAGGACCTGGCGTGATCGAGCGCCGCCACGCCCAGTCCCTGAGCGAGCTGCGGGCCGCCTACAACGAGACCTACGCGCGCGCGGAGTACGGCGAGAAGGAGGCCCTCTACGAGCTGGTGTGGGAGCTCCTGCGCCCAGCGCCGGGCGCGGCGGTCCTCGACGTGGGCTGCGGGGCGGGCCCCTTCGAGGCCTACGCGCAGGCGCGCGGGCTGAGGACGCTCGCGCTCGACCTCAGCGACGAGGCGCTCAAGAAGGCCGCCGCCCGCGGGCGAGGACCCCTGCTCCTGGCCCAGGGAGAGCGCCTCCCGCTGGCCGACGCCAGCTTCGAGCGCGTGGTGTGCCTCGGCAACCTCGAGCACTTCCTCGACCCCGCCGCGGGCGCC
>MDTG01356790.1_pt1 | contig 10739 bp, 9 predicted proteins | sample 811421 | NCBI WGS metagenome assembly MDTG01 (sample SAMN05326645, study PRJNA326480) | marine metagenome | isolation source: seawater | place: Pacific Ocean: South East | collected 2011
AGAAATATAACAAGCCCAATCACTCCATACTCAGCAAATATATGCAGAAACTGCTGATGTGGATCATCTGAAATCAAACCCCTCCATCCTTCAAAGGGAGCGACTATTTGAGCATAAGTATATTTGAATGAACCGGCTCCAACCCCAAAAATTGGTGCCTGTTGTATTACCTCCAACGTGTTTTTCCACATCACCACCCTCACACCGATTGAGGTGTAATCGCTCGTGGGATCAAAGGCGGTCACACTCTCGTCTAATGCCTGATTAATTCTATTTTTTGCCGTGTCGGAAAGAATAACACCGAGAGCAATTGTTCCTGTGACCAACAGAATGATAGATAGCCTTGGGCCCCAAATTGAGATAGTGGCAACAACCGACACCACAAATAAAAACAAATAACCACTGCGGCCAGTACCTACCATCAGGACATTAATCGCAAAGGCCACAGCCAGAGTTAACAACGCTACTCGGAACAGGAACGATCGTTCGGTAGTTGCAGCTAGTATGCAACAAAATAAGGCTGAACCAGTGAAGAGGACCCCTTGTGTACCGTGATTTTCCAATACCTCTGATGCTTCCATCGGTATCGTAATCAGATCAAAAAAAGCTGCCCAGGATATAATCAAATATACAAGACAAACTGCTATGCACACCGCCATCAACAGACGCTTATGTCTAACTCGCTCAAACAAAATGAAACAAAATGGGACCAACAATAACTTACGCCAACTCCACCAGTCCGCGAGTCGCTCATCGACGGGAGCCGAACTCCAAATCATAGTCAATCCGATCCAGATCCAAAAGCCGAGTACAAGAACAACACGAGAATCTCTGAGCGCTCCTTTTAGTTTTACTCTCAGGTCGGAACTGAAGACGAATAGAAGCAGTAACATAGCCTCAAAAAAGCTCGTCAAAGCGAACGCCTTAGTCATCGATATCAGAACACCAAAAACGAATAATCTTCCCACCACCTCGGGACGAAGTGGGGCGATATTTGTGATCGTCATAAAATCTCCAGCTAACTAGTCTCAGCTGAATTTAAACTTCCCGCTATCAGCATCTCTTGAAAATAATCGATAGTAAGCTGCAGCCCATCCTCTAATTCCACAGATGGCTTCCAAGACAATTCTCGCTCAGCCAGTCCTATATCCGGTCGTCTTTGCTTAGGATCATCTCGGGGGAGTGTTTGGAAGGATATCGGTGAAGAACTCCCGGTTAATTCTTTTACTAATTCAGCAAGCTCAAGCATGGAACACTCGCGAGGATTACCCAGATTTATTGGCCCCACTAATTCCGATTTAGAATCTATCAAAAGCTGGAACCCCTGAATCATATCATCCACGAAACAAAAAGAACGGGTTTGAGAGCCATCACCATAAATTGAAATAGGCCTACCCAATAGCGCCTGTACAATAAAGTTACTGACCACTCTACCGTCGTCCGACCTCATTTTTGGGCCATACGTATTAAAGATTCTCGCGACCTTGATTTTTACACCATGCTGTCTGTGATAGTCGAAAAACAAAGTTTCAGCGCAACGCTTTCCCTCGTCATAGCACGATCGAACACCAACCGGATTCACCCTACCCCAATACTCTTCATTTTGAGGACTATGTTCTGGGTCGCCGTATACTTCTGATGTAGAGGCTTGGAATATAACTGCGCCTGTTCGCTTCGCGAGGCCGAGCAGATTTATCGCGCCATGTACACTCGTTTTGATAGTTTGTACGGGATCACTTTGGTAATGCACAGGACTCGCGGGACAAGCAAGATTTAAAATCTTGTCAACCTCGAGATAAAGCGGAAAAGTGACGTCGTGCCTAATGAACTCGAAATTTGGAAGGCCTATGAGGTGAGCTATGTTACCTTTGGTACCCGTACATAGGTTATCTACACAGATAACGTCGTGCCCCTGCGTGACCAGTTCTTCGCAAAGATGCGAGCCCAAAAAGCCTGCCCCACCTGTTATCAGTATACGATCTGCATCGTGCCTCAAATGAGTCATCTATCGAAAAAACCTCTTCAATTGAAATAGTAGTTTAGGAGCTACCTGTCGTCTAAACTGATTCCAATAGAACCTAGATTTCAGATAGAGGACCGACCGTTTCGCCCGACTATCGTCAAGAGCCGTCTGGAATAATCCCGTTATCGAGCCTTGAGTCGCCATCGCCCTCGCTATCCGATAGTGACGAATACCGAGTGCATTATCAATCTCTTTGAGTTGATGATCCGCCTGCTTATTGACAATGTTGTCACGGACCCAAGCGACTCGCCTTTGGCAACTAAACCCGTCTACCAAATAAGCCTCAGCAGTTGTAAGCGGCGTCTCAATTAAATCATCATCAGATGAATGCAAAAATCTTTCATCAATTTTATTGTCTGCCCCACCCAAAAATATTAAGAAACCAGGATCGAAATGGGCTACTTTTGAAATAATATCGTCGAGTCGCTCAAAAAAATCGTCAAATAAGACAACATCATCTTCGAGAATCAGTGCGAAACCTTCGGCTTGATATTGTTCGATGAACATTCTCTGAGCCTCCATATGCTTCAGCACATTGGAGGCACTTCTTGGGGCTAAATCTGCAGAAACCATAGCCAAATCAGCCTCAGACAGCTGATCTGCATCGAACTTCAACACGTACTGGAAATCGAACCCAAACTTCACAGCGAGTCTTTCGATGTGAGCATGGCGATCGGTGAAATGCCGGACAGTTATCACATAAATTTTTATCGAACGCTTATCCATCGACCATATCAATCACTACTAGATTCATTATAGGATATAGATTCTAGCTGAGCCGGAACACATAGTTTTAGAATATATTTATTGCATCGAAGCGCAAAACGAGGCTAGGCATTGAGTCCTAGAAAATTAGATTAAATGGTGCTCGCTTACCTGCGGCGCGGCAAGGTGTCGTGTTCGCCTGACCTAGGCTGTTCCGTTCAGATTCGGTTGGATTACTCCTTGCCAAACGGATGAGATGAATAGAAGAGCGTGGTCCTAATCATGTAAATATTTTAGCCGTAACCCACGGCTTCTACTGCGCAGTAGCAATAAATAGATATTTTGAAAAAACCCTTTGGGGTAAAAGTGGGTTCATTGGCTTAAAAGGTGGGCCATGTAGATACCAAGAGAGCTAGGACACCAAAAAAATTGTTTCAACAAATACCCCAAATCATGGGGAGCTATAGTCACCGAGGCGAGGAAAGCAAATGCTTGTTTCCGGTTTTACATTTCTCAGGAACGCCGAAATTAGCGGCTATCCCTATATCGAAAGTATCCTATCAATACTTCCTCTTGTCGACGAGTTCATCTGTGCGGTAGGACCAAGCATCGATGAAACTCGGAAGAATATCGAATCAATTAAAGACCCTAAATTAAAAATCATTGACACTGATTGGAACGAAAATATGCGTGACAGAGGATTTGTCTACGGCCAACAAAAGATGATAGCGCAATATCAATGTCAGGGAGATTGGGCCTTTTATTTGGAAGGCGATGAGGTTTTACACGAGACCGATATAGAGCAAATTAGGCTATCCGTGGAGACTTATCGGGACGATTACGAGGTAGAGGCGTTTTACTTCGATTTTCTTCATTTTTACGGGACGCCCTACCAAACTGGTGTTGCGGGATATCGTCAGGCACCCCGTATTATAAGAAATTCTATCCGAACGGTTGCCCCGGACGGTTTGTTCTGGGTGGTGCTCGATAAAAACAAAAGGGGTCGCTATCCCAGGGCGAGGCATGCCGGGGCCAGTATTTACCATTATGGCCACTGCCGGAGCATCGAAAAAATGAGAGAAAAACTAAGTCGCGTGGGTAGGTACTGGGGACACGAGTCTGTCAAATTCAATGGATACGGTGACATAGACCTAGCCGAGCTACGCGACTTCACGTTGCAACACCCAGCAGTTATGAAGAAGTGGATCGCGGAAGAAGCCGAACACGCATTTGCACAAACAGAGGATTACAAAATTTCGAAAAGAGACCGCCGTAATAGACTGAGATTCTGGGTCGAAAAGACATTTAAGATCGAGATCAGTAAAAAGCACTTCAAGGCTCTAGATTGAGTATTACATTACCGCCCGTCATCCACATCGTCAGGCGCTTTGGCTGCGTTGGTGGAATGGAATCCTACGTATGGAACTTGACTCACGAGCTAACCAAACTAGGGCTTCAGATAGGAGTAATTTGTGAGGAAACTTTTGGCGAATTTGATCCAAGTATCGATATTTATAAAGTTCCAAAATCAAAGCCAAGACCCCGCTGGAAGGCGATGCAACATTTTAGGCACCATGTAACGCGGTGCGTAACTGATCGATTGAATAAACAACTTAGTCTCATTCATAGCCACGAACGGTCTAATTGTCACCATTTGACCACTTTCCACGGACCACCAATAACTGATAACAAATCTTTTTTTAGCCAACTACTAGTGAGCCGCCGAGTAGCGGCTTGGAAACAAATGGAAAAAGATGAACTACTCTCGGCATCCACAGGACAGATACTTGCGGTCTCGTCAATCGTGAAAAACCAGTTGTTGAAGTTGTATCCGGAGCTAGCCGGTAAAGGAATTAGCGTTGCCCATCCCGGAATACATCCCCTACCAAAAATTGAGCATGAACCCAGCCAATACACCCATCCACCAAAAAAATTTATCTTTGTAGGAAAAGAGTGGAAACGAAAAGGATTAGATTTAGCAATTAAGATTCTGGAGCAATTACCAGAGCAGGCGAGTATCGATGTTTATGGACCGACGATCGGTGAGGTTCCGAATCGACTCATTAATCAAGCGTGCATCAATATCATGGGATGGAACGAGCGCATTCCCTGGGAGGAGTATGAGGTTCTAATCCACCCAGCAAGAAAAGAACCGTTTGGAATGGTGGTGGCTGAAGCTCGCCACCACGGCGTAAAGGTTTTAACATCGACGGATGTTGGAAGTGTAGAGCTTGGGTTTAAAGATCTGGTGGCGCTAGAAACTCGTGCGCCAATCACTGATTGGGTACAAGCATTGGAAAGCCTGACCATGAATCGTAGCAGGGTTTCTGAATGTCTATGGACATGGTCAGACCTCGCAAGACTTTACGTCGATAAGTTTTACCCAACCGCATTTAATGCCTTGAAAAATGAATGATCCAAGATGAAAACAAGACAGCGTAAATTCCAAAATATTAAAGGTATCGCCTTGTGTATATCCAATTTAGCGACGAGTAATTGTCTCGCCATTGACCTCGAGTCAACATATTTAAAACACACAGAATATTGCATGAGCCAGTTAAACACCGAAAAATCAAACCTATTTGAGCGGTTGTTCAGTGAAGAGACAACTGACCAATGTATTCAGTACGCGATCAAAAAAACCAGAGAGGAATTTGATACGGCGTTTTTTGAGGCCCAGATTACAGATCAAGAATACAGAAGGAAACGTGCTTTTTTCGAGGAAAATGTGGATAACAAAAACACGGAAACACTCGATGGAAAAAATAATCGCTTGATCGAAAATCAGATGATCGTCAGCGACAAAAATAAGAAGCCCGAGGACTCGTTGCCGACCGCGGCTGGCTTCAAATCAATAGGCGCGCGATCGTCTGGCGGGGAATAACCCAAAAAAAAACCCCAGCAAAGCGCCGGGGTTTTTTATGCGATCAAGTTTTTAGAACGCGAAAGTTACACCAGCAGAAGTCTCAGACGCTGTAGTGTCCTTATCATCAGATGATGACTCAACAAACGCGGTAACACCGCCGCCCATTGAATATTGAAGGCCAAACGCTGTAACGTCAGCTGTCGTAGTGTCAGCCACTTTAGTGCCTTTGTTAGCAGCATAAAGAGTCATGTCACCCATGCCATAACTGATACCCATGTTCGACTCTTCAGTATCAGTAGCATCGTCGTCCATACGCTCAATGCTAACTGCAGCGCCACCGAATGTAGCAGTACCACCAACGTAAGTGATTTTAGTGTCATCTTCGTTGTCGTTAGCTGCGTATGCAACTTCTACAGGACCCGCGCTGTATGACACAGCGTAGCCTGTGTGAGCCTCACCATCTTCGTCGCTATCAGTTCCGTGAGACAAGTACAGCTTCATGTTAGGAACGAGAGTAGGCAGGGTCCAACCGACCGCCGCATCACCAGCAGTGGTAGCAACGCCAGTAACTAAAGCATAATCGGTACGATCATCGACAGAGTCAGCGGCTGAGCTGGTATCACCCAGATCGAGCTTACCGAAATCACCAGACAAGGTGAGTGAGTTACCGCCATCATCTCCACCCTCATCGCTGATGTTGATGTCAGCAGAAACTGAGATACCGTTAGCTGTCTCTGTAGACGCCTTGACGTTGAAATCACCGTCGATCGCGGTGGAGTTTGTGCCATTTGAATCCGTGTACGCGAATTCTTGGTCACCCGAAATGGTTATGTCCGCAGCGAACGCTGGAGCTACAAACGCAGCAGCAACTGCAGCAGCAATAATTTTTTTCATTTGAGATTCCCTCATTAAATACAAATTTAAAGGTTACTTAAGTACCCTCTTTTTTCTGGATTTCCCCAGAGACAGGTAAGCTAAACCCGCCGAGGCGCGTCAACCGTTATGGTCAACACGATACATACAGTAACGAAATCAAAACGATTGAACAACCGATTAGCAAATAATTGACGGCCAGCCGTCATTTCAAAAAGTTAGATTTAGTGTGGTCTGCCGCTCACGCCTCGAAATTTCCTTCGGCAGTTTTTTAACGTTAAAAAACGATAGCGTTAACTCGATTTGTCGTAATCCGACTTACAAAAATAAAAATTCAGTAAAATCAGATATTTATACATATTATCTTCCCTAGCCAAGTTCCAGAGTTCTGTTGTCACCGGATTAATGATGTTCCAAAATTACTAAAAAACGATAAAACGTCTCGATGTTCTGCCAGACAACAAAACACCAACCCAGCTAGACCATTAGACTAATGTCTAATAAAAAATAGAGGAACTTTTTCGGAGGAGACGATTTTACTGGGCATAACTGGATCAAAAAATGGCTACGCGACTGTCATAAAAAGAAAAAATGAGTGCCTGAGACTTAGCTGACTCTTACGATTAAGGCCGAGCGTCGATATCTTCCTCTTTCTCAGGAACTAGAAGGTCGTCTCGTGAAATTTTCATCATTAGAAGCGCAATCGGCACCACATAAATCGACGAATAAGTTCCCACCGCAACGCCGATTGTGAGGGCAAGCGCAAAGTTATGAATAAGTTCACCGCCGAACATAAGTATAGCGAACAAAACCAGCAATGTAGTGGTCGATGTCGCAAGCGTTCGGCTCAGCGTTTGATTAATCGAGTCATTTATCACTTTGACTGGGTCTTTGGTCCTCATGATCCTGAAGTTCTCCCGGATTCGATCTGACACGACAATCGAATCGTTCAACGAATAACCAATCACAGCAAGCACTGCCGCCAGGACTGTCAGATCAAAATCTAAGTCAAAGACCGCGAAGATCCCAAGAACGATAAGTACATCGTGCACTAAGGCCACCACCGCCCCGATTGAGAACTTAAACTGGAAACGAAAAGCGACATAAAGCATCACAATGCCAAGTGCTAGAAGAAGACCCAGACCACCCTGTTCTCTAAGTTCTTCACCGACCACCGAACCAACAAATTCTGATCGCAGTAATTCAACCTCAAAACTTGATGCCTGAAGGGCTGCAAAGATCTCGTCTCCGGCCTTAGGAGCGTCATCTTGAGCGATACGAATAACCACATCCGTTGGCGCGCCGAATGCCTGTACAACGGCGTCCTTGAACCCTGCATTACTCAGGGTTTCGCGGACGGTCTCCAGAACCGGCTCGCTAGCAAACTCAAGCTCAACCAATGAACCACCTGTGAAATCAAGACCATAATCTAAACCATTGATTGCAAGAACTGTAATCGAACAAGTGATTGCGGCTAAGGACAACAATAAGCAGATTTGGCGCGCTGCCATAAAATCGATGGACAGAGTTCCAATACGCATACTCAAAGAGCCCACTTTGGTAAATGACGATGACCAAATAGACCCTCAGTCAAAAGACGCGTCACGAGAGTCGCCGTAAGAAGAGACGTGCAGATACCGATTGCCAAGGTAATCGCAAATCCCTTCACAGGACCCGACCCAATACCCGCAAGGATGATCGCGACCAAAAGCGTAGTGATATTCGAGTCCAAGATGGTAACAAAGGCACGCTCAAAGCCGACGCGAATCGCTTGCGGATCCGCCAACCCTCGCGCTCGCTCTTCACGAATTCTTGAGAAGATAAGAACATTAGCGTCAACCGCCATACCTACAGTTAGGACTATTCCAGCAATGCCGGGAAGCGTGAGAACCGCTTGGAGTAGGCTCATGATAGCAACCAATAGAACCAGATTAACCGCCAAAGCCACATCAGCAATAACACCAAAACCCCGATAAACCGTAATCATAAAGATCATGACTAGCAAGAAACCAGTGATCAGTGAGTTCATGCCAGCCTTTATATTTTCTGCCCCTAAGCTAGGTCCAATGGTGCGTTCCTCCACAAAATAAATAGGCGCCGCCAACGCACCTGCTCGCAGCAAAAGCGCAAGTTCCGATGCCTCGCTTGCGCTATCAAGACCAGTGATCCGAAATTGATTCCCCAGTACCGCCTGAATCGTTGCGAGCGAGATTATATTCCGCTCATTGTAACGAACCTTTTCCAATTTGCCTGTGGAGCGATCCAATTCATCTCGCGTCCTCGATTCTATAAAAATGACTGCCATACGACGTCCCACTGACGTCTTCGTCACATCAGCCATGCGGCGCCCGCCAGAGGCGTCGAGACTAATATTCACCTGAGGCATACCGTTCTCATCAAAGCTTGAGCGCGCATCACTGACTGAATTTCCTGTGGTAATAATATCTCTCTCAAGTTGAGCAACTTGATCATTACCCCGGAACTCAAACCGCTGTGTCTCGCGAACCGGAAAATCGGGGAGTGCCTCAAGGCGAAACTCCAGGTTTGCAGTAGCACCGAGAACACGTTTTGCTGTTGCTGTGTCCTGCACCCCAGGAAGCTCAACAACGATACGATTTCGGCCTTGGCGTTGAACCAAAGGTTCAGAAACGCCAAGCTCATTAACACGATTCCGGAGGGTGGTTAGATTTTGGCCGACCGCATAATCCTCGATCTTGCTTTGTTCGCCATCTGCAAGCAAAAGCCCAGCAGAGGCTGCGCCATCATCGTCAGCCTCTCGATAAGCGAATACTCCTTGATATTCAGATCGAATCCGATCAACACCCTGAGAGCGAACCTCTGGGTTCAAGAAACGAATCTCGATTACACCATTTTCCCTAACATCAACAGCTCGGAAGCGAATACGTTCTTTCCGTAACATTTGTTTGATTTCGGATGCGTAGGCCTCCAACCGCTGCGAAACGGCTGCCTTGAGATCCACTTCCATCAAAAAATGAACCCCTCCCCGGAGATCGAGGCCTAATTTCATAGGGTTAGCACCAATCGATTGGAGCCATTCTGGTGTAGTCGGCGCTAGATTTAATGCAGAAATAAAGTCAGAACCAAGAGTCGATTGGATCACACTCTTCGCTTTGATCTGTGTTTCCACCGATTCAAAACGAAATAGGATCTGAGCATCTCCGAAGTCCCCAGCTAATGGTTCGATTCCAGCTTCTCTTAATGCGTCCTCTACTCGCGCCACATCTGATTCACGTAGAATCACCGTCGAACGACTTGACATGACTTGTACGGCGGGGGCGTCTGGAAAACCGTTCGGAAGCCCATACAGAACCCCGAGGGAGAGGGAGACGATCACTAGGACCGTCTTCCAGAGAGGGAGACGGTGAATCACGGAATTTCCAACTATGCCTTCAAGTCCTTTAAAGTGCCTTTAGGAAGCAGCACGGCTACTGCCGGTTTTTGCACCAACACTTCAGTTCCGTTTGATATCTCCAGAGTAATTACTTCCTCAGAGACCTTGGAGATACGCCCCATCAGACCACCACCTGTCGCTATCTCATCCCCCTTTGCCAAATTTTCGACGAGGTTCCGGTGCTCCTTTGCACGCTTTTGCTGTGGTCGCCACAACAAGAAATAGAAAATGGCAATAAAGCCAACCAGCATCAGAATTTGAAACATTGGATCTGGCCCAGCAGGCGCCGCATTCGCATATGCATTTGCAATCATATCAACATCACCCAGTGAAGACTTAAAAGTCGCGTAAAACTACAGGTTGTAGGGGATTTGAGCAACCATGATTCGTTTAAGCGCTCAATTCTGACGGTTGAATTCCACGTTTTAAATAAAAATCGGTGACAAACGCATCAAGCTTTCCATTCTCTATCGCAGTCCTCAGACTCTCCATCAAACACTGGTAGTGACGAAGGTTATGAATAGTATTTAGCGTGGCGCCCAGCATTTCTCCACACTTATCTAGATGGTGAAGATACGCGCGGCTGTAATTCCGACAGGTGTAGCAGTCACAAGCCTCATCAAGCGGTCCTTCATCGGTTCTATAGGCTGCATTTCGAAGTTTTAGGATACCGGTGTCTACGAACAAATGACTATTCCTCGCGTTACGCGTCGGCATGACGCAATCGAACATGTCAATACCTCGACGAACCCCTTCAACCAAATCTTCGGGCTTACCAACACCCATAACGTATCGAGGCTTATTTATTGGTAATTTTGGCGCGGTATGACGCATCACTTTAAACATTTCGTCTTTAGGCT
>MDTG01434819.1_pt1 | contig 10739 bp, 8 predicted proteins | sample 811421 | NCBI WGS metagenome assembly MDTG01 (sample SAMN05326645, study PRJNA326480) | marine metagenome | isolation source: seawater | place: Pacific Ocean: South East | collected 2011
CTTGTATGCTTCATCTTCAGGCTTAAGTCGTAGTTCCAAATCCGGTACTGGGAATTTTGTGTCAGATTCCGATTTATCCAAAACCCATTTTTCTGTAGGAAACAATATGTCATTCAAGAGATTGTCTATTGTATTAAACAGATTTTCTTTGTTAAATTCATCATTATTATGTGTCCCCATGTAGAATCTACGTTCAGATCTTTCATTCCAATCATGATTGAATAGAATAATTTTTTCAATACCGTCTGAAGATTTATTTATATCAACAGATTTTGGAAGACTGGAATTTACCTCTCCTTCGCTACCCAGATAGCTCAACAGAGTCCCTATCTTTTCGGAGAAGGATTCCAGACGGGGGCTAATCCATTGTTCCAGTTGTTTTGTAGTATCTTTTAATTCTTGAATTGCCTCATTGTTATTTTCAAATAATTCTTCAATCAACGAAATCATTTCATCCAAGGCCGTGGGTACAAGGATATTTTTGTCCTCTCCTTCTTGTATGGCATTTTGATGCTTCAATCTTGCAGATAACCCTTGAAGGTAGACTTGGGAAAGCCATATTGAGTAAATTATTACTTTTGCATCTTCTTGATGGAAAGATGCCTTAATCTTCCTCTTTTTGTTAAGGTTTTCAGGACCAATGTAAGTTTCTGGAGATTTGCCACGCAGGGCAGATGAAAAGTAGAATTTGTTGTTTCTGTCAATTCTGACATCAAATTCTTGCATCGTACCAGGTAGGATAGGTTTTGGATAGAATCCCAAATCAGGAATCTCAGTTCTACTTATTGTCGCAGCAGCAGTACGTTTAATTTCTAGATTGCTGTCTGAATTAGCAATCTTCGCAATTAACTGCTCTAAATAGGAGGATGGAATTGTTGACATCGAATGACTGCTGGGTTCCATGTTTGCCCATACGGGTTCAAATAATAACTTGTTCGCCATCAATTTCCAAAGATTTAGCCCAAGTCCCAATCCAACAATCAGCAGAAATCACCATTGCAGAGTCATCAACTAAGTCATTTGTTGACTCAATAACTACTTGTTCACTCTGCATCACATTTGAGTCAAACAATCCGAGTGATTTTGTCCTTGAGACCATATTTTCAATATAAGCCGATTCAAAGACAGAACTAGGTCTATTGTATCTCATATTATCATCTGTGAACACATCTTCATGTTTACCGGGTGAAAGATAAATTCTACCTGCTTTTTGGCCACGACTGATCGCTAATATCTCCATTGAATCCAACGATTCTAAGCTAGAACTATGTTCAACATCCTTGCTGATAAAAATCAAAGCTTTTGCAACATAATTTCCAGTGTTTTGGTTTGAATAAATCGAATCATGAAAAACCTGTTTTACAAGAGATTTTTGAAACCTTGAAATCGGTTGATCTGACCAAATGAAAAAATGAAATCTCTTTGGATTTCTACTTTGAGAAATACTATCATTTAATTTTACTAAAGACCCGAAAATTTCTTCCATATCCTTGTTGATCTCCCAATTTTCAAGGTTTTCACAAGAGTCTCCATAACGGGTTTTTCTTTGCCCAATTACTAGTCTCTTCTTACCATATGGTAGTTCAAGGCTTTCAGATATTTCAAACACTGAATCATCTGCCAATTTTTCGATTTTAATCAATGAATACTCTCCATCTAGTATTCCGAATAGGTCATCAACTGCAATGATATTTTTCACCAAATTAAATGTGTCCTTTCTCCACTCTTTAGCGCCTTTTTCACCTATGTCTCGGGAGATAATTTTCATTGCTTCATCCAATAATTGTCTTACAAAAAAATCCAAAGAATAATTTTCGTTATTGCCGAATGAACTGTTAGTAGAATGCAGATAATGTTTTGCGATTTTAGGGGCGAAAATAAGATCATTCAATGGACTGATTACAATGGAGCGACTGTCTGAAATGATGTTTCCACTATGAATTATGCTGGTTGAATCAAGGATACTTGAACTTGGAAACAATTCTTGGAAAATTTCTGCGTATTCGTCGAATTCGAACATCACATCACCCCGTACATATCAATTCCCAATGGATCAATCAATAGCAAAATCTCGCTACACTCATGTTCAACAACATCAATAATCCTGCATGCTGCCTGTTCCAGACTAATATCTTTGATTTTTGAAGAAGGTGCAATCGCAATTGCAGGAAATCTTGGAATGACTGAAATTTTACCACTGTAATTGCCTATTGACTCAGAGTGAAAACTCTCTCTCAATGATGTTGCATGCTCAGGTTCAATTTCTCCGAACTGTTCGATATACTCTAAAATATCGCCAAACCTTAGCTCAATCCAGCGGATTGCAAGATTGATGAAACCCGAGCCCGAGATGCTTAGGGGAATATCAAGATCAGGAGTCATGTGTAAATTGAGCAGACTGTCAAACTTACCATGAATTCTATCTGATTGTAGAACCGAAATCAGTCTATGACATAATAACTGTAAATCATCGAATCTTGTAGTGTCGCCCCTGTCATCGATCCAACCTTTTTGAACCGCTACATTTAGCAGAGCCTTCTTATCTTGGTGACAAAAATCAGAATGCGCAACTTCGACGTATTTTACATAATTTTTCAATTCTATCTTAATGTCATTCTTCATTTGTTCATAGATTTGTAAAAAACGTAAATCGATCGGCCATATAGATGTGTTGGAATATCTGTCATAGCCTATTGAGGCGTTATAGTTGAGATTATTAGGAGTATTGTTTGGGAAAAATCCATCAAAATTTCCTTGAGATATCAAAAATAAATTTCGAGTCTTTCCGGCACGTGATGAAAAACCAAAGAAAGGATCCCTATTGATAGGGCTTGTTGATTTTTCTGGAAACAATACCTTCTGCTGCAATATTTTGCTACTTGGAATCTGTATATCTCCTATTTTGATTATTTCAAAATGGTCGTTGTCCTCAACTCCAATCAAACACTTAGTTCGATAACCGCAGAATGAACAAGTAGTATTGTCAACTTCTGGTGAAACTTTGTTATCAAACCACTCGGGGTTGATACACTTGTAGTAAGCCTCATTTCCATCCTTTGGTCTAACAAATTCTCTTAGCTCTATACTTGACAATTTGTAATCCTCATCAGAATCTGCGCTAAGCAAATTCAGTAATAGTCTGTTCAAACCACTTTCATCAATAACCCTGACACTATCAAATGATTCTACATCAGTTGATTCTGAGATCTGGATTTTCATTTGGAAATCACCTAGATGACTCGTAAGAATGCCAGGTCAACCTAGCTAATTCGAATTCAAAAATTCCAGAGCGCTCTTCTTTAATCTGAGATATTAGTTCTGCAGATGTAGAAAGAGAGCGTTCCATGTCAACATTCCCACTGAAGTATTCGGATAGGGAAAAGCACCAATCTTCTTGATAGGAATTTACAAGTTTTAATCTTGCGGCAATACGCTGAGACAATTCGTCTTTGTGCGAACCTTTCATTGAGACTAAAAGGCTTCTAAAATTTAGTAACCACCAAGGTGAAAAATCGTATTTTTCAAATTGGCAGGCTTTAATTGAGACAAAATTCACAAACAACTGGATTGATTCATCAATATCTTCAACAAAAATCGCATCATTTGAAACATTGTCACTACCCTGAATTACCATATCTAAAACCTGTAACCTAGATGCGAAAACACCTGCACATGTAAGTAATTGATTCAGGACAAAAGCATCTCTAGCGCCTCCCTTTCTTGAAAGCATATGTATCAGTTCAAACAATGAGGGCAATAGTAGCAAAGCCTGAATGGATTCCCGAACATGAACATCTTTCTTCATGTCGTTGAATTTCATCACATCATCTAACCAATTGTTGTAACTATTTTTGTAAATGTTTACAAATAATTTCTCGGTGATATTGTTCACCGCATTGCCAGATTCGTTGATCGTCTTTTTTAATTCAGTCATTAGTTTCTGCATTAAAATAGTATCAGATGTGATTTTCATAGTCTCTTTGTAAAAGTTGAGTTTTTGCTCTTCAATTTTCCTAGATTGCAAAGAAGACAGGTTTTCACGCAAATCGCCACTTAACCATTTTTTGAAATCTAAAAATTCCTCATGTTTTGCTGAATCATCGAGATTATTCCAGGTATCGGATTTTGAGGTTTCACCGATATTTTTCCCAAATGAACGCCCAACAACAACCCCTAAAACACAACAACTAGGGAATAAAGTAAAACTAAACAAAGTATAATTGCGTTCAGAAAGAGAATGGATAGACAATAAAATCAAAATTAGACTGGAAGAAAAGAATAGAATCTGAATAAACAAGTTGTTTTGTTTTATGTTCATACTAAAACCTGGAGCGTCACTTAGGGTATTGTCGATTTTCTGACTTATTGAATGACGCGACTCTATTGCAAACAACAATGGAATTCCACTCAATCCTATGATAATGAGGGGGCCAGAGACTGCAATGTTAAGGAAAACATCATCTCCTGACAGTCCAAACCCAATCAGCAAAGAAGAAATTAGTATCAATGTCAAATGTGACATCGAGAGATTTCTTTCGACTATTGTTTCATTTTCCAACGTCCTCACCACCTGTAAGGTCCACTATTGTGTCAAGAATAATACATAATGTGGAAGAACCGGAAGACAAGTTAGAAACAGACAGATCATCGGTTGTGTTTTTGCTCAAATCACCTAACTCATAGCTTTCAAAATGTGCGTTAATTCTGTTTGAAAATGATTGTAACATGTTTCCAAATGTACTTCCATCAATGCCCTTATCACCATTTTTTATCAAGAAAATATTAGTGATACCCGTAGAATTTCTGGATGGGCCATCCAATTGCCATTCATCATGAATTCTTTGAAGAATAGATTTAACAAACTCAGGGATTTTCTTCTTATGCTCTCTGGCTGGTTGATTACTATTGCTCGAAATTTTTAGTGGCATATTCTTTGAAACTAACATTTGCTGTGATAGTAACTCGTTCAATTCTGAAACATTATTAGATTCAGCCTCACCTTCCAAGTTAATATCAATTGTAATTGCCATATAATTTTTTGATTCCCTTTTGGTTCTTGAAAACATAACTCTGTTCCTGAAAAACGATGAAATCATTTCACGCGAACAATGTGTATTTTTGTGCTTGAGTCCTAGATTGTCATGTCTAGATTCAAGTTCATACTTCAATAGGAAACCAAACTTCTGTGAGGTCTGACCTCTTCTCCAACATGTGAATTGATTGATCATTCCTTTCGAGAGGTCGGACTCCTTTTTCCTATTCGAAATACATTTATTGCATACTGAATTTTTTTTCTTGTGTGAATCTAGAACGGAAATTTCAGACTCGAACGTAACTTCATTGAAATCACAACCTATCTTTTTCAGATTAATTATTGCTACATGACCGAAATTATTGTCTTCAGATGACCTCAGGAAACTAGTAGTCAAATCTCCTCCAGAGAATGTTTCAACATCGATATGTCCTCCGATTAGGAGAATCTCTAGTTGCTTTCTCTTGAAGTCCTTTGATTCAAAACTAACATCAGGTGATTCCGATAGTGAGAGTTCCCTTATTGACTTTGAACATAGAGATAAATTCTCAATCACACTATTTATGGAAGTTTGAATCACTAGATCTCACCTCCCAAGCCGATTGACAAGAGTGATTCAATGAAATACATCTTAAATATCCCAGATAGTAATACTCCGCGGCGATTTAATCCAATTTGTCTTCTATTACCAAACCTAGTTGAGGATTCAATTGGTTTGGAGTAAGATGGAGTGCGTGCATTTGAGGATACAACATCAGTATGAATTTTGTAAATAATGTCCCTAACCCCTGAAGATAAATCAATTGGCAAATCGTGATTTTCTAAAGTTATCAGCAACCGATTATACAATGAAACAAATGAACTGATGGGGTCTATTACGCTGTCATTGAACTTTTGCTCCCAATCGGTGAAGCTGGTGAAGTCTTCTATTGATTTCTGATTCGAGAAGTTCTCTAACTTTGAAAACTCGATTAACAAACTTCCAGATTGTATCGATTTGTACCAGTTTGACAATGATTTAATGCACTCTTTACTAATTTCACTGCGCACCATAGCTTTACTAGAAATTTCTTGAAACAACATTACAAACAGACTGAAATAACTCCTCAAAGCCACAACCTTTGAGTTTAACTCGTTTTCATCTAAATCGGTAGTCAAGAAGTAATTCCTTTCAGCAGGTAAAACCGTGCCTGAACTATTTTTTGTCATCAAAACAGAATGAAAAACACTCTTATCTGGATTAGTTCCAAAGATTGTATCACATGCGACTGACCAATCTAATTCAGGGTGTTTCCAGGAAATTATTTTTGTCGAACCACCTACAATAATTCGTTGACTCTTTGCTGGAATTTTAGAATTATGCACTCCTATTGATTGAGGGTTACTAACAATTGTATTCTGTACAAAATTGATCCAAGACTGCCTTATATCTGCCCTGCTGATCGAATCTCGAAAAACGCTTAGGGGCTTTTTGTAGTTGATTGGTAATTTGTCAAACAATTGAGTGACAGTTACCACTCCAGATGTGATTTTATCTCCATCTATTCTAACTGGAGTCAAGTAGTGAAATGGGATGGTCTTATCATCAATAACCACACTGACATAATTCTTTGAGCCATTCCACCTAGGCGCAACATCTTCTGGTCGAACAAACTTCGCATCACCGCTTTCGGCCCAATAGAGATAGGCTATTTTTTTAGAGGAAAGTTGGCTATTTATCCTTTTATTGTATAGCATATTTCCTAACCATTTTGCAGAAACTGCCTCTCCTGAACATATACCGCTCAAAATTGAAATCTGAACGATAATTGCATGACCTAAAAGATTGAAAAATACAGATTCAGTAACTAAATTATTCGTTGCTAAAACCAATAAAAAAATCGAAGTAAATACTGGAACATAAATAACAAAGATTCTCCATTTCATTTCTTGGCAAAAATTCACACTGTAATAATGTCCAACAAATGTACAAATTGTGACTAAAATGACTAAAGTGATTGCACTAATTGAAGAGAACGGGTTTACCAACGATTGCGTGACTACCACCATTGAAGTTAGAATCAAAAACAGTAAACAAAACAGAATTCTTCCAACCTTTATTTCAGTGTAAGAACTTTCGATCTTGTCTCTAATCTTTACAATCCAAGGAGTTATGCTTTCTTTAACAAAACTCATTTTTTCTGAGACAAAGACGCTGAAATTGCTCAAGCTGAATCACCACTCATAGCAACTTTTTGCGTAATGCCACTATCCTTTCGGCAACCATCAAGATTTCTTCATCAAGCAGATCTTCTGACTTTGGAGACTTAAGTTGGCTTCTTCGTGAAAAGCACTGTGAAAAAACTAGATTCAGATCATTCAAAATCCCATCTTTTTGCGCTTCCCTCAAATTCAATAATTCTCTTGCCTCAGACATTGCAGATGTATCCTGAGATTTTTCTAATTGATTCTCAAGGTAATTGATATCTGAATTACCAATTATTTGCAGGTCATAATCTAATTTTGTGGGAACGAATTTGAAATAATTCGTAGCGCTAATCATATCTGGATTAAACCACCAAGAAAGCCCCATATCATTCACCTAACCAACTTTCAATACGGCCGATTTGTTCAATAATCTGCGAAATATCAACGGTCATTTTGTCCTTAGAAACAATCGAATCCTTATCAGAATCATTTTCATCTGTCAAGTAATAGTAATCCAATTTCAGTGTTTCATCCAAAGAGTTGATTGTTGTTAATCGTAACAAATCTGCAAACTCGACTAATAGTTTACCGTAATTCAATATTGCATCAGATTTCTTATCGATTTCAACATAATTTCCAATATCAATAGGTTTTACATCTTTTGCTTGAACAACAATTCTCATGCAGTCTTCGACCTCGGAAATAGCCTGATTCAACTTATTGGTGCTAAGGCCACCTTTAGAGAAGGATTTAATCGTGCTAAAATTCGAGCGCGACAAATTTTCAACTCCATGATTTCATTCCTTCTTCGAAGCCCCAATAAATTCTTTGAGTTTGCCTTGATTTTTATGTACCATTGATTCAGCAATCGCATCCATTGTTTCGAAATTCTTTTTGAATGGATTCTCAATCTCTTTTTGAGTTTGAGCTAAATCCATTTTCTCTCCTAATTGAGGCATTGTGATTCCACCAGCCACATGCTCGAGGAATATCTCGTTATATACATAAGTAAGTAGTAGATCATTTCTAGCTTCGCTTTTTATTCTAGTGCGTTGACAAGATACTGCCCAAGAAGAAAAGTAGTTTTCAAGGATGAATGACTCGTCTGCAGTAGAAGGCGCTTCCGATACTTTTACTCTTATCTCCTGGAGTTCACTCAATCTGAGATCTACCTCTTTCTTCATTTCTTTGACTTTGATTTCATTCTCTTTCATCTTTGTCTGTAACTTTTCAAGCTCGCTTTCTGCAAATTTTTCAGCATTCTTACCATGCTTTACTAAAATGTCAGAGTATTTGGGATCTATTTTCCACTTCTTGATTTTCGTTGCAAGAATAATTTGGTTGGTTTGCTTTTTACTTCCACTACCAGAAGTCATTCGACCAATTACGTATCCAATAATCAAACTAAGTCCTGCAACCGCAGCGGTAACCATGTCGCCATCTAGGGCCATGGAGCGTCTTTAATGTCATGAGTAATAATCTATTCTCCACCAAACTCATGTTCAATTAGCCTCAATACCAATTCTGATTTATTACCTGTGAGCGGTAAATCTTTGTCTCTGAGTGCATCCTTGAGTTCTTGAACTCTTAGGCTTGAATATTGCTTTTCCTTCCATGCCTTCGCCGCCAATCTGAATTCATCAGCAGAAATCATTTGATCATAGTTTTTGTCAAACTCAATCAAGTGTAATTTGAACTCATCTATATCAGAATATGGTATGTTATATTTCGTCATTTGGTCGGCCAAATTTTCCATCATGTATTGAGTATCAATCTGTTCTATTGTCAACTTTTGTTGCTGAATATTACTTGTTGAATCTTGAACCGTGTTTACTGCCAATAAATACTTCCTTACAATAATGAAACATATCGATAGCATTGAGATTAATGCAGAAATAAATATGATGATAAAGAATATACTATCGGTAAAATCTTCAGCAGCGTTAACCAACCGCTTACTATTTTCAACTTCAGAAATTGGATTTAATGATGATGAGACAATTACATCGAATAACTTGTATTGTACAAATTCACATTCACCAATATCCTCTGAACAGTCGCCTTGAATTATCGGCTTTGACAATTGGCCTTGTTCCGTAATTGTGTATCTATCAACATCTCTTACGAATGAAGACTCATCGACAACCCATGGCCTAATGACTACATCGAACACTCCGGAAGGGAATTTTGTAGATGGTTCGGAACACAAATTTGCATCAATTGCATCCTGGAAATTCCAATTTTTAGGGAAATATGTTGATTTACATGCAAATTCTGATTCTATCCTTTCATTTCCATCGATAAATGTAAACTGCCAGATTATCTGATTTACTCCATCATAATCGAAAATAGATTGAGAACAGCTTGATAGAGGAGAAGTGGACTGACTTTGAAGGAAACCATCGGATTGTTGAATATTCCCATAACTCTTACCTAGCGGACAATTTGTATTCACACTATCATCATATATTGGTAAATTGTCATCCGTACGAATGATTTGTTCGGATTCTATTTTCAAATCATTTAGTGCTGATTTCATTGACACTCCAATGTTGTCAAAGTATTCGATTCTCAATGAATAATATTCAAGATTGAATAATGTAGAATTATGTACAGGAGTTACTGATAATGTGTCTCTTACTGATGAATGATTGATCATCACATTGAACGAAAGACTACCATTGCTTCCGAAAATTAATGATTCGGGATTTAATTCACAATTTTCAACATCTTCTTTCACAGAAATTTCGTCTTTTATTGCGAAAGAATACGATGAATGACAATCAATTAGATCATCAACACCAACCAAGCCACGCTTCAGGAGGAAGAATTCCGATTCCCCTTCAGGCGGTGCAAGAACAACCGTCAACTCCGAAAATTGTGAATCCTCTGACAATTGAGGATTTTGTAAGTTGATACTTGACCAAGCACTGGTATGTTCGTAAAGTGTGTACCGAATATTTCCGATGTCTGAATACTTGTCCGATAACTCCAGTTCGAACGTATTTGTATAATGGTTGATGTAGGGTATATTCATCTTCCCTGAAGTGGCATCTATTGTTTCAATTCCGCCTCCTGATTTGTAAATAATCAGATTGACATCTCGAAGTTCTGGCCTGTCAATGTCCATGTCAATCTGAATTGGAATATTAGTGATTGTAGATTCCTTTCTTTTCCACAAACAGTTTACATTTCTCAAATCATCTACGGAGGAAGCCTCCAAGCATTGAATTGAAATTTGGTCAAATTCGAACAAATCCTCTACTACGGTAATCGACGTTGTACGAACAGGTGTCGTTGAGACATTGAGCTGCGAGACTCTTCCAAAGGAATCCTCTGCAGTTATTCGAATAATATTCTCTCCGAGAGTTGAAGTTGAAAGATAGTACAACTCGTTACTCGAGGCAAATGAGCCATGGTTTGTGTCGGTAGAGTAACTAGAAATCTCATTTACTCTCCAATAAAGTTCACATTCGTCGCAAGAAAGAACCAGAGTTTCATTAATCAAACCATTAGATAA
>MDTG01001062.1_pt1 | contig 10738 bp, 4 predicted proteins | sample 811421 | NCBI WGS metagenome assembly MDTG01 (sample SAMN05326645, study PRJNA326480) | marine metagenome | isolation source: seawater | place: Pacific Ocean: South East | collected 2011
ATAGTTCTTCTTGAACTTTAGTTACCTTATCTCCAACTATACCTTGATACACTGCCTCTTGCATGTATGTATCCATAGCATCAGTAATAGTAAATCCATTCTTTCTTAACTCATCCATCATAGCCCCAACAGGCAACATGGCATCCTGAAAGTATGTAAGTATTCTTTGCGCCCTTGCCTTTGCAAGATCTGGCTCCATAAATACACCCAAGCCTTTAGCTATAAATCTAGATAAGTTGTCATATTTAAGTTTAAGAGTTTTTCTTTCTATATCTTGTATTATGTCTGCTGAATTAGGGCTTGTTGTCTGTGCTGGATTAGAGCTAATAGTAGAAAATTGAAATCTTTGTTTTGCAGCTGTGTTTTGTGGCTTAGAAAACGTAGTTCTAACTTGATATAAAGGTCTCCACTCAAATTCTTTTTGTGCAAATACTTGCTTTACATTGGCAGCAAAACTTTTTGGTTTTACTCTTTTTACAGCCTTAAAACCTTGTGGCTCATATTTAAGAGACATAACAAGAGTTCTTTCTTGTGGAGCAGGTGTTGTTGGTCTTGGGTTATTTCTAGTCCAAGGCTTGCCAAACTTGTCTCTTGACATTGTAGATCCATCTGGAAACTTGCCATTTGCGTCAGGTTGCATAGGCTCTGGTCTTCTTAATGGTGCATTATCCCATTCAATTCTAATATCATTATTACCAACACCACCATCAGGGAAAACTCTTATTCCATAATCTCTAATTCTTTTAATTGTATTTGTGTTTCTAGAGTCTCTGAGATAATTAGAGTATTCATCAAGCATAGAATAAACTAACTCTAATGGATCATCATTTCTTACATCGTGATATTTTAATATAGTCTCTGCGTGACTAGGTATTTTTACGCCAATATCATCAAATCTATCACCAAACATATGTTCGTAGCCATAGCCACCGTATTTACCTTTTCTATTTTGTAATTCAAAATGCTCCCCTCTAGGCATAACTACAAAGTTATTTGTGCCATCCATTGACTGCGCCATACCATATGTAAAAGGATTGCCATACTTATAGTAGGCTTTTATGTCATATCCACCAAGACCTGTTGTTGTTCTTTTCTGTTGACTTCTTGGCAACATAACAAAGTTCTTAGGATCATCCATAGAAGCAGGTCTACCAAGTAAAGAATACTTCATGTCTAAAGCATCTTCTTCTAATACTGCGACTTGTGATCTAGGTAAACCCTCAAACGGATCAGTTTCTATGTCTGTTTCGTTTGTTCCTTGCTCTCCTGCAGAATCTCTATCATCACCTTTGCGAAGTTGTCCATCTGGTCTAAGGGAACCTGAGACACTAAAGAGTCTGCCTCGCTCTGCTGGGGCGATCCTAGTGATTGCTTCTGCGATTCTTTCATTATCTACTCCTCTTTCTCTTAATAATTGTATAGCCCCATCTAGGTAATCATTGTCATCTCCCTGACCTTTTCTTACACCAGATGCAAACCATAACCTTTTTTCTGCAAACCATTGCTGTGCTTGAAAATCAGCCATAGTTAAATCTATTTTACCACCAGATCCTTCTTTTAATATTTCTCTAGCTCTGTTAGTTACTTTTCTTATAATAATTCTTTCACCGCCAGTTGTGGGATCTTCTTGTAATTGATTCTCATGGTTTGCAACAAGTCTTTCAGCGGCTAATTGTAGTTCTGATTTAGGTGGTCTAGGCTCTTTTCTTCTGGAGGCTCTTCCAAATTTTCTTTTAAATTCTTTATGTAAAACTCTAGAAAATTCTAATACATTACCTCTTGTTACATTGTCTATACCCATAGTTTTCATGGCATATTCAATTTCATTTATATCAAATTCAGTTAAGGGGTCTTCATAAAGAGTTCTAGCATTACCTTTTCTAGTGCTTAACCCTTGTAAATTATTTAAAACTCTATCAAAGTTTGCGTCTAATGTAGTTTCATCAACTGGTGGTTGAAATGGTCTGCCAATAAGTCTGTTAAACATTCTCATAAACCACATATCCATAGTCAAAGCATCATAGTTGCCACTAAGATTTTGAAAAAATCCCTCTCCTATTTTAGCTCCAATAACATACGATCCTGTTACCTCGGTAGTAGATAATTCAGCTGCAGGCACTGAGTAAGGTATTTCTGTACCAACTGGATTTTTAACTGTAGATCTTTTCTTTGCTAAATCTTCAGGTATCTCCATTAACAAGTCTTTTATTCTTGGATCTTGTCTTAATTTTGCAGGAGTTGTCTTCATATTCATCAACTCATATATCTGCTTAGAATTTTGACCTTGATTTTTTAAAGCATTATAAAAAGCAAATGCATTTTCCATTGATGTAGCTGAATCTCCCCAACCTTGTATTGGAAACCTTCTGTCTTCAACAACTTCACTTGAATTAACCCAAGAATCGTATATTTTACCTGCGTATCCAAAGTTAGGCACAGCTCCTATACCATTAGATGTAACGCTTAATGCCCAATCAAACGCTAATCTATTATCTATATTCTTAGATATATCTTTATAAAGACCAACATCAGGATCTTGCAACAATGCTTTAGCTGCTTTTAATGTTCTGTCATACCAACCTAAAGCGCTTTGATCTTGATTGTGTGCGGCAAATCCCTCAGCAGCCATCATAATAGCAACATCTTCTTGTGCTTTTTCTGCTACTGCAGGATCATCAGAAAATATATCAAAGATAGGAACATTGCCTGCATAAACATCAAATCCCTTAGCCTTAGCATGATTTATAGGGGCAAAAGGAACTCTTACAGTATTTTTTCTAGCAATAGTAGCTTTATCAGGATCGGTCTGATATTCAGGCTGCACTTTGAAAACACCAGTGCTTGCTTCTTGACCCTCACCTGCTGGTGTAAAAGGATCAATCATATTCTCTGTATATTCATTAGCGGTAGTAAACTCTATAAGAGGCTTGCCATTCGGGCCGCGCTTTTCACTAGCCAGTTCTATAGGGTTTTGACCTATCTTAGAAAATTTTATTTCTTGTCGGGATGGATCTTCACGCCTTGCTTCAACAAATTCTTTACTATATTGTCGTATATTTGATCCAATTCTTGCTCTGCGGTCGCTACTGTAAGTACCATCTTGCTTGAGTTTTCGGATTCCTTCTTCGGTGTTTGTTTCATAAAACTCTCCTAAGTCAAAAATTGCTATCTGATTGCCTGCTTCTGCAGTATATAATGCATCTCTTGGGTCTTCAATAACCATAGTTGCATCTAAATAAAATAATCCATCTTTTTGGTTTAACCAACCACCAGCATAAACCTTGTTATCCAAACTAACATTACCAGCTATCTTAGTCATAATTTGTACATTTCTAGCAAAATCTCTTATCAAGCTAGGTGTAATTAGTTCAGGTCTTGTTACAATCTCAGCGGCTTTAACTGGTGCTACAGCCTTGCCTTTACTTGGTATTGTGAATGATTCAGGGTCTATTGTAAAACCATCAGGGTTATCTTTAATAAAACCTATTAGTCTATTTTCAAAACCCTCTGGCTTTGTAGATATTTTTGAATATAAAAAGGTTTCTTTTTCTTCAAATACAGGATTTTTAGCCATAACTAACGGTCCGACTTGTATAACGCGGTCCGCAGAAGCAACAGGCTGCGTGGTCATTCTGTCATAAAAATATGAATGTCTTTCAGGATCGTATCCAACCTGAATAAAAGACGGGTCGTTCATAGCCGCTACAGCTTCCGCATGCGCTGCATCAGGTGTAGTTTTCTCTAGGTTACCCTCTATAGTAGCAAAAGGACTCTTTGCGCCTCCCATAGCTACCTTTAATCCTTTTTCTTCTTTTGCAGTTCCCATCAAAAAATTTGCATTATTTATTATTGCAACACTGTCATGTGATATTGGGGCATCTTTATTTTTAGATAATCCCAATCTTACAGTTTCAGCAGATCCATGTATCGTAGGAACCCAAACACCTTTTCTTGTGTAGGCAGGTATATCTAATCTTAACTGGACTTCAGTTCCCTCTGGAACATTATCTAAAGCATTTATTTTTTCTGCCTGTCTTTCTGTTAGCGCAAAACGCATTTCTTCAATAGTTGCAGGCGCTGGTACAGTTTCATATGGCACTATAGGCTTTACTTTGTTTACTAGTTTGTCATACTGCTCATACGTAATTTTACCTTCTGATAATCTTTTGGCGGCCTTTTGAAGAGCATCTAACCTTACTGTAACATCTGCAAACGATTGCTTTATTCTTTCTATATTACCTAGTTCAGGTCTTATATACCCGGCAGCTATACCAGCGGTAGAGTACTTTTTACTACTTCTAGCCTGTTTATCTGCTTTCTGTCTTTTCTTAATTTCAACTTCAGCTTTGGTTGAAAGAATATTTGCAAATATTTGATTTGACTGAGTAAATCCTGCATCATAGTTACTTGTAAATATTGCTTTAAGTATTCTAATAATTCTATCAAATAAACTCTTTGGCTTTCCAACAATTTTAAATTTGCCATCTGCGTAATCTCTAAACATTTCTGCAACAGCTTCTTCTTGCACGGCCTCTTCTGTCATGCCTTCTTGGTTTCGGTATAAGGCTGTTGCTCTTTCCATGTATGTATATTCTTTAGTTACAAACTTACCATTTTTCTCACCAACATATTTTCTCTTTGTAGCGGCAACTACTAAAATATTATAATCTGCATCTGATATAGCGCCCATATTTCTTAAAGCATGTATTATTTCATGGTTTAAAACGCCTGATAATTTCTTCGTTAATTGTGCCTCTGTAAGATTAGGATCATACAAATCCATTGCTAAACCAATGATACGCTTACCATCAGGTGTTGATGTAAAATAACCCTCTATTCCTGCATCAATCTCACCTTTTTGATCTTTTATTATAGATTCACCTTGTAACTTAACGCTACCTAAACCCATATCTTGAAGTTGTTTGTTTAAATTATTTAATACAGAAGTTAATTTTAACTTATACTCTTCTGTGTACGGTGACTTAGCAGCTTGGTCAGATGTTCTTTTAGCAGTGTAATCAGGCACAACATTATCTGCCTCTACCTTTTCTGCTTCTTTTGCATCAACTTTGTTTGAAGCTCTTTCTAAAATATCTGCTTCATTCTTTAAAGCTAGATATTCTTTTGCAAGATTGTCTATTTCTTCCTCAGATACAGCTTTGTTCTGAATATTAAGTATTTCTTTTCCTCTTTGTTTTATAGCCTCTGATTTTGCCTTTAGATCCAAAGCTCTATCATCAGCCTTAACATATCTTCCTCTTTTATCTCTTGTAACAACGCCTTCTTGCTCTAATAATTTAAGATATGTATCAACATCTGTGTTTGTTATTTTTACTGTTTTACCAAAACTAGCCTGTAATGCTTTTCTTAATGTATTTTTGTTAAGTTTACCTTTTACAACTAAGTCTTCAGTTATTGCTGAGGCTTCTTTATTTATTTCATCAGCCTGCTGATCTGTTAACTGCTCTTCTCTACCTGTTGGAGAATAAACTGTGTCGCCTAACTGCTCAGTAAGAATAGGCTTTTGTTTAGCCATTTCTCTTCTAGCTGCAGCCGCACCTATAACCCCTTCTAATTCATTAATAGACACATCTGCATTAATATCTTCGCCAAGCATTTGTCTTTGTTGAGCAATTCTTAATGCTTCTTCTTTTGGCAAACTAGCTAAAGGCACGCCTGTAAATGGCTTAGTTGTCTCTCTTGCAGCAGCTAGAGTGTCAGCAGCACTTCTTTGCCCTCTAGTTCTTAAATCCTCTATTGCCAAAGGTGTAACTGCTTTTTGTATCTTTTCACTTGGAGGCATTAACCTCTTTTGTTCTTCTGTGGTGATAGCTTCAGTTGGTGGAGGCAATAAGCCAACTGGCTTTAATGATTCTGCATAATTATTATAATTATCTTGCCTCTTTAATGCTTGTCTATTTAGATCTTTAATATCTTCATCAAGCTGCATTTCTTTTTTATAAAATTTATTTAGCTGTCTGCCTCTAACACTATCAATAATTAAATTCAAGGCAGCACCTGCACCACCACCATATACCGCATCATCGTATGCACTTTGACCAACTTCTAAATCAGGATTGTATTGTCCTTTTTCAATCATATCTTGAACAACACCAGCAAAAACTTCTTGGCCACCCTCTGCTAAACCAACTCCAAATGCCCTTTTAAGTCTGCCACCTATAGTTAATAAAGCTGCATCTTTTTGACCTTTAGGAACTTTTTTAAGAATCCTCATGGCAGTACCAAGTGTTCTAAACATGGGAGCAAAAGGCAACGCCTCTGTAGTTCCTAATAGACCACTTAAAGCTACTGCTTTTCTTTTTGTATCCTCATCTATTTCTCCGCCATTCTCAATGTAGTTTGCCATTCTATTTAGTTGATCAGCAGATTGTAGAGCGGCACCTTGTGTTGCCATTGTTCCTAAAGCACTGGCACCAGCTAATTTAGCCCCAGCACCTAATGCACTTGCACCTTTTGCAACAGCTGTACCCGGAATAAAGAATGACAATAGAGAGCCTGCAGCTTGTCCTGCCTTACTTGATACGCTCTCATTCATATCAAATGTTTCTCTCAAAGACTCTGTCTTTTCATTAGACCAATCTTGTGCAGCCTTACCAAAATCAGTAGACCCTATATCATAGCCACCTACATACTCACCAAGAGCGGATATTCCACCGGGGACCTGAGCTAAACTAGATAAAAGCCCACCAACAGTAGACTTCCCAAATGTTAAAAGACCGCCTTCATCATCAGGCACTGGGTCTGCTGCAGGTGTTTGAGTGAGAACGCCATCATTGGCTATAAAATTCTGTATTTTATCAAATTCTTCATCATTTGGGGTGTCACCCTCTATCTCAAAGTCATATAACTTTCCAGATACAGGGCTTATAGTTGAGTACATTCCCATTTAGGATTCCTTTTGAGAAGATGGTAAATCCTTTACAAGTATTGAAGATCTAGGTCTTATCTGCGCAGTATTATATAATTGTGATTTTTCCGTTTCAAGACCAATTATTTGATTTTTTAAATCATTTATTTGCGACATTACAGCAGCATCTTGATCGGCAGCTGGATTTTTTTGATATATATCAGCTATTTCTTTTCTGATAGCAGTTATAGCATTGTTATAAGAAGATATAGCAGTTAACGCACCAGATCTTGTTAATCTGCCTTTACCAGCAGCAGTTATCTTGGCTTGTTGTAATTTAGCTCTTGCATTTAATATATCTGTTAGCCCTTCATCGTATCTCTTTCTAGCTTCATTAAATGCTTTTAATCCAGCAGTGCCACCTTCTCCTATAGCGCCTGCAAGAGTAGGCTTGGTTGATCCCATTATAGATAGTCCAGCTTGAGCTAATGCCATGTATTTATCAAAATCTTTTGACTTACTTAAATCTGCTTGTCTCTTTAATAGTTCTTGCTCAATACTTAATGGAGAGTCTTTAGAAGTTAAATTTAACTTTGGCTGAGGGGCGGGATCTTTTTGTTTTTGTTGAATTACAGCATCATTTAACGCTTGATCCATGTTTTCGGCATCTTCTGATTCTTCTTTTTCTTGTTCAGCTAGTCCAACAGGCTCATTAAAAAATTGAGATAAATCATTACCAATAACTTTCATAAATTCTGGAGAAAAAGGTAAATAAGGCTTTACATCATGTAAAACTTGACTAGTTCCTTTTGCTATTCTCTCTAAACGAGTATCCTCTGGGGTATACTCATATCCTTCAGGATATTCAGGAAACTCATCAAAAGGTCTATAAGGATTTTTAGGTAGTCCATCTTGCGCTCTAATAATTCCACCATCGGCATATGAGTCAACCTCACCACCCATTTTCATAGTTTTAGGCATCATTGCACCAATACCACCTGAGTCTACACTAGCGGGTGCCATAGCTTCTGACATGCCCATCATACCTTGTTGAGGAACACCTGCCGCAGCAACAGCCTCTTCTGCAACTGTAGGTTGCTGTTTAGCTTGCCTTGCCTCAAAGTCACCTTTAACTCTTTTTCTTCTATTTAGCTCTGATAATACAAGAAACTGAGGAGCAACACCTGATGGTTGCTGCATTTCTTTTACAAGTTGATCTTGTGAAAAGTTTTTTAAGTCATCTTGAACTTCTAATAAATTCATCATCAGCCTGTTATCCCTTTATATAAACCTAATCCAGCTATACCTGTACCCAATAAATCTTTTATAGGGTTGTATTGTTGAAATTTAGTTGTTTCAGTAGATGGCTGCACAGGTATACCTCTTAATATTGAAGAATAAAACTGTAACTGCTCTTTAGGAAAGTCTCTTTGTCTTACAAAGTCTTCATAAGATAAATCTAATCCTGCTTGTTCTCTTGCTTGTCTGTCCTTTGCTATCTTTTCTAACAGTTGTGCAGACTCAATATCACCAGCTCTAGCTTTTTCTCCTAGCTGTGCTAGTTGCGCGCCCTGTTGGGTAAGTGCATCTGCGGCACCTAAACCAAGTCTTTCTGCAGCCATTCTGGCATCTCTATCTGCGCCAAATTGACGTTGAGCCTGTTCAAATGCCTTCTGTTGACCTGTAGCTTGTATTTCCGCAAGTTTGTCTTGCAGGCCCTCTGATGCTAAAGCAGACTGCACAGCGCCTCTTGAACCGCCAAAAGCACCTGCTTGTACAGCCTGAGCGTCTCTACCAGATTGTTGTCTTTGAAAATCCGTAATTGCTGCTTGTTTTTGAACATCTAAAACATTTTGTAAATATGGGTCCATATATTTTTGAGCTTGTGCAGAATCAAAATCTTGTGATTGAAATCCAATACCCTGCAACGCTCTATTCATAGCTGTTGTTGTGCCTGCTGCAGCTTGATCAAACCCAGCTATAGGAGATCCTGCAACTTGCCTTGCTAATGCTCTAGATGCAGCAGTATCTGTGTTTTCTGATGCTAATCTTTGACCTTCAAAAGGTTGATAACCACGCTTAGACTCAGATTCTGCTCTTTGTATTAATCTAGTAGCATACGGCTCATAATAATCAGGCAGTGATGTTTGTGTAATATTTTGTTCTGTTGGTTGACTCGGAGGTCTTGATCCGCCTTTACCCATTATCTATCTCCATTCTGTATGCAATATACTCTGGTTTCCAGTTATATTTTTTTAATACTTTTGACCATGCTTTTCTGCCATAGCCTTCTAAATGACTGCATCCGCAATCTTTTGCAAAATCTGTTAATATATCCATAGCTTTTGGTAGCCATTCCATCATTCTTTTGCCACCTATCCAATCCATAGCCATTGCCTTTCTGTTTGGATACCATATTATTCTAGTTGTTAAAGCTGCTATAACTTTTTCTCCGTCTTTATCATCTACTATTAACCAAAGATTATAATAACCTTTTGTTAAGTTTTCATAAATATCATCTATATGATATTTACCACCACTTGTTAGTATTGCCTTATTTAACAAACTACTAACATCGCCCCAAACTATGTCTATCGCCTCACGAGGCACTGCTGTGCATATCATGCAGGCAACATCATCTCATCAGGTATAGCAGGTGGCTGTGTTTTACCACCAGTTCTTAACTCTCTAACTCTATCCATCATATCTTCTAATTTATTAGCGCCTGCATCTGAAGACCCATTTCCTATGCCACTAACAACGTCAGCAGGAACAACAAACTCACCATCAGAAAGCAATACGTCTTGATCTCCTTCCATTGAAGCAGGTATCATATCAGCCATGCCATCTCCAGCGCCTTTTACCATACCATCTCCTTCTTGTGGATCAGCAGAAATATCGCCAGACTGAACTCTTGCTACAAGATCCTGTAAAGCATCTTGACCAAATTGCGCTACAAATTGACCTAAAATAACTTGTTGCTCATCAGGGTCGCTTATTTCGCCTTGTATAACATCTATAGCGCTACTTATTAGCTCTTTGTCGTTCATGCCTTCTTCTGTCATACCTCCTAGCCCCATATCCATAGCTGCCATATCATCTTCCACTGGACCACCTTCAGCCATGTAGTTTGGTGCAAATCTATAATCAAATTCGCTTGAATCATCTTTGTCACGATCTGTAGGAAATCTTACAGTATTTTTTGGAGCCATTCCTTCAGGAAATATTTTCTTTTCTCTTTCCTCAAAAGGCATTGGTTTAAAAGCCATTGAGTCAGCAGCTAAACCACCTATGCCCGCCCCTATAGCTTCAGGTCTAGTTAAAGCTGATCCTATAGATGTAGGAGAAGCCATTACTTGAGCTACTGACTGATCTGTAATAGCCCCTAATCCCATATCAGGCGCCATACCTGCTGCGTTCGCAGTTCCAAAGCCAGTAGAAGGTGTCATGGCCATATTAGGATCTACGCCACCTAACTTACCACCTAAAAATCCACCAAGCCCACCTAAAGCTGCGCCTTGTATAACATCTTGTGTGTTACCACCTTGTAATAAAGAACCTAACCCTCCTCCAATAGCGCTAGCTATTGCAGGGGTCATACCAGATATAGCAAGTCCTGCTGGTCCTAATATTGCTGGTGCTGCTAAACTAAGTATTGCTGATAACATATTACGCTCCTAGTGCTTTCATTCTATTAATTAAACGCTCTGCTCTGTTAGGCACTTGTGTTCTCCATTTCGAGTCGTACATTTGATTTGCGCTCTCAGTAAAGTCCATGATTGATATACTTGCTCTAAGTTTACTAAATTTACTTAGTCTTGTGTACCCCAAATTGTACATCATATTAGATAAAATTAATTGAGCCTCTTC
>MDTG01119207.1_pt1 | contig 10738 bp, 8 predicted proteins | sample 811421 | NCBI WGS metagenome assembly MDTG01 (sample SAMN05326645, study PRJNA326480) | marine metagenome | isolation source: seawater | place: Pacific Ocean: South East | collected 2011
CAAAAAATTTTAAGGTGCTAGAAGTAAGAACTTCGACCCTCCGGAGAGTTTCCAAAGTGCAGTTTGCCAAATTGTCAACTAACACGGGTTTATAGCCCTGATGATGAAGAAGAGCGCAAACGTGGCTTCCGATATACCCAAGTCCACCTGTCAAAACAACGGTTTGTTCAGACTCTCTGTTCACGCCCGAGAACTTCGAATATAGGCTGGTTGACTCGACCACAGTCTATTCTTCAAGATGCAAACCTTTAACGCCATAAAATCATCTCTCCTGACAGTATCTTCGTCAATATAGATATTCGAAAAACACTAATAACAGCCGGTCTCGCCATACAGTAATGTCGAAAGTTCTCTAGGTAAAAAAATAAAACAATTACCGCAAGCTTTGCCAAAAAAACCACATCAGTCTAGGAGGTAAGTTCTTGTAAGCGAATCTCCCTAAAATTCTTAGAACATTGCCTAGTGTTGCCTGTTGCGATCTTAACATGAAGGAGAGACCGTAGCTTAGCTCCTTGAGACTTCCGTGAGCCTTTCTCCTAGCTATCGTCTCGTTATCGACGCGGAAATGGAGCAACACTTCAGGGATATTCGCCAACCTATATCCCATACAAATCAAAGATCGAAAAAGCTCAAGATCCTCTCCTCTATCGACGATTGGGTAATTGCCCCCGCCAGTGGCAAATATCTCTGTTCGAAAAATCACCGTTGGGTGAATAAAAGGCGATCGGGCGATGGCTCTTTGTTTGAGACTATCGTGAGAAGTCGGAAGCTCTCGGATTGTATTCTTAAAACCGTCACCAAATTCTTCGCAAAATGAACCACTCAGTGCGATGCTTGGATTTTTTTCCATATAGGCAACCTGCGTGGCAGCGCGCTCGGGCAAAGAGTAGTCGTCTGCATCCATTCTTGCGATATATTGGTACGAGTTCATTGCCACCACCTTGTTAATGAGGAAGTTTAAAGCGTGCGCAAGCCCCTTATTTTTCTCATTAGAATATAAAAAAATGGTATCTTCTTTTTGAGCATGCTCACGAACACATCTCTCCACCTCATGATCTACCGGACCATCTAGATACAAGAAAATGCCTACGTGTCCGTAAGTTTGATCGGATAAACTGCCGATAGCATTAATAACCTGGTCCACCGTGTCAGATATGTAGATCGACATTATGAACGCAATCTTAGGCGAGGCGCGACGGCACTCCAAATCAACTCCGACCTTCCTCGCGCTTTTCATTTAGTGTCTCCCAGTGGTTGCTGCGTTGGATCGCACCTTGGTGATGCTCGTTTGCCTTCAGGATGTGAGGGAAGAATCTTTTCTGATTTCTTTTGAATTATAGGCCCGACTTTTAGTGAAACCCGTATCGCCCTCCATATGAATAAATAATAGAGTAAATACCAATATGGCAATCACAGGATTCATTAGGGACAAACCCATAATTGATTCTATCAAAAAAGGAATCGCTATAATCCAGAAGCGAAGATCCTTTTGGAGGTTCTTGCGAAAACTTAGTGTGAGCAAGAGCAACAAAGATACCTGTACGATCCCCACTTCACCGACCAACGTAATGTAGAATGACTCGGTAACGCCCTTAAAACCTAGTTCTTCTGTGATAGTGTAATACTCTTTCCCTAAGGAGCTTAGGGAACCGAGACCCACACCGAAAGGATTCTCGAAAGCGTTTCTAACACCGTTGGCCATCGAGACTAAACGGCTGCTGTTATTACTTTGATCCGAGAAATCGACTATTGAAGTCAGTCGCAGAAAGAAATTCCAAAGGTAGTTGGGGACTGCAATAAGGAAGATAGCGCATGCCGATACGGCGATGCTCCCTAGAATCGCCCTAGTCTTTGGATCTGAAAAATAAAATAAAAAAACCAAAACAACAAAGGCTGGAACATAAGCTCGACGAGCCAATGAGGCGAAAACACAGAACAAGGCTAACGACAACATAAGCCACATGAGGTAATCATTTCTACGAGCGATGATGAGACAGTACGCACTGCAACAAAGCTGTATCAAGCTGATTCCACCGAGCACCAAAGACGCACCATAAAAACTAATATTTCTCACCTGAACCTCGCCATAAGATGACGCATACTCGACTTTCAAAACCTCGATAAGAAAATCCGGTGCAGGAAAAAAAAGATTTATGTAATAAACACTCACTCCTATCGCGGAATAAATAGAGGTCAAAGCGACAAAGCGGATGAGTTTTCTGGCGCTTTGCTTCGTGAAACTCATCATGTAACCCAGAAGTGGAAACAGAATTATAGCAACGAAAGTCTCGAAAAAACCGGAAGATATATAACCGCGAAACAAAACGCGAGAAACGATAGAAATGAATAGCACTATGATGGCAAAGACGGCCTGATAGGGTATGTATTTTCTTTTGGGCGAAAAAGCCACTGCACTGAGATAGGCGACAGCGCCCAAAACATATCCGCTGAGACCAAATATGTTTTCGATCAAATAATGTGCCAAGAAGAGGGAGAATCCCAGGCATAGGAGGAAGTTTCTAATCTTCTCCCGCGATTCAGTCGTGAACAAGTAGGTACTCCGTTGCGGCCAGGTTCTCGTTCGGTAATGAAATATTCCTCCTCTCATTTCCGTGCCAGAAAGGCCAAGCTACCACTTGGCTACCAGCATCGTTCTTTCCGAGAGCACTCGCCCAAAAAGAAAACGTGCTTGGAGCTAAGATCCTGTTTCGCGAGCCCGCCAAAGTTATAAAGTCTGTTACAGGGTCACTGCATTGCATATGGGCATTTCGTACTAGATCAGGGAACTGCTGGTAAGCATAATCAGGGTCGTCTGAGATAACTACAATCTTTCTTCTGTCAATTGGTTCGAATAAGCTGAGTGCTCTTGTGTAGAATTCTTGATCGAGTTTGGGATTACGGTTGAGGGAGATAAAATCACCACCACGCAAGTGCATGGCCAAGTCAAAATCCACTCTACCGATTTCTGAAATTACTTCACTCCTCATCAAATGTCTAATAATTTGTCTTATTTCTTTAAAATTCCCTCCGCTGAGCGATTGTTGAAAATAGCCGTCCATGAATAGGTTCCTATTCCAATTCTCAGCACTTTCGAGAGAAAAGTTTGAGTCATTCAAGAAAAAACGACTGAAGAAGCCAAAAGACAGTACTCTTGGAAGTCTCCAACTCAAGATGCGAGACGGTCCATAGGAAAACTCAAGCTTGGCCATACTCAAATCAAGTATTCTTTCTAGGTGATACCCGTGGTTAGTTGAGTAGCTTGCTAAACTGCTCAGATCTATTCTGATAGCATTAAGCTTCGCAACCTCTGCAACGGCGAGCGCGGCCCCAAGTTGAAAGATCTGATTCCCCAATCCGCCATAGAGTCTCAAACGTATCAAACTGTCATCCCACCCGAATACTTTGGCGACGAAAAACTGAAAGTATGCGTATGAAGTAATATGCTAAAGTTAAAAAAAGTCGAGTCGGCAGGAATAACGTGATGGGCCTTTTTTCTGATATCGACAACCTCTCCGTCGCAGCTAGAATCTCAATGCCATCTTTTATCGATGCGTAAATCCTGCCGGAATAGTTAATCTCACTATTCATTGTTATTTGACTTATTTTAACTGCGTCGGCCTTATCTATCAGCGCAAGATAAAACTCTACGTCAACTAGCTCTTTCAAAGAAGAATCAAATTTCGGAGCAATTTCTCTCCTAAAAACAATATTCGAGGGGCTTCCGACCACGTTCTTATACAATAGAAAATTCTTGTTCCTTACGACCACGGCGCGAAACCAGTCAGTAGTCGGAATGTCAGTGTGATTATCGAATAAACGCCTATACCTAAGGATGCTAACATCAAAATTCTCCTCCAGTTCTGCCGTTAGAATTTTCACGTAGGACGAAACTTCAGGATACTCATCATGGTGTATGAACTGACAGAATCTCCCTCTCGCCAAGCTCAAAAGAAAATTCCAGTTGTCTACGGCATTACCTGTCGACTCATGGCGCAAGTATCTCAGACTACGAAACGGATCTTTTAAAAGCTTCACTCGGGCTACCATCTCATCTATTTCTGCCGAATCAGAATCGTCGCTGACAATAATTTCTACATTAGCTGCGGGACAAGAGAGCAATATATTTAGGACCCTCTCCACTCCCGCTCTATAGTTATAAGCTGGTATTAAAAAACTTATAAGTGGGGCGCTATTTTCGGACATCTTCGGGCATTTTTTTATCTACTAGGGAGGTTTCAATGAACCTTCGATTATTGCCCGCTAATTGTTCGTAAGTCCCCTCTCCAGCTATTTTACCGGCATCAATAAAATAGATGTTATCGCAATTCATCAAAGTCGTTACCCTATGAGCAATCATTAAAATTGTCGGTCGGTCTTTGCCCCGCAAAATATTCTGAATCACTAGCTTTTCCGTAGCCGCATCTAGGGAGGAGGTAGCCTCATCGAAGATCAGCAATTCACTTTTTTGATAAACGGCCCTAGCTATCGCAATTCTCTGCCTTTGACCACCCGAGAGTTGGACACCATTTTCTCCTACTTCGGTGTGGATCCCATGAGCCAGATTTTCAATCACCCTAGCAACCTCAGCAACTCGCAAGGCTTCATTAACACGACTTTCGTCTACGTCCTCTGGCTCTATCGCGTAAGCTATGTTGTCCATGACAGTTCCATCCCTGAGGAAGAAGTCTTGCGGTACGAACGCAATTTTCGCCATCCAGCTCTTCAAATTCTCGTTAGTGACCTGCTTTCCATCTACAAGGAGTTCCCCGAAATCTGGTTTAATCAATCCCATTAGAACATCAGATAAAGTCGATTTTCCGCAGCCAGACGATCCGGTTAAGCCTGTAACTTGATTGGCGCATAGCACCATATCCAGCCTTTCTAAAACAGGCTTTTGTTCGTTTGGATAACTAAAACTAACTTTCTTTAGCCTTACTTCCTTTTCTATTTGCCCGATTTCTACAGAATACTTTCCATGGTTGGGATCGTTGGTTTGAGAGTTCTTCATCTTCCCGCCAAAAAGCTCTGAGGTTATAGCATATAAAGCGGCTACGTTTCCCTTTATCGTCGCTGACCCGTAGTAAATCTGTTGTAAGCACGGTAGGAGTTTGAAAACCGCGAACATGTAAAACCCCAGCATTGGTAAAAGCTCTAGGATCGCTTCTGGAGACCTAGTGTTTATAAGCACTACAGAAATGAGAAATACGAAGGCTACTAGTTCGATAAAAAAACGCGGGGTTAATGCAATCGCCTGATTACCTGCGCGTGCAGATGCAAGCTTCATTCCAGACTCTCTGAACCGTTTAAAAAAGAAATCTTGCTTACTCCCCAAGAGAATAGATTTAATACCACCAAACCCATCAGCCATAAGTCGAAATCTCTGCTCGGTGGCTACTGAGTTGGCAAGTCCATTTCTGCCTAATATGCCCCTAACGATGAAATAGACAATGCCGTAAGCGCTTCCAAAAACCAGCACGCCCAAAACAGTGCCAGTAGGGTTGAACAGAAAGATTGCACATACGATGAAAATGGTGACCATTAATCTCGCGTTTATATAAAGCAACGGAACAATTATGGTGTCGGAAACTCTTAATGTTTCTGCGGCAATCTGCTTTGTCAAGAACGAGCTGTTGCTCGAAGAATGGGACAACCAAGGTTGGGAAAGATAATGTTCGTAAAGGGATGATCCCAAATCCATCCCGATTTCAGCTCCGAATCTAGACAACAGCCACATCGTGACTACTGACACCACTGAGCTCATGGTCAAAAAAATGATTACCAATCCACCCAATCCTAGGGTTATATCCAATTGATCAAAAAAGGGCGCATGATTAGAAAGCTTGGTCGCGTAATCCGTCAAAAGACTGACTTGTCCCTCAATGTTGGTAGCCACGGATATAAAGGGCGCGATACTTAAAATACTCATCGTTTCCAGAACTGCCATCACTATCATCAGCATCTGCAACCTCAGAAGCCGCCTCTTTTGCTCGTTAGTCAACAAAGAAAAAAGTGTGGAAATTGCTTTTAGCACGCGCTCTCCTGAAGTAACGGCCAGAATCTAGGGGAGACCGGTAGTCTACCTAAATGGAATGCCATATCCAACGATAAACAAAAAGAAGATAGTTCTCTCTCTCGACGATACGCAAGTTGATTAGGTAATTCTGTGGGGCAAACCAACTGCACCTTCTATCCTTGATCGCCGCGCTCGGTAGGGCAAATTGTGTTGAAAACGAAGTATCAAAAGAAGATAATGTAACGGGTGAGACGCGGATCAGCCTAACCTCGTCCAAAACTACGATTTGTCATATATGAACACACTACGTCAATTTGTGCCCGCGTTTCTAGCTCAACAGCGCGATATTTTCACTCAATCTATAAGTTTTATGAAGACAGGGAATCTTTTGGGGGCGGGATACTGGTTTGCAATGAGAAATTACGTCTCACTTTTCAATAATGTTAATAATTCTAGGTCATCAACATACTCTTGCGACGGCTACTCACTGGACCAAGATGGCTTCGCCCCACTTCCACAGCTTGATGAGGTCACTGTAGACCGACTCGTTGATTATTATCTCCAAACCCAAAACTTTCAGGGGACCCTATCTAGTTATTTTGATGAACACAGAGAACATGGCATAGTTCGCCCAAAGGGCCACTATTTCTATGAGGATATCACCCTTTTGACCGAGTTCCTCGACAGATACGGTATTGTTCAAATAGTCAAAGAGCAACTTGGGCTTGATGAAGATCAGACACTGGTCAGGGCTACCATCGATCCTTTAATTCGGCTCACATCTGAAAGGCGCTTAGTCAATGGATATGATGATGCTCTGACTTTTCACAAAGATGTCACGAGCCTGAGGTGGGTTTCCGTTTTCTATTATCTAAATGACGTCTCAGAAGGGTGCGGCCACCACGAACTCTTTTTGGGTACTCATCGAAACCAGCCAGTCCAACTTAGACCCATTAGGAGGTTTAGCCGATCAGAGCTAGAAGCATCACTTGTCAACCCGCTCCTAAAAATAGTTGTCGGCCCTAAGGGGTTCGGTTTCGTGGAAAATAATAGTTTGTTTCATCGCGGCACAATACCAACCAAAGGGGACCGACTTATGCTCTCGCTCAGGTTTAATGATGCGAGGTCCGCTGGACCGATATATGACGAAAAGTATGCGCGTTTGTCGGAAATTATTTAGGCCTAATACATGACTCTAGAACAAAGAGAGGCCCGACGGAATGAAAGAGGAAGACCAATCATTGTTTCGTAAACCTTCCAAAGAGGACTGTTGGGCGGTCATCCCGGCAAGGGGAGGATCAAAGGGAGTGCCGAATAAAAATGTAAAAAGATTCGGAGACAAACCACTAATAGCTCATTCAATCCTAGCTTTGCAAGCCTCTGATTGTTTTGGAAAGATCGTCGTTTCTTCTGATTCCCAGGCTATTCTTGAAGTCGCATCGCAGTTTGGTGCCGAAGCGTATCAGCGAAGTGATCCTGAGGAATCAAACGACGTGGTAATGCCTGACATTCCCGTTCTTTCCTTCATCGAGTCTTTAGAGGACACGGCCCTGCCCACCTACTTGTTTATGGTGCAATGTACTGCACCATTCGTCGAACCCTCTACTTACGCTAAAGCTTCTGAAATATTAGGACATAATCCGGAATCCACTATCTTCGCTGCTCATTTCGCTCATTACTTTCTCTGGGAACAGAATGGGGAAGAGACAGATTGGACCCCAATAAATCACCCTTTTCATGAAAGAGTGGGACGCCAATTTGCTAAGACCACTCAAGTTAATGAAACGGGCGCTTTTTATGGATTTAAAACAGCGCTTTTTCTTGAGGCACGTCACCGTTTTTTCAACAATGCTATCCCTGCCATGCTGGAAGACCGGGAATGCATCGATATCAACGATATGTCGGATTGGAATTACGCATCTTTTGTCCTCTCTTCCTCTTGATTTGATAGACAATTAATATGCATTTAAACCCTCGGGAAAACGGAGTCTCAGCGGCTTGGGATAACGATTTTTCAGTGATTTCTTTGCTGACTTCTTCGTGATCCTTTCACCGTTGACTAGCAGTAAAAAAACTTTTGGGAAATGAAAAGATGCTGAATGAAGTAGATTGGAAAATTTGTCTTGAGATCGGTCTCAATCATCTGGGACAGATCCGCAAGATCGAACATGCAATAAACTTGATCGATTGGTCCGAGGGTACTGCAGCCTTTTCATTACAGTTAAGAGAAGAGGCGTTTTATGCAGCTGAGCGGGAATATTTGAAACTGTCACTTGCTGATTACAAAAAAATTAAAGATCTATGCATCTCAAAATCTGTGCGCTACGGTCTAGCTCTCGGGCCAATCCAGGATTTAGGAATCCTTGAGGATCCCAGAACTAAGCCAGATTTTATCAAAGTCCTCAGCCTTGCTACTCAAGATTTGGGATTTATGCAAAGTCTATGCAGCTTCACTGATATCCCAAAATATGTGTCTACCGGGTCATCGGAACTTCATTTTTTGAGAGACCAAATATTACCCATGATGCGCCAAGACGATATGTTTATTCATACGTCTCTTACCCATGCCAGCCAAGGTCAGGATCTACAAAGAATTGCCGCCCTCGCAAAGCTTGGCAGAAAAGCTTGTTTTGGGCTCCACGCCGCGCAACGCGAAATAATTTTTGCTGCAATAGGAGCTGGGGCGGAAAAAGCCTTTCTTTATGTTGGTGACAAATCGAGGGTTCTACCCGACTTTGAGCATGCTATTGATCTTAACGAGACAAACCGATTCCTAGATCTAGCATCCGGGTGCTATTCGGCTATGACCTCCTCACCTCGAAGTGAAAAAGACAGCATAAAATTTATAGGATAAAGGCTTGGCTATTTTTTCATGCTTAGTAAGCTATCGTCCGAGATAGGTGGGGACACTACATGGCAAAAGTCATTGCAGAAATCGGGATAAATCATGGTGGAGTCTTTGACAAGGCGCTTAGGTTGATAGAACTCGCTCATGCTGCAAACGCTTCTGCTGTAAAGTTTCAGTGGAGAGATAACGTGAACTTCTTCGCCGAACATGATGAGATGGGGTCAACACTCATACGCTCGGAGTTAGCGACAAGCAACTTGGAGCAAGGATGGGTCGCCGAACTGATTCAGAAAGCCCGCGAACTGGACTTGCAAATTGGCTTTAGTTTTTTCAAAAGCGACGACCTTGAAAAATTCTTTATGATGGGCCATCAAATCGATTTCATAAAGATTCCATCCCCCGAGTTTCATAATCTCTACCTGATTCAAGCTGCCAAGAGCGTCGGACTGCCCGTAATGATAAGCTACGGCGGTGGGGACGAGACCCTGATAGAGCAGAGCATTGTTGCCTCAAAACTCTCATCTGAGGACACAGTCTTTCACTGTATATCTAATTACCCGATCGCAACAGGTAATCAACAGCTCGATTTTTTGAAAAAAATAGGAACGTTTAGCGAAGCGCAACTGGGTTATTCCTCTCACGACGAGCTTTGGGAAACGTCCCTGTTAGCTTTGAATTACGGGGTTACTTTTATTGAGCGCCATCTTTGCGAGACAATTAATGATAGGGGATTGGACATTACGACGAGCTCCACGCCGGACGAGCTCAAAAGGCTATGCACGATTGCAAACGCACACGATTCTATTCTTAGATGCGATAGACGCGCACCCAATCAAGGGGAGATTCTGAACGCGCGCAACCTAGGTTCAGGCCTCTATTTCAGCCGAAACTGCGAGATCGGAGAAACAGTGCAGGTGGAAGAATTGGCCGAAAGAGCACCTGCGACTGGCCTGCGCAGATTTCAAATCGACTCCCTTAAGTCCAAAGTCCTCATCAGGCCGGGCATCAAGGATCGCCCTCTAGAATGGAGCCATTTCAAACCCGCGAAGTCTGTAAGTCTTGAAGATCAGACCTTCCGAGACAAATTCCAATTGTCATTACCGGTCCGACTTCACGATTTTAGCCAGCTGAAAGAGAAGTTTAGTGGCAATTATTTTGAACTTCATTTGTCCTATGATGAGGTGGAGAGACTTTCGCAATCTGAGTCATTAGCGCTAGACCACATCAGTGACGGAAACGTGATTACTATACATCTTCCCGACTACATCAGTAATCACGATCTAATCGATCCCTTCTCAAAAAACGAAAAAGTGCGGAAAAAAAGTCTTGAGTTGATAACCCAATGCTTCAATTTGGCAGAGGTCGTCGGAGAGAAGACCGGTGAACAATGCAAGGTGCTTGGGAGCTTCTCTCAGAGGCCAGGTGGGAAAAGATCCTTCTATGAGCTCTTTAAGAATTTCTCAATGGAAATTGAAGAACGACATGGCCTGGAATTACTTCCGCAATGGTTACCAAAAAAGGCCTGGTACTTTGGTGGCTCTGTCACTCTAGATCAGTTTTGTGAACGATCAGATATCGAATTGATTGCCGAAATGGAAATCCCGATTTGTCTCGATTTGGCTCATCTAATACTATCCGCGAACTATTTTGATGAAAACTGGACGAGCTGGTTTAAGGAACTGAAAACGTTCACAAAGCATATTCATCTCTCTGACGCCGCAGGGATAGATTCTGAGGGGGTTCCATTCGGCGAAGGAGATCTCCATGACTACAAAACCATCTTGGAACTGCCCCTTATCAAAGTTTTAGAAGTCTGGGAAGGACACCACGACCTCGGCTCAAAATTCTTGGACGCCCTGATTTTCCTAAAATCCCAA
>MDTG01291228.1_pt1 | contig 10738 bp, 9 predicted proteins | sample 811421 | NCBI WGS metagenome assembly MDTG01 (sample SAMN05326645, study PRJNA326480) | marine metagenome | isolation source: seawater | place: Pacific Ocean: South East | collected 2011
CAGATCTAACAACATTAAAAATACCTGCAACTGATCCGATAATAAAAAAAATAATTATAAAAATTGGCGTAGTTTCAAGCCATTTATCAATATAAAAACCTATAAAGCTTGCGACAAAAACGGCAGCAACAAACTCAGTGCCCATTTTCATTGCTATCCCAAGTGGACTCACTGTTTTATCTTTTGTTTCATTTGTTTCTTTAGTTTCTAAATCTGATTTTACCTTTTCAATTCTATTTTTGATTTCATTAGGATCCATCAATTTTATTAAGCAACTAACTCTTCAGCTTTATCTAAATTAACCGCAACTAGTTGACTCACACCTCTATCAGCCATTGTAACTCCATACAATCTGTTCATTTTAGACATAGTAAGTGCATGATGGGTTATTATTAAAAATTTTGTACTTGTAATTTTTGTAAGATCATCAAGCAAAGCATTAAACCTTGTTACATTTGCATCATCTAAAGGTGCATCTACTTCGTCTAATACACATATGGGTGCGGGGTTAATTAAAAAAACTGCAAATATTAAAGCCAAAGCGGTCAATGCTTGTTCCCCACCAGATAGCAATGTAATAGATTGCAATTTTTTTCCTGGCGGACTTACAAGCAATTCTAACCCTGCTTCTAAAGGGTCGTCAGATTCTATTAACTCTAATCGTGCATTACCACCTGCAAATAGTTTTGTATAAACATCATTAAATTTTCTATTTACTTTCTCAAATGCATCCAAAAGTCTTTCACGACCTTTTTGATTTAAATCATTAATACTTGATTTTAATTTTTGCAAACCTTGAACTAAGTCTTTTCTATCTTCCATCATCTTATCAATCTTTTCTTGAAGTTCTTTTGTTTCATTATCAGCTCTCAAATTTACTGCACCTAAAGAGTCTCTACTTTTTTTTAAAATTTCTAAATGGCTGTAAGCTTCTTCTAATTTCATATTTTTTAGATTTTCTATTTTTGAAAATTCAGGTATACTTTTAAGATCTAAATTAAATTCCATTAGACTGCTTTTTTGAAAATCTTTTACTTTTGATCGAAGGTTTTCAACTATAGTTTGATATCTTACTTTTGACTCTGTTTTTTCTAATTTACTCTCGTTAATATTTTTTAATGCAGCATTTAATTCATCGATTTTATTTTGTTTTGAAATTAAGTTTGAATTTATTCTTTTAATATCTTCTTCTATATTTTTAATATTTTGTTGATATGATCCTCTTTTTTCAGCTATTTGTCTTGGTTTATCATCTTCTTTTTCTAAATTGTTTTCTAACATTTTTAATTTTTCTTTTAACTCCTCTAGTTTGTTAGAAGAATTATCTTGTAAATCTCTCCAATTTTTGACTTCTTTATCAATATTACTTAGCCTTTCTTTTCTTTTTATAGCCTCTTGTTTAACAAGGTCATATTTACCAAATCGTGAAGCATATTTTTCTTGACCATCTTCTAAATTTGTTAAATTTTTTTCAAGTTCTGTATTCAATTCCCCCTCATCAGCTTTTTCTTTTACTTTGATAATGTTAATTAATTTTTTAAATAAGGTTTTTAAACTTTCTCGAGCTTTATTAAGATTAGTAAGAGATAATTTGTAATCATCCGTGGCTTTTTTTTCTATTTCATAATAATTTTTTTCTATAGCTAAAATTTCATCTCTTTCTACACTTAATCTTTCCTCATTGTTTGTAGAGTTTGCGATTATCTCTTTTTCTCTGTTAATATCGTTATAGGTTAATTTTATATCTTTTTTCAATTTTTCAATTTCTAAATTTACTCTTTCCTCATCCTTATTGATCTGATCAAACTCAATATTTAATTTTTGTAAATTCTTTACTAATTCATTAGATTGTGAGGAAATAGGTTTTATTTCCGAATTGAGCTTATCAATCTCATTCTCATTAAAATTTTTTTCAATATTAATAGCGCTAATTTCATCTTCATGTTCATTCAATTTTTCACTACTGTCATTAATTTCACTTTCTACATTTGTAGCATTTAGGAAGATTATAGCAGCTTCGTATCTTCTAATCTCATCTGAGATCTCCTTATATTTAGATGCTTCCTCAGCTTGTTTTAAAAGATTTTTAAGTTGGTTTTCAATTTGACGTGTTACATCATCAGCTTTTTTTAAATTATTTTCTGCAGCATTGAGTCTTAACTCAGCTTCATGTCTTCTTGCGTGAAGTCCAGCGATACCTGCCGCTTCCTCAAGTATTGCTCTTCGATCAGTTGGTTTAGCTGTAATGAGAGCACCAACACGACCTTGACTAACCATTGAAGGTGAATGAGGTCCGGTTGACAGGTCAGCAAAAAGAATTTGAACATCTTTTGCTCTGACCTCTTTGCCGTTAATATAATATTTTGAACCCTTGTCTTTTTCTAATTTTCGTTTGATCTCAATTTCAGGAGTATTTTTATATTGAGTTATATTTTCATCATTCTCTAATTTAATAGAGACTTCACAGATATTTTTAGATGGTAAATCAGATGTTCCATTAAAAATTACATCTTCCATACCCAGTCCTCTTAAACTTTTAGCTGATGTTTCGCCCATACACCATCTCAATGCTTCAACAACATTTGATTTACCGCATCCGTTGGGACCAACTATTCCCGTTAATCCCTTTTCAATATAAAAATTTGTTTTGTCTGCAAATGATTTAAAACCTGATACTTCTAACTCTTTAAATTTCATTTTTTATAGTAGTTTTTGAATATATTTTTCGATATTTTTAAAAGAACCTGTATATTTTTTTTCATTAATTATTAAAGTTGGAGTAGAATTAATACCATATTTGTTTTGTGCTTTTATTCTACTTTTTAGCACTTTTTTTTCAAACCCTTTATTCTTTACGCAATTTTTAAAATCTTTATCTTCTAACCCAAGTGATTTTGTAATTTTACTCAAATTTGCTTGCAATTCTTTTAAAGTTTTTGCATCAGTCCATTTTGATTGATTTTTATAAATTTCATCTAAGTATAATTTTTGCTTATCGATAGAAAAACATTTTTGTACTTGTGCAGCAATAAGACTGCTTTGATTTAGTGGATAATCATGAATCTCAATATACGCAATTTTATTTTCTACGTATTTTTTAATTAAATTTGGTAAAAACTTGATATGTAGTTCAGCACAATATGGACATGAAAGCGAAGAATAAATTTTAATTTTTATTTTTGTAGCTTGCGATTTTTCCCCATAAGATACGATATTATTATCTGCTTGAGCAGAGAATGAAATTGCAATAATTACCAAAAGTATTTTAATTTTTTTCATCTCCCCCCTTTCCAATAAAATTGTATAGTTTATCTCTTAGTAAGTCATCATTCAAAGTTTCTATCATGTCCTTAGTTTTTTTGTTTAATTTTAAACTTTTTTTTCTTAATTGTGTACCAGGGATATCCTCAAAATTAATTAAAATTTTATTTATGCATTCATAGCCAAAAAATGAGTTAATTTTTTTTATTATTTCATCTCTAGCATAGTCAATTTCAATTAAATATTGACGGTCAACCTTCAAGAAAATACATTTTTTTTTGTTATATTTATCTATTTTGGTCAATTTGCATTTTTTAGCTGTATCTTCCCCTAAAACAGTTTTCCAGGACGTTTTTAGTGTATCAAAATTTGCGTGTGAGTTATTTTTAATTAATTTCTTTATATTTTCTGGTAATAAGGATCTTATAGGTTTTAATGAACTAAAAGTTCTATTTTTTTTCATTATATTATGCATTTATCAATATCAAAAAAAATTTTAGCTTGGTATAAAAAACATCAAAGAAAACTTCCATGGAGAAAATACAAGTCCCAAAAGGATAGGCATTACAAAGTCCTATTAAGTGAATTTATGCTTCAACAAACTCAAGTAAAAACAGTAATTCCGTATTTTAACAACTTCTACAAGAATTTCGATACTATTGAGAAACTATCAAATGCCCCACAATCAAGAGTAAATAAATTATGGCAAGGATTAGGTTATTATAGAAGAGCAAAGTTTTTGCTAGAGACATCAAAAATTATAACAAAAAAATATAATTCAAAATTACCTCAGAACTATAGTGCATTAATTGAATTGCCAGGTATCGGGGATTACACTGCTAAAGCTTTATTGTCTATTGCATTAGATAAAAGTGAAATTGGTATAGATGGAAATGTGGCTAGAGTTGTATCAAGGCTATTTTGCCTTGGAGATAAAAAAATGATTTCTAAATATGTTGAAAAACTTAAAGTTAAAAACAATTCGAGTTCTTTAATGCAAGGAATTATGGAATTCGGAGCCCTAGTCTGTAAGCCAAAAAATCCAAATTGTGTTAGCTGTTGCTTAAAAAGCTTATGTAAATTTAAAGACAATAAAAAAGTTTTATTGGTGAAAAGTTCTAAGATAAAAAAAATAAAAAAACTTAATGCTTGCATATTTATTAAGAATAAAAAAATTTTGCTAACAAGAAAAAATGATTTTGGACCACTCAAAGGTTTTCTCAATGTACCAATTTTTGAAAATTATTCAGGTATTTTACAGGCTGATTTAGAAAAGTTTTTTAAACAGAAAATTAAATATACCAAGCTAAAAAAAATTAAAATTTCTATATCGAATCTTATCACTGAGGTTAATTGTATTAAAATTCAAAATTTAAATAGTCTAAATAATGACTATATTTTTTATTCAAATAAACAGATACAAAAAAATTTTAAATCAAGTTTTTTAGATAAAATTATAAATAGAGTGGGAGGTATTTAGTGAAAAAAATTGGAATTATTGGAGCTGGAATATCTGGTTTAACCTTGGCCTGCTTAATTAAAAAAAATACAAATTATGATGTATCAATTTTTGAAAAAGATAATTTAAAAATTAAAAATATAAATGGTATACAGATTTCTCCAAACGCTCTTAGAATACTCAATGAATTAAACTTTGATTCTTTCGATCAAGAAAAGCTATGCAAAATTACCGGTATATCTTTTTATGATCATTATTCAAATTTGAGGATTGCTAGAATGAATTTTGGATACTTAAGTGGCGGGTCCTATGTTACTTTGAACAGAAGTGATTTAATAAATTTTTTGATAAATAAATTCTTATTAAAAGATAATATTATTGAAAAAGAAGTTGTAAAAATTCATGAAAAATCAATTTTTTTTAAAGATAAAAAAAAACAAGACTTTGACATTTTAGTAATTGCTGATGGCATTTTTTCAAATCTTAGATACAAAAAAATACAACCGGTATACTCAGGATATTCTGCATTTAGGGGAGTATTTATAGATAAAAAGCAAATTAATGACATTAGTTTATGGATGGGAAAAAATTTTCATTTTGTTAAGTATCCAATTAATCAAAATAGAAAGTATTCATTTACACTTGTAAAAAAAATTGCCTACATCGATGACATTTCAAATTATGACTATGAAATAAAATATCTAAAAAAAAATAATAAATTTTATTTTCCCAATTTAAATAATATAGCATTTGATGATTTAAATATAAAAATGTGGCCAATATATAAATTAAATAAAATTTATTATGGCGATAAATATGCTTTTTTTATTGGTGATAGCGCACATGGTTTTATTCCGTCTAGAGCTCAAGGTGCAGCACAGGCCATTGAGGATTCATATACATTATTTAAACTTATAACAAAAAACGATATTCTTCCTGCAAGACTCTATCAAATCAGGAAAAATAGAATACGAAAAATTATAAGAAAATCAGAGAATAATATAATTGTATTCCATTTTAATTTTTTAATATTTAGAAAAATAAGAAATTTTTTTATTAAAATAATTTGTTCTTCAGAATATTTAGTTAAATTATTTAATAGTTTTATATTTGATTATAATTATAAAAAAAATTTATAATGTCTCTCTTATTTTTTTTCTTAAAGAATCAATAGGTTCTAGTTTTCCTTCAATATTAAAATGCCAATATGACCAGCCATTACAACTAGGCATACCTTGTATTTGAGCGCCGACTTTATGAATTGAACCTTGTATTTTATTGCAATAAATTGATCCATCAGCCATGACTTTTGCCCTATATTTTTTTTTATGATCAAACAAATTTAATCCAGGCTCAACTAATCCTGACTCAACCAAATATCCAAATGGTATTCTTCTCTCTTTTTTTTTGTTAATCATTTGTATATTTAAATTAGGATCCAATGCATTTGTATTTTTAATTCGTTGTTCTGAAGCTTTGAAATATCTCTTATCTTTTTCAATACCAATAAAATTTCTGTCTAATTTTTTAGCCATAGCTCCAGTTGTTCCAGTTCCCATAAATGGATCAAGAACTATGTCATTTTTATTACTTGAACATAAAATTACTCTATAGAGTAAAGCTTCTGGTTTTTGAGTAGAGTGAATTTTTTTATTATTTGAAATTATTCTTTCAGAGCCATTACAAATTGCTATATCCCAATCTGATCTAAGTTGTTTGTCATCATTAAAAGTTTTCATAGAATGATAATTAAATGTATATTTTGATTTTTCAGACTTAGCTGCCCAAATTAAAGTTTCATGTGAATTAGTGAGCCTTGTACCTTTAAAATTTGGCATAGGATTTTTCTTATTCCATATTACATCGTTTAAAATCCAAAAACTATTATCTTGCATAATCTTCCCTAATCTAAAAATGTTATGATAACTTCCAATCACCCATATTGAACCATTTTTTTTTAAAACTCTTTTACATTCTTTTATCCAATTATTTGAAAATGTGTCATAATCTTTAAATGATTTAAATTTATCCCAATAATCATTGACCGCAGAAACTTTTGAATTGTCTGGTCTTCTTAAGGTACTTTTTAATTGTAGATTGTATGGTGGATCAGCAAAAATTAAATCAATACTTTCTGTTTTAATATTTTTTAATTTTTTTAAGCAATCGTCATTGTAAAGTTTTGTAAAAGTCATATTTCAACCGGAGGTAGAATAGACTAAATTTCAATCTTACTGTCAACTCACAATTTTTTTGTTTAGTGACTTTTTTTCTAGAGACTCAATATTTTGTGTATTGGGGCAAATGTTTTTCTATGATGTTCTGTTACACCGTAATTTTTAATAGCCTCGATGTGTTTTTTGGTTCCATATCCTGAATTTTTTTCCCAAAAATATTTTGAGTATTGTTTAGATAAATTAAGCATTAGATTATCTCTATATACTTTTGCAATAATTGATGCCGCTGCAATAGAGGGGTAGATAGAATCTCCCTTAATTTTTGGTATAATATTTTTATTTTTTTTATCGAATGACCAAGGACCATCAACAAGTATTTTGTGATTAGATGGTAAATTCAACTTTTTTATCGCTCTATTCATTGAAAGAAAAGTAGCTTGTAAAATATTATATTTATCTATTTCTTCGACGTTTGCAATTCCAATTTGATAGTCACATGTTTTTATAAGTAAATTATAAATATTTTGTCTTTTGGATTTAGATATTTTTTTTGAATCATTTAAATCTTTACTATTAAAATTTTTTGGCAATCGAACTGCCGCTGACACTACAGGTCCAGCCAAAGGTCCTCGGCCGACTTCATCAATACCTATTATAAACTCTGAAATTTTTTTTTCTTTCTCAAAATTTAACATATGTTTTCTTTGTCAATTCTTTTTTTAAATTCCTTAAGATCTTGCCATGAAAATTTTTTTTGCGATGGTTGATTGATCAAAAAATTGGGATGAAAACTTGGCATACAATTATAGGTATTATGCTTTATCTTTAGCTCATGCCATTTACCCCTAGATTTAGATATAGATTGTTCTTTGTTAAAAAATGTTTTCAAAGCAGATGTTCCAAGTATCATAATTAATTTAGGATTAATAATTTCTATATGCTCGTAAATTAGCGGTTTAAAATTTTTTATATCATAATCATCCAATTTTTTATTATCTGGCAATCTAAAGTTGATAATGTTAGTCAAATATACTTTTGTTCTATTAAGCTCTATTGCTTCCAGCATCTTATCTAATAATAATCCAACATCACCAGAAAAGGGCTTGTTGTCTATTTCATCAGTTATTCCAGGAGCATCGCCAATAATCATAATTTTTGACTTTTTATTACCATCGGAAAAAACTAACTGGTTGCTTTGTTTATTATAAATATTTTTTAAAGATAAGGTTTTTTCAATGAGCTTTTCAAGCGTAGGGTGATTATTATTTATTTTATTTTTAAAAATAACCCTGTCATAAATCCCTGATGATTGATAAAAATTAAAGATATTTTTATTATTTTGCATTTAAAATGACTTTAAAAAGATATTTTTTAATTGGAATTATTTTTATTTTATTATCCACTACTAATTCATTTTCATTTACAAATAGCGATAATAAAAAAATTTATTCTTCGAAATACATAACAAATTATTTGTATGGATCTATTTTGTATGATGAAAATCAACACAACTTGGCAGTGAATAATTTTCGCAAAAATTTGAAATTGCAAGGTCTACATTCTGATTATGATATAAAGTACGTTACATCATTAATTATAGAAAACAGATTTGATGAAGCAGAGCAGTATATATCCTCATTAGAAAAGGTTTATTCTGATATATTTATACTTAATTTTCTCAAATCTATATTTTATTTAAAAAATCAAGAGTATGATCAAGCTTTAAAACAATTAGAAACAATTAATGCTCAAGATAGATTGTTTATAGAGCTTAAAAACTCTTTAGTTTTTTGGATAGAATTAGAACTTAATAAAAAGTCAAAAGACACTTTGGTTAAAAACTTTAAATCAGGTAGATCACCCGGTATTACTTTGGTAAATCAATTTTTAGCTTCCAAATATATTGGTAATAAAAAATTACATAAATCATATAATTTACAAATTTTAGCTTCAGATAGTTATATAAGATATAAAATTTTATCAGCATGGAATTTGTCTAATGAAGGAGATACAAACCAGGCTCTTAGAATTTTAAAACTTGCATTAATTGAAAATAATCAAAATGTTCTTCTAAAACAGTCATTCAAAAATTTTAAAAAAGAAAATTATAAGATTACTTCATTTTTTAACTCCAAAAACATAAACCATAATTTTTCAGAGATTTTTTATTTATTTTCTGTTTTATATCAGCAAAGAAACGACCTTTTATTCTCTGATTTACTTTTATCAATTTCATTAGAATTTAATAAAAAATTTTTATCAAATAATTTAATTAAATTTGAAAACAAACTTATTTATAATACTCAATATAATTTTAATTATTTATTTTTAAGCAATTTAAAAGGCATTGGAGATGAATACTTATGGCATATAAATTATAGTTTAGTTAGAAATGCTAAAAATCCACAAATCAATAATTTAGTTTCATTAATAAATACTAATGATTTTTTTATTGAAAAAAAATATATGGATCTTGGAAATTATTATAGGATAAAAAAAGATTACAAATCAGCATTAGTTTTTTATGATAAAGTTGAAAAAATTAATTTTGATCAGGACTGGTCATTTTATTATTACAAAGGTATTTGCTATGAAAGATTAAAAAAGTGGAAAGATTCTGAAAAAAATTTGCAAAAATCAATTTCACTTTCACCAAAGAAATATACTGTTATTAATTATTTAGCCTACAGTTGGTTGGAAAGGCGTGAAAATATAGATGAAGCCACAAAAATGCTAGAGGAAGCTGTAGAACTCAGTAAATGGCAACTAGGTTATATAATTGACTCTCTAGGTTGGGCATATTTTTTAAAAGAAAATTACGATAAGGCAGAGAAAATATTGAAAATAGCCTATGAAAAAACACCATATGAAAGTGAAGTTTATGATCATTACGGAGACGTTTTATGGAAACAAAAAAAATATTTACAAGCAAGATATGTTTGGAAAAATGCTTTAACTTTAGAAAATATTGAACTAGAGAGAAAAAAAAGTATACAAAACAAAATAATAAACGGTCCACAATTTAGTGAAAAACATTAAATCTTACGCTAAAATAAATTTATTTTTAAAAATTACTAGACGACAAAAAAACTTTCATAAACTTTATAGCTTAATTGTTCAAATAAACTTATATGACGAAATTTTAATTAAAGAAAATAAGAGGAAAGAAAATACTATATTTTTCTTTGGTAAATACAAAACTAATACACAAAATAATACAGTAATTAATCTGCTTAGGTTAATGAAAAAAAGATTTCCCACTATAAAATCTAAAAATTTCGATGTTTATATAAAAAAAAATATACCAAATGGATCAGGTTTAGGAGGAGCATCCTCTAATGCTGCGACCGTTTTTAATTTTATTAAGAGAAAATATAAACTTCAAATTTCTGAGAAAGACAGTAAAAAATTATTAGCTAAAATTGGAAAAGATTGTCCTTTATTTTTAAATCAAAAAGTCAAATTAATCCAATCTTTTGGTGAACAATTTAAAGAGTTAAAATATAATCCCAAATTAAACATGTTGTTAATTTATCCCAATTTATCTCTCTCAACTAAAAAAGTTTTTAGTAAATTAAAAAAAATTTCAAATATTTCGTTTAAAAAAAGTATAAATTTTAGAGATAAGAAAAAACTGCTTGAAGTATGTAAATATTATGGAAATGACCTTCTTAATCCTGCAGTTAAAATTGCACCCAAGCTCAAAACTCTGATTAATTTAATTAGTAAAATTGAGGATTGTAACTTTTACTCAATGACTGGAAGTGGTTCTGCATTTTTTTTAATTTTTAGTAAAAAAAAATCTCTTTTAAATGCTCAAAAAATGATTAAAAAGCAGAGA